>JDSH01000334.1_pt1 | contig 9871 bp, 15 predicted proteins | sample 199451 | NCBI WGS metagenome assembly JDSH01 (sample SAMN02584198, study PRJNA231836) | bioreactor metagenome | isolation source: continuous culture bioreactor electron acceptor NO2- transfer2 day 38 after... | place: Germany: Bremen | reverse complement strand
AACAAGCGCTTTCATCATGAGCATTGCTACAGCAGCACCAGGATCAACAAAAGATCTCGAAGCTTCCCCCCCTCGTATGGCGGCTCTTCCATAGACTGCAATCATGTCTTTTGTTTCTTTGTATCCTTTCTCTGAAGCCGCATATGCCAATCGACAACGTTCCAGCAATGAAACATTTGAATGATCTTTCAAAGCCTTAACAGCCGGGGGGGCTAAACCATCAAGGAAGGTTTTCTCCCCCCCAACTTTTGCTTTTCCCAATTGTGCCACTCCCTCCTGATAGGAAGAAAAAATTATATACATATCCACATCAGGAAGTTCAGCTTTCCCCCCCTTTAGTTCCTTTCCTACTTGCATAAGGCCCTTGGCCATCAGCGTACCCATGGTTGAAGGAACTGCAGAACCCATTGCTTTACCTGCTGAGTAAAAAACCTTTCCAAGATCGGATTCTTCGGAGGAAGCCACATTTTCGTACGCTGCTTTGAAACCATCACTCATTGTGAGCCCTAGATCACCATCACCAGCAACGCTGTCCAAATCAATAAGATAATCGACATTAGCCCCCCCCATGACTTCCGATAATTCTTTGAAGTATGCTTTCACAAAGTTACAGTTCATTCTTATCTCCTACTCTTGGACAAAAAAATGGCGTTTTTGCTGGGGGGGCATCAAGATACATTTTAAGTTCATCATCAAGCTTAAGCAGTGATATCGAAAACCCTGCCATTTCCAACGCTGTTGCATATTCTCCAACATAGAACCGATGTACAGAGATATTCAATTTCGTGAGAAATTCCTTGATTCTTCGTACAATTATGTATTGTTCATCCAGAGGAGTTGATCCAAGTCCATTAACAAGGACTGCCACCTCATCTCCATTTTCATAAGGTAAATCCTCAATAATTTGACCGAGCATTTCATCTACAACCTGGTCAGCTGGTTCAATTTTTCCACGTCTTATTCCAGATTCTCCATGAATTCCCATTCCAATTTCCATCTGATCCTCACCAATCTCGAAGCCTGGACGACCTACTCGTGGGACAATACAAGGACTCAGAGCTACTCCCATGGTACGGACATTTGCAGCAGTCTTTTCTGCTACTCTCTTCACTTCATCGAGATCTCTCATGGCATCTGCAGCAGCCCCCCTGCACATTTGTAGACGAATACTATTCCTGCTACACCTCTTCTGGTGTTCTTTTCTCCTGACATAGAGGGTTTTGCTGATGCAACATCTTCTCCACAAACGACAGATTCAACACGAATATCTTCTTCAAAGTCGGCCATTTCCGCTGCCATATCAAAATTGAAAATATCTCCATTGTAGTTGCCGTAGATATACAGAACGCCTGCTCCTGAATCAATCTTCTTTGTAACGGCCAGCATCTGTTCTGAACTGGGAGACTGAAAAACATCCCCCCCTACAGAACATCCATCCAGCATCCCCCCCTTACCAACATAGCCAAGAAAGAGTGGAAGGTGTCCGGAACCACCGCCTGTTGCTATCCCAACTTTCCCTTGTTTCGGATTGGCAGTAACAAGGCATCTAAGATCATCACTGGTGTACGTAATTAAATCTGGATGAGCAATATATAAGCCCTCAAGCATCTCATTGACATAATCTTTAGGTTCATTGATAAATTTTTTTCACTATAAGCCTCCACAGTGCATGAATTTTTCCTGCAATACACGTAGTTAATGTTTACTCTGTTAATCAGAAAAGACTATTTTCCTTAAAACTTTGTATTTCGTCATCCGAAAATCCAAGTTCATGGAATATCTCCATATTGTGCTCCCCCCCCAATTGAGGTGGTACTCGTCTGATATCTGCTGGAGTTTCACTAAAACGTATAGGCGTACCAATTACTTTTATCTTTCCAGCCTTTGGATGTTCTATTTCCTTGATAATCTTATTGTACTTAACCTGCGGATCCTCTGGGACCTCAGGATATGTATTTACTTTAGCGCACCAAAACCCAGCTGCCTGCAATCGCTCTAACCAGTACTCAGTAGACTTCTTTAAAATCTTAGCTTGGAGAAGTTCAAACAAATCATCTCTATTTTTCAACATAGTGGCTTATCAGGCATGAGTTCGCCTAAATTAGCAATTTCCAAAATCTCTCCCAGCTCTGGAGCTCTTTCAGCCGCAGTCGTCGCAATTGCCATAAATCCATTCATAGTTTGGTAGATGCCATAGGGAGACTCTTGCAAAATATGACCACAATGCCGTTTTGGTTTTTTTTCGGAAGCTTTCCAGTATTGAGATAGTATCCAAGTTCTTGCATTTGCATGTTTACGGCCGAATCCAAGAGATTGATGGTAACACGTTGGCCACCCCCCCCACCATTATTCTTCTTGATCAACGCCGAAAGAATTCCAATTACCAGCATAGATCCGCTATACATGTCGGCTACATAAATGCTCCAGTACCAGGCTGTCCCTCTGTTCCTACGATCGATGTATACCCACTGAGGCTCTGGGCCAGAAGATCCTGTCCAGGCAACTTTGCATAGGGCCCATCTATGCCATATCCAACCGCCTCTGCAAAGATAATATTTGGATTAATTTTTTTAGCATCTTCATACCCAAGGCCAAGCTTCTCTAAGACACCAGGCCTAAAGTTTGTAACAACCACATCGATGGTTTCATATAGTTTATAAATCACCTCTTTTGCTGCAATGTTTTTCAAATCAATCGCCAAGGAACGCTTATTCCTGTTCAATGCCAAGAAAAAAAGGACTCTCGCCACCTAGACTTTCCTCCGTAAGAAAGGTTCGGTTGAAATCTCCAAGCCCAGGCCTTTCAACATTGATTACATCAGCACCCAGATCTCCTAACATCTGCAAGGCATAAGGAGCTTGGGCAAAATGTGTAAATCCTAGTATTTTAATGCCATCTAATGTTCCCATCACAGACCTCCCTCATTGCTTGAATCTGCAAATGCCGTCTTCCTTCCGATATACTGTTTATCAATATAGAAGATTACAGTCTCCCCCCCTCTCTGATTCAATACATTCACATTCCAGGTCACCACACCAAATTGCTCATTCTTAATTGCCTGATCCACTACCTCCGTCTCACAATGGATAGTGTCACCTGGGTACGTTGGCTTAATGAATCTAACCTTATCCATCCCATAATGAATTGAAGGCACTTTCGAAGGAGTAATCTCCTTTGCAAAAAAAACCGTCAGCTACTCCGAGAATTAGATCACCTTGAAGGATACAACCATGCACGGAGGGGGGGTGCTTTTCACAATACTCCGCATCTACGTGAACAGGATGCGTATTATCAGAGCATCCGATAAATAACCTGATATCGGCCTCTGTCATCGTTCTACCGCTAGTAATCTGTTTCTGACCGATTTCATAATCCTCAAAATACTTAAAATCTGGCATTTTTTTTACTTCTCCCTTTGTTTCGGCAGGAACATACCTTGCTCAATGAGTGTTCTCTGCAGTTTTTCAACATCAATCTCATCCAGTTCTACGGAGTCTTTTACAGCCTGTGCAGCAGCAGCCCCCCCACAGGCCTGTCCCATAAGCATTACTGTTGGAATTACCCGGAGCATCTCAACTGCACCAAAATCACCAGATAAACATCTTCCTGCAACCAGAAGGCCTTTCACTTCATTAGGCAGAAAACTCCTATAAGGGATTTCCTTGAGGCTATCTGTAACTTCAAAACCGCGATATGGAGGCTGTGCAACAACCACACAATCATCATAGGTATTCCCTTCCATTAATTCTTTTCTGGTAATCTTGTATTTTCCATTCAGTAACCTACTGCTACGAACTCCGACCTGAGGAGCTGTATCGATAATGCAACAGTTTTCAAATCCAGGAACGTTATTCTTGAAATAGTCCACAGTACGAAGCATAGCTTGCCGGATTTCAATCTCAACATTTGACAAATCATCTACATTAATTGCACTACCCTTCAAGGTATTATTGAACCAAACTACATTACCTATACTGCTACGCATATAGAAACCCTGGGGGGAAGCTCTCCAAAACTATATCCACCATTGATGCCTTTGATTGCCTTAATATCAGCAGATACTTTTTCAGATCTTCCAGGTTCGTTCAAATAGGCTTCAGCTGCATCGCAATCAACATTCGCAACTCGAAATACCAACCCCCCCAAGGCAGATTCCCAATTCCATGATCACAACCTGCAGAATTGAAAACATCACCATCTCCAGTGCAGTCAATTACCACATCTGCAAGAATCGCTTGTCTGCCAGACTTGCTTTCAAAAATGGCACCTTTTACACGACCATCTTCAACATATGCCTCGCTAAACCAAGAATGAAACAGCAAATCGACTCCAGACTCCAAAGCCATATCATTACAAACACATTTCATCAACTCAGGATCTACAACAGGACTCCATCTGACGACTTTATCCTCACCGCCCACAGATCCCCCCCAGCGACGCCATGTTATGACATCTTCAATTCTGCTAGATCCTCGAATATGCTCAGGGGGGGCTTCAATCAATCCCTTGATCTTTCGGAGCCTTCCAAGCATTTCATCAACCAAACCTTTGATAACAAGATTTCCCGTTCCGTCGCATATGCAGTCAATAAGAAGGACATAATCCCCCCCAGTAGCCATCCCACCGAGGTATCCATAGCGCTCCATCAATATAACTTTTGCGCCATTCCGTGCTGCACTTACTGCAGCACAAACTCCCGTTGGACCTCCCCCCCCTACAACTAAAACATCAGCAGTTTTATACACTGGGATTTGTTTTTCTGAAACAGTAATTGTTTTATTCAATTTGAATATCCTCCCCCCCTTTGAGTAACAGAGATTTGCTTGGCATAGTGAAAGTATATAAGCGCAATCCCAATAACGCAAGTTTTATTTTATTAAATTTTTTTTATTTATTTTTTTTAAATTCTTTATCATTTATAAAAAGATTAATTTGGATTTCTTCAACATATCCATTAAACTGTATTATCTATATAATTACATATTATCATTTTAAAATATACTAACTATAATTATATTGTATATATTTTATTAAATTTTAGAGATATATTTAGTACACTCAGACCTGCTTACCACAAGTATTCCACCTCATATCATAAATTACGATTTACTAAAATGTTTGTAACTAATAAAGTCATATTTTAGACAGGCGATTAAAAAGTAAATAAATGTTAACCATCTTACAAGAAGATGCAAATTGAATTGGAAGGAACAAGAGGGCAATCACGGATTCTTTCAAGAATTGAAATGTGCTTAAGACTCTGAGGGAGCGAAATCCGGTCAATGGGGGGGTTTCTGCAAGCATGGTATCGGCCTGGAAGAAGCCTTTTCTTTCCGGGGGGGGATTTTCCATGAAAGCAAAACAACTGAAGATGAAGCTAGTTGAAGTCCATCGGAGAATTGAGGGAACCTGTCAGGAACTCGAGCGTATTGAAATGTTGTGTATGCTGTTACACAATATAAGGGCATAAGTTTTGATGATCGGAAAGGACACAACTGCCAAGAAGGTCTCTCCGGTCTTTTCATAATCTGGTATATGTCTTGATTAATTCTATAGCTGAAAAGCTTCTACTGCAAAAACAAATTTCTAATATTTATTTATCTCGTGATAGTACATTTTTGAACTCAATACCCTGATAAATTTCAGACAGGAGTCCATGGACATGGCGAGGCTCCTGAAGATGAAGGAGCTCCACCAAAACATGACACTTACACAGTTCGGCTCAGCCACGAGGCTTGACCTGAACTAGAACCTGAGCCGGATCTAGTAGGAGAATTTATTTTCTTGATTTTCCCCCCCTGAAAACTTCATTTGGCGATTCTATTCAGCCTTTTTTGCTGCTTTTTCTTTCAACAAGTCCAAAAGTCATGAAAGAAACCAAGAGAATTCCATTATAGATTTCAGTGGGTTATTTTGGGGGGGAAACTGGAAGCAAACAGCGATGCACTTATCATTCACAAAATGCTACTGATATACATGCTCATTATGCCACTGTAAGTATTCAGGTGAAGGTCGTTCCCTTTCATCAAGTGGCAGATTTGGCATCGGGGGGGATCCATGATAGGCATAATATATTTTTCCATTCCCATAATCTTCTTTTAGCCGGCTACTAACCTCAATATGATAAGAAGGAGTAACAGTAATGTAACCCCCCCTGTCATAGAGCGTATGGATATCTTTCCTGAGAAGGAGGCCATTCTTTACTGCATAACTACCCTGCTCACTGAAGGGTACGATATGTGCTGCGTCCAACACAGGTAGCGTCTTCTCCCCCCCACTGATTGCACAACGCCGATTATAAGCTTCAGTTACCATCACTCGGAATGTCCCCCCCTGCCCAATACGATATGGTGTTAGGGTTAAGCCTTCCTTTGCTTCAAAACCTTGATCTGGGTGGAAACAATCGTTTGTATGGGAACATCTTATACGATCATAGACAGCTTGAATCAAAGAAGCTCCAGCTGCAGATTCAGAAGTATATACCTTGCCTTGTACTATGCTCTTTCCCCCCCAATCAGATGGAACTGGAATCCATTCAGATTCTGTAAAGAAAAAGGGAGAAGAGAGAATGATGCAACCAATCTGAGGATTCGATACTAACTGCTTACGGTATTTGGCAATTCGTTCGTTTAGGTCCTTGTATGTCTCTGTTCCATTCTTCTCTCCAAATGCCTCCCAAGCAAGAAAACTGGGCAGGTTATAAAACCTCACAAAATACCCACCTCCTACAATGAAATCGCGTGGCGAATGTAATTTGAACAAGAACAACTCACCAGGAGCTAGTGCCTTAAACTGTACACTGCCTCCCGGTTTCCAGAAATTTACTTCATCATATGATTGAGAAGAAAGTCTTTGAAACCATGAGAAATCTGTGATACCAACAAAAGCTCTCATTCCGACTCCTCAGCCGCTAAAGCGAATAACCCCCCCTCATCTTGATAACCTTGTATCCGTGTCTGCAAAAAGTGAGTGAGGGAAGCATCAGTACAATATACATAACAGCCTTTCATACCCCCCCGGCTCATGAGTGTGCGATAGGTATTGCGTATGATGATGTCGGCTGTTTTCATTGCCTCCTGATCACCTTTCTTGATAGGTCCTTTCAATCCTTTCAGGGATTGGTCGGTTCTTGCCCTCTTGGAGTAATCAGAGATGACATTCCCCCCCATCTCAAAGCGGAGATCATCCCCCCCTATGATCACCCCCCCGACATAGCTGAATTCAAGTCCTTGGGTGGTATGAATGCAGCCTACTTGGTTGATCGACCCTTTGGAAATTGCATAGGTACCATCACTACTGAGGTTCCAGTACATGGAAAAGTCATCAATGGCAATATCGGGTGGGGGGGATTGCCCATCATTCTTGCTGATCCAATCCCAACAGTACCCTGCTACAATCCTGGCTTTATCATCTTCCCTATTTTTCTCTTCAATAAGCCTACGCAGTTCCTTGGGATTATCCACGACCCGGAAGTCATAATCGATGCCTTCCAAGGTGGGATTGGCTGTTTCTTCCTGGATTCCCAGTACTTCATCAAGCCAGGAAAGATATCCGTCAGAACCATTGCAACGGAACTGGGAGAGAAGCCTCCCCCCCTCTTGCACCTCTGCATTGAATGCTCTGGCCCAAGAAAGAATTTGAGCTCTGGTCCCATAATCCTGTGCAGTAACGCGCTGGTCTTCATCAATAAAGAACACGCTACACCTGCTTGCGTTGATGATTTCCTTGATTTGATCTTCACCGGTAACCTTTGGTCCCTGTTGGGACCGTTTGTTAAGTCGGTGGGCTTCATCAACGATGAGGGTTCCGAAGTCATTGGTATCTGCATTAACAAATGCCGTGGAACCTTTAAATAAGCTGCTGATATTATTTCTCTTGAACGCGCCAGAGCGGAGCTTGGCCTCAAACACCTTTCTAGGAGCACTGTTCTTTGTAACATAGGCGCACACCTGATCATCATTGATCAACTGTACAAGAAGGTTGATGGCAACTACTGTCTTACCTGTTCCAGGTCCTCCTTGTACAATGAAAACCCGTTTCTTCCCATCCTCTTTACTTCTACGAGCAAAGGAGAGCATCTGCTCATAGACTATCTTTTGCTCGTCAATGAGAATGAACTCTTCTTTCCCTCTCAGCATTGCAGAGAGGGCATCTTGCAGGCTCTTGGAGGGTCGGATTTCACCGTTATCGATATAGTACAAGGTTTGCTTTGCATCCCCCCCTGTATGGATGTACTTCTTGATGAACTCCCTGAGCTTCTTGACTTCACTACGGTAGAACACTGGTGATTCATCAAGAAGGCTTTGGAAGTAGTGTTGCTTCAGTGGGTCATCTTCGGGAGGTACATAGTTATGCAGATAGGCACAACTTTCCAAGTGGATCGGTATTTCATGTACATTTGCATTGAAATTGGAGATAAGGGAGCGGTATGACCATGCTTGGTAGGAGGGATGATGTACTACCTGTTGTCCATGGGAGAAGCGAGTCTGTACGTCGATGATCTCAGCCTCCAGGAGTTGGTCAACATAGGGGGGGACAGGTTCGACCTTGCTCCACTGCTTCAGCTCAACGATAACTGCATTGTGCTGGTTCTCTTTGTCCAAGCCTGTAAGGATGAAATCGACTCGCTTATTGGTGTTGGGTATACCAAATTCAATAGCTACACCAGAGGAGTCGGGAATCTCAGAGTCGAGTAATACATTCTGCATGTAATTCAATGAGTTACGCCAGGACTGTTCTTCACTTGAACTGACTCTTTTGTGAAGTCTATTCCACATATTCATTTCAATCTTCTGGTCGATTGAATTATCCTGGACGTCAGATAAGAATTGCAGCTTATCACCTTCGTATACAAGCATCACACCCTCCGTGGCATTACTCTAGTGTACCACACTACAAGAATTGTCGCGTTAGGAATTACTAGAGCTCTGTATACTTCTTTGCTGATCCATACGCTTTCTTTACATCATACTTCTCTGCATTCTTACGCAGCTTCCTCTCGATAATTGTAGGGATATCAACTCCAATGGAGTCGGCAAATAACACGGAGTAGATGAGAATATCAGCCAACTCCTCTTCCATCTGCTTCTGCTTTTTCTTAGCGTGCACATCCTCACCAGACCACTGGAAGCATTCCAGTAATTCAGAGGATTCTAGGCTAAGAGAAATCGCCAAGTCCTTGGGAGAGTGAAACTGCTTCCAGTTACGTGCATCCCGAAAGGCAAGGATATCGGCAATGGGGGGGAGTGATCGTTCACTGAAAATGCTACCCTTCCCTTCTTCAAGATAAGAACGGGAAACCCTAAAGGTAGTACAAAGCTGTTCCAGAAATTCAGAGGAAGGAGCTCCAATAATTCTCTGGTATGCCTCTTCTTCCAATCCAAGCTTCTCAGCCATCTGAGCATCATCGAAGTGAAGTAGGTTCTGAATATGGTGTATGCGTTCTTGTAGTGTTTTCATCGGTTTGTCCTTCTGGGGGGGTATAGTAGCATGGAATGGGATTGCTATGGAAAGCAAAGATACATGAGAACTTGCCTTGCATGCGCAGTATTTTTAGTTCTTTCATACTCCAATTGTGCATCGAATGATAATGTGGTACAAAACCATAAGGTGAATTTATGTTAAACAGGAGAAAAGTTCTTATATGGTTAGTTCAAAGGCATAAGGAACCTATTTCGCTGATTAGACTCCAAAAACTAATGTTTCTTTTTGTGAAAGAGTCAAAAAAAATGACTATTACCACTTTATCCCAAATTCATACGGATGCTATTCAATCAGTCTTCATGATGATCAGATAGCACTTCAACAGAAACATATTATCACTGAAGAAAAGGGAAAATCGCCGTTTTCTTCATATGTAACCATTGATGAA
>JDSH01000333.1_pt1 | contig 9894 bp, 12 predicted proteins | sample 199451 | NCBI WGS metagenome assembly JDSH01 (sample SAMN02584198, study PRJNA231836) | bioreactor metagenome | isolation source: continuous culture bioreactor electron acceptor NO2- transfer2 day 38 after... | place: Germany: Bremen | reverse complement strand
TACCTTATGTGCCCCCCCCTTTGCTTTGGAGCACTGGGCTATGATCTGACCAGCGAAACCGCCCCCCCCATAATGACAACTGTATCTCCCAGCTGCACCTGTGAATTAAGGCCCGAATACATAGCACATGAAATGGGCTCGCCCAGACATGCCAGGTCCATCTCAAGACCCTTGGGAACTGGTTGGAGCTGCCACGTCTTGGAGAGGAAATAATCGGCATAGTTGTTGTTCCACCCAAAGGCAATCACTTTATCACCTACTTGGTATTCGCTCACCTTCGATCCAACCTCCACAACAGTGCCTCCACTTTCATGCCCGAGGGGGGGAAAGGGAAACTTCGGGGGGGGATGGCGGAACTCAGCAGTCTTTGGGGGGGGAAGCTTGCCCCCGGTAGAAAAGCTTATCCGACCCGCAAATGCCCATCAGATGGTTTTTTTACGATGACCTCATCATCCCCCCCACATACCAGTTTCTTCTCGATCAGATCGATATCATAGGGCCCCCCCTTCAGCAGGGCTGCACGTGTTGTTACTGCCATTGTTGACTCCTCTTATTGTTTTGTTTTTACATTATTTCTCAGATAATCAATTTCATTCTCACTGAGATATCTTACCTTTCATCCTTGAGCAGATAGACCAGCTTGGCAGTCTCCTCAAACTCCTCCATCAGGTCCATCGCCACTTCCAGAGATGAACCGGTAATCACAGGACCATGGTTCTGCAAGAGAAACGCATTTCTTTTACCAGCATTTGCCAAGCGCTTCAGCCAGTCGATCGTCCCCCCTGGTGGATAGTAGGGAATCATCTCAATCCTACCTATCTTCATTACAAAATAGGGCGTGAATAGCTTGATGATCTCATTGGTATCGATATCTGCAATGCAAGAAAGTCGTGTTGTCCAAGTAGAATGCAAGTGAACCACAGCATGCACGTTCGGGTCCTTGTAGAGTGCAAGATGAAACTTCACCTCCTTGGACGGCTTCTTGCCGGATATGAGCATACCGGAGTTATCCACAAGACTGAGCTCGTCTGCAACCAGTCTGCCCAGACAGGATCCTGTGGGAGTAGCAAGGATGGTACTCCCATCAACGCGTACACTGACATTGCCGGCGCCGCCTGCCATATACCCCCCCCGTTCATAGAGAGATTTACAAAACCGAACCATCTGGATTCTCAGTTCTGATTCACTCATACCATCTCCTTCTGAGCCTTGATGAAGAAATCATCGCTCCCAAAATTCCCGCTCTTGAGGACAAGAAAGACATCTTCTTCAACTGCCTTAAGCCAAGGAACCCCCCCTGGATCAATCTGAGGCCCGATGAAAAACGAATCGATACCAAGGCTCTGAACCACCTTGCCGCTGGTCTCCCCCCCCGGCGGTGATATAATTTCGTACGCCCATCTTATGCAATTCCACTGCAAGGTTGCCAAAGAATGCTTCTATTGCTTCCTCAACAACACCGGCAGGATACTTCTCTCTCGAAAGGGCAAGTTCTTCTGGAGGTACGGTTGCATACACCAAGGGGGGGGCGAATGGATCATCTAGACGGGGGGGTGTGAGCCAATCAAGTACTTCCTTCAGGTATCCATCCTTGTCCCTAATCAATTCATCCTTGCTAATCTTGAGCGCATCGGCACTATTCCGGTACAGGGACACCTGCCGGTTGGTTGCTTCCGAGCAGGAACCGGCAAGGATGATCGTCTTGGCAACTTTGGGTCTCCCGCCAGCTATAGCGTTTGCCTTGTTCATGACATCGGAGCAATAGAGGCTTGCCAAGGATGCTGCAAGTCCCGATCCCCCCCCTGTGATAAGGGGGGGCATATCAACGAGAGCTTGGGCTGCAATGTCGAGATGCGCCTGATCTAGGGCATCGAGGACCACATAGCTGTACCCCCCCTTTTCCCTTGAATGCTTCAGAAAAGTCTTTACAGCATCCACCCCCCCAGCATTGAGGATTTCCACATGTAGGCTGGCCGCCTTTCCCTTTGACTGGCTCTCCATCACTCGGCTGAGCTTGGAATCTTTCATTGGGGGGGTAACAGGGTGGTTTCGCATCCCCCCCGACTCATTGAGCAACTGGTCATATACAAACAAGTAGCCTTTGTAGATTGTTCTGCCGTTGACAGGGAGGCTGGGCATACCACCGTCTGGTCAGTTTCCAGCTCTTGCATCAAGGCATCGATAACAGGCCCTATGTTGCCCTTTTCTGTCGAATCAAAGGTTGAGCAGTACTTGAAATAGATCTGCTCACACCCCCCCTGCCCTTGAAGCCACTTGAGGGCGGAGAGAGAATCCCTCACCGCCTGTTCCTTCGGACACGAGCGGGATTTCAGGCTCACAACCCAGGAGTCAACCTGTACTTTCAAATCGTGGTCGGGCACTCCGTTTACCTGAACCGTGGTGATCCCATTGGCCACGAGAAAACCTGCAATATCAGTGGCCCCCCCGGTGAAATCATCTGCTATGACACCAATTTTCTTCATTTTTCATCCTGAAGAAACATGCCATCCTGCTCCCTTCTCAGGGACCAAAGCATTGTATCTGTCTCGGGTATTTCAAGCATCTCTGCAGTAAGCAACTGCCCTGCCGATACATCTTCCTTCAATTTCATTCCGTCAGCGAGGTAATAAGGAAGTTGTATATTTTCATCAATCCTCTTGGCTGGACGAAGAATACCATCGAAACCCTCAATGACGTGGTGATGACCCACAGCCTTCAACTCGGTGCCTGCTTTCATATCACGATTGGCTTTTGCAACCAGGTCGTAACGAGGTGTAGGATTATCTGATCCGGTGGGAAGGCCTAACATCCCCCCCACGGAGAAAACGCTGTATAGAGCCTCAAATCCAAGATAGTGGGCAGGATAGTAAATCATGCTGCCTTACCATTCCTGCTCACGGGTACGCCCTTCTCCTTCAGGACCTGCCAGGTTTCCTCATCGTCACAGGCAACCACAACAAACTCGCCTCCCTCCATACTCTGCTCATCGAACCTCCTGAGACAGTTATAGACATCGATTTTCATGGTCCCATCGAACAGTCCACCTGTTTCTTTGGAACACATCAAATCTGGTACCTCAAGAGTCCTGGCCACTGGATAGTGGAATGCTTCGATGTCGGGATTGAACTCAGGGAGGTGGTTGCAGACAATGGCCATTTCTGCCAGGTCCGGGATAGCCCGCTGGCCGAACATATGCAGCATCTTGCTGCGTTTTTCTACGGTCGCCTCAAAGTCATCACCAAGATCCCAGACATCGGAGAAACCTGGAATAACCACTGTCTTTCCAAGTACTTCCACCGATGAATTTGTCGGGTCATAGATGAAGTCATATTCACTTGCCTTGCCAATACCAAGAATGGTGAGCCCTGCATTACGTGCCCACGTGACGAGACCAATGAGCAGTGATGGTTGATCACCCTCTGCCAGAGAGTAGAGGACCCCCCCCTTTTCCCTGGCCTTTCTTGCAAGCAGGGGGGGTCCGACCACAGAGTCTGCTTCCTTGGTCACAATGACAACATTTTTCTTGTTCTCTATTGCTGAGAGACAGTAAGAAGCTGCGGCTTCTGGATTCCCCCCCGTTCCTTCTATGACCACATCAAAGGGCATCTTCATGGCCAGGGGGGGAATGTTATCAAATATGAGGAACTTTCCTTCGCTAAACGCTTTCAGCCCAGCTTGCTTGTCGGTGCAATGCATGATGTCTAACTCATTCACCCCCCCGATGGAAAGGTAGGCGTCCCTACATTTCTGGATATTCCTACCACAGAGGATGCGAATGGAAAGCCTCTTGTTCCTTGCCCCCCCATATACAAAGAGGGAATGGTTGAAACCTCCCACGCCGATAATAGCCAATTCAAGTTTTCCCTTCTTGGAATTGGAGAACAGCAAGTCATAATTCATGGATGATGCTCCTTCATGCATTTCTAGTGTTACCTACACACCAATGCAATAAGGGTGCCAACATGAAGACATTATTCAATTCCCCCCCAGGATTTCATTTAATATTTTCTTATTCAGTAGGGAGTAATATTCTCCCAAAGAACATTGGATATAGTTTGAGCGTTCTTTCATCTATTCCCCCCCTGCATATATTTTGCTTGCAAACCCAATTGTATGCATGCAAAATGTATTGCGTTTATGCAACTTGTCAGAAAAGGTAATACCATGATAAATATTTCGTTCATCGTTCCCCTATAAAGCAATGAAGTACGTAGTTGAGGAAATTTTCTCATCGCATCAGGAAAAGGAGGAACTTCGTCCGAACATCCTTACAAAAACGGTGGATGAAATCCAGAAGGAAGATCTGGAACAGGCTGACATTGTCATCGCTCGTGGCTACTCGGCAAACCGGGTAAAGGCTACCGACGTGCCGGTACTACCCATATCTGTGACAGGCTTCGACATCACCGTTGCCCTCAACTCCTGTATTCAAAAGTACAATCCGACAAAAATTGCTGTCATCGGCCCACTAAATACTGTCTACGGTATAGAGGAGATAGCAAGTGTTTTTTCCTGTGAGATCGCGAGTTATCAAGTGTCGGATCCCAATGACTTGAAAAGCATCATCCTCCGAGCACAGGCAGAAGGAGCAACTGCCATCATCGCAGGTAAGAGCGGTACTTCAATAGCCACAGCTCTTGGTATTGATGCAATAATGATCCTCAGCGGACGTAAGACGATAATGCAGTCCATAGACGAAGCAATCCGTGCTGTGCGCCTAATGCGCCAGGAACGTGAAAGAACCGACCGATTCAAGGGCATTATGGACTACTCATTCGAAGGCATCCTCTCGGTAAACAACGAAGGCATCATAACTACAGCGAACAACTACGCACGAAAGGTACTCGATGGCTTGGATAATGAGCCCGAACAGATATATTTAAAGGATGTGCTTCCCCCCCAACTCGACAGCCAGGCAGTATTGGAAGGACGGACTAAGATCCTGGGCGAATTGATACAGATACAAAAGAACCTCTACACCTTTAACTGTGTATGTGCCGGAGACACCGGGGGGGCAGTTGTCACTTTCACCAATGTATCCAAGATACAGGAACTGGAAGGTCAGATCAGGAGCAAGTTGCATAAGAAAGGTCTGGTTGCAAAGTACCAATTCTCAGATGTGATTGGCAGTGAAGAAAAACTTCTAGAGACGATCAAGCGAGCCAAGAAGTTCAGTAAGGCGGAATCGAATATCTATATTTTTGGGGGGGAGACGGGAACAGGCAAGGAGCTCTTCGCCCAGAGCATCCATAACTCGAGTGCCGCCGGGCACACCCGTTTGTAGCCATCAACTGCGCTGCCCTCTCGGACAATCTGTTGGAGAGCGAGCTTTTTGGGTATATGGATGGGGGGGCATTTACCGGTGCCTCAAAAGGTGGCAAGATTGGACTTTTCGAACTCGCCCACCGAGGAACAGTGTTCCTCGATGAAATCGGGGGGGATATTTCACCGAGTTTGCAAAGCAAGTTGCTGAGGGTTCTACAGGAGCGTGAGATTCGGAGAATAGGGAGTGACCAGGTAATTCCGATAGATGTGAAGATCATCTGTGCATCGAATAAGAACTTAAGCAGTCTGGTGGAAAGTGGGGGGGTTTTTCGTGAGGACCTCTTCTACAGGCTCAATGTATTGAAACTCAAACTACCCCCCCCACTTCGAGAAAGGCCCAGGGACATTATCGACCTGAGCAAGTACTTTATCAAAATGAACTGTAAGAAACTCGGCTACAACTCCATTACTCTCTCCGAAGAAGCTGAAGAGTTACTACAGAGCTACAGCTGGCTGGGAAACGTACGCGAGCTCTCCAATTTCTGTGAACGGCTGTGCGTTCTGCTGGAAGAAGGAGTGGCAGAAGCAACAGATGTGCTCGATTGCTTGGAAGAATCGGAGAGACTCGAAGAATTACTCCCATCCCAAAATGATTTAGTATCAGCGACAATGACCAGTGAGAAGGAAATCCTTCTCCAAGTATTGGAAAACAGCAAGACCAAGCGGGAAGCAGCCTTGAAGTTAGGCATAGATCCCTCAACCTTATGGAGGAAAATGAAGAAACACGGACTGGAGTAAGTTTAGTCTGGGTACGCTTTGGAGATACTTTCTCCTCGACTACCTTGGTTATGGTCTACAACCACCAACATCAAGACTTCCCTTGCAGTGTACTCCCAGTGCAAGCTGTCTTCGTCCCATGGGTCTCTGTGTGTTCTTTGATTTGTGGTAAAACCATGAATATCACGGTTCCCATGGGATTCTCTTTATTTTCACCTCTTCTTCTAATAATGGACACGTAATATTACTGCTCGTGGTCCCTTTTCTTGCTATACTCTGCATTATGAAAATTGCCAGACTTTCTCAAGTTTCTCATTTTGATATACATGCCGCTTTTCTGCGTGCCTTCAGCGACTATCAAATACTGGTGAAGGAGACGTTGGAGGAGATGGCAGTGGAGAACAAGCAAAGGGGGGGAATTGACTATGACGCCTCATTCGGAGCCTTTGCGGACAATGGTGAACTTGTTGGGTTTCTCTTCTGCGGAGTCAAAACGATGAAGGGGGGGCTCTGAGATATTATGACGGTGGGACTGCAATAATTCCTGAATGGCGTGGACGCGGCATTGGGGGGGGCTTCTTCTGGATACGGTGTTGCCCGATGCAAAATCTCGAGGTGCTTACGATTTTATCCTTGAGGTCATTCAAGATAATCTAAAAGCACGAAAGCTTTATGAATCACGGGGGGGATTTTCCATTTCCCGGAATCTCCGATGCTATAAGAAATTGTTGAAAGATATTCCATTGATGGAATCCTGCTCTTATATGATCAAAACTCCCTCAATGGATGAATATAGAGAAGTTTCCAAATCTCTTTCCTTGCCGTACATCCCTTCGTGGCAGAACACCAATTCGTCCGTACTCAGTATCTTTGAACATCTCATAACACGTGTTTTGATACAAGGAAGGAAACCGGTCGGCTACTTTGTGCTGAATCCCCCCCAAACGGGACATATCCTGCAAATGTCAGCCCTAGAGGGATCGCCTTCAATCTACAGTGAACTCATGTCTCTTGTAAAAACCTGTACAATGGCCGATAGCGTCAAGTTCATCAATATTGACGAATCATCAACGTTCATCACATTTTTGGAAGAAGACGGGTGGGATCGTTACATCGACCAATATGAGATGATCAAATGTTTCAAACCTACTTCTTGAACTTACAACCGAACCTAGAAGGTTGATCTGGTTATACGTATTAGTGACACGTTCTCCTCGACTACCTTCGTTGTGGTTTGCCACAATCGACACTTCCTACATCGCCATACTGTTTGCTGTTCATATACCTACACAAAGTTTAGCATGAGCAGATGAAGACTTTTGGGCGATTGAAGAATGAGATGTTCTATACATGTTCATTATTTGGGATATCAATCGAGGAATTGTGTTCCCTGCTTGAAGATTACATCAATTTGTACAATCGGAAACGAATCCAAATATCTTTTCCTTATTGAGGGCCGCAGGAATCTTGGGTTGGCGTCATAAGAAAGTCCAACTTTTTGGCCGTACCCCCCCCAGAGCGACAAAGCCCTTACCTACTTCTTCGGTGTTTTAGGGCATTGAAAACCTATTCCTTGCTCACGGGATATAGACATTTAAGTTTGGTTCTGGCATCACTGGTTTGGAAATGCCTGTCGATGCCCTTCTGGTTCGAGTTTCTTGCACGACTCCACGCTGATACTTTCCCGCAAACTGTTTAAAGATCAAGCTATCTTCTTGTCTCAATGCATTGGGCTGTCAATACAGCCAGTTCGCATTCGGCCATATTCAACCAGCAGAGATGCTTCAAGGTGTAATGGATCTCCAATTAGGATGCAATACGAAAAGCCTCCCTGGGAGGGAATGTATTGTACAGGGATTCAATGGTATGCGTGCCTAGGTCCTCAATTACCAGACGGATGGCCTTGGCATCAGGATAAGCCTCATCAACAAACCATCAGCATCTGGTACAATTGCCACAGGATGCTCAGCTGCCCTTGAACAGGACTTCACACTCAAGAAAGTAGAAAAACGACAAAAGTAAGTAGAAAAACGATTTATAGAAAAATATCGGATATACTGTAAATTAAATTGGCCGAGATTCACAAAGGAGTACAGGAAACCCATGATACTTCTTCCTGAGGCTGAATCACTTAAAAATTGAGGTGTACCACACCATCAGTTTGAAGGAAAATATCAATGGTAAAACGTATTCTTTTTTTACTTTAGTGTAGCTTTATTTGTCATGACCTTCGTCGGATGCACGTCCTTGTCAGAACAGGATACTAGAGCATCGTCTGGTGCACAACCGCTCTGGGTTGCGGGAGACACTCGAGATAAAATCATCGTGCTCAGCGACATTCACACAGGCTTTGAAGATGCCTATGCGGAGATTATGGAGAATCGACCGTATCTCATCGAATTCATGCAACGCATCTCCGTGACTTCGGATATCCGGGAAGTAGTGCTCAACGGAGACATCCTTGATGAATGGTTCCTGCCACTCTCTTTTGTCGAAATTGACAGGGAGGACTTCTACCGGAAGAACATCGAGAACAACGAGGATTTAATTACTGCTTTCAAGGGCGTTATGGATGCAGGTATCAATCTGGTATATGTCGTCGGAAACCATGACATGTCAGTCAATGTACAATACATTGAGGAAGCGATCCCAGGAATGAAAGTCTGTTCGCAACACCTCGGAGTTGGATTATACCGAACCGGAAACCGCAACGAGATCGTTATTGAGCATGGCCATCGGTATGATGTATTTTCGGCACCAGACACCATAACCAATGCTCATCTCACCAATGGCCCTACCATGTTTCCTCCTGGATACTTCTACGCTCGATTCGCTGCAGACTATGTACTCAAGGGGGGGAAACCTCCTTACATGGCCGAGCTGCCAGTGATAGAGACTGTTCCAGACCGTGTGAACGACCCTGACCAATTCGGAGCCTATGCATATTATCGGACCATGGCAACTGTGTTCAAAAACATCACCCCCCCAACAGATGGAATCGGGGGGGACAAGCTTTTGGATATGCGCATCGATGGATACAACAATACCTATTCGATTCAGGATCTATTTCCTGTACGCAACGAACAGGGAGAAATTTCTGCTCCCGTGCTCTTTCCTAACTATCAACGAACTTGGGAAGAACGTCAGAAGGCCAATGGGGGGGTAAACGTGTATTCCAGCTTCGCAGTTGCGTCCTTGGGTGCACTTGACAGTAAGTATTTCGAAAGCCAGGCACGAGCACAGTTTGAAGTCGACAACACCCAAAGCGATACAAGCGTAGTGCTCTTCGGACACACCCACGTCCCAGTGTTTTACGACTATGGCAATGACCACTACTACGTAAATACCGGTACTTGGATTGACCACAACATCAGTTATAAGGAAAAAGATGGCAGCCTTCTCAGTAGGACGTTTGCGGTGGTGACCACCGGGCCTTCTTCCACTGCGGTTGATGTCTATCAATACCAGGAAGATGGCAGGTTGCGTGATCTCAAGAGCCAATTGCTCGCCGATCATGATAAATAGCCAATATTCAAATTGAACTACCACCTTCATCCGGAACATGTAATGCAGGATGTCTATAGCGCGAAGAATGTAGAGGCCATCCTGTCTGCGTCGGAGGAAGGAGATCATAGGTACCAGGAAGAATTGTCATATTTCCCACAGAAACCGACTTTTTATGCCTCTGAAAGCATGATTTGACGATTTCAGGTACCAGGTAGAACGTCCACAAAATCCACAAACCTGAAGATATAGATCTTGCTAGACCTGTGCTATGAGTACGTTATAGAAGACACTTTCTTGTGAGCAGGAGCTCGATTTGGAGACACTTTTTCAGTGACTGCAACCATA
>JDSH01000332.1_pt1 | contig 9895 bp, 12 predicted proteins | sample 199451 | NCBI WGS metagenome assembly JDSH01 (sample SAMN02584198, study PRJNA231836) | bioreactor metagenome | isolation source: continuous culture bioreactor electron acceptor NO2- transfer2 day 38 after... | place: Germany: Bremen | reverse complement strand
GTTGGTTTTTTTTACCCTCAAATTTTAAATGAATCTTAAAACTCGGAAAAACTGCAATTCAGAGCGTTATTTGTAGGTTTTTATACCCATGTTTCTATATAACGATACAGATTAGCGTGAGGAATGGTTCATATTTTCGGCAAATAAATGGGCTGTTTTCTCATTGGAAAACAGCCATCATACTACTTAACAGATGTTTTATTCGTTATCTGAATCGTCAGTTACATCTTCTTCGGACTCATCATCAGCGATTTCCTCGTCTTGCACCTCATCTTCTGGATTTGGAGCTTCAGGAATCTCTACTTCTTCCTCTTCATCTTTCTCAGTAGAAGCAATGGCTACGATGGAGTCGTTTTTCCACTTCATGGATACTACACGAACTCCTGCAGCATTTCTTCCTTGTACAGAGATGGAATCACAATGGACTCTGAGTGTCTGTCCCATCATAGTGACACACACAACATCATTCTCATCGTTCACACTCAACACACCCACAATAAAGGTTGCCTTGGTTCCAAGACGGAAGATCTTCTGACCCTGGGTTCCTCTACCATGTACATTGAAACTGTCAAAGGTAACTTGTTTGCCTTGTCCATTTTCGGTGATCATAAGGATTCTATGGGAGTCATCAACCTTTAGGAGACCTGCAACCTGATCTTCTCCGATCAGCCGGATACCGCGAACACCGCGGCTTGCTCTTCCCATTGCACGAACATCACTTTGTCGGAACCTGAGTCCCCCCCGGCCATTCTTGGTAATCAGCATGACTTCGTCACCTTCTTCAACAAGGTCACAGCTAAGCAGCTCATCACCTTCATCAAGGAACAGAGCCCTGATACCACGAACCCTTGCATTCACAAAGTTGGCCAATGAAACCTTTTTCACAACACCCTGCGGGTAGCCATCATCAGGTACTTGTCCTCACTGAATTCCTTGAATGCAATGATAGAAGTGATTTTCTCAGTGGTCTCCAGCTGAAGAATATTCTTGATACTGGTTCCCTTTGCAGTTTTGGTAGCTTCAGGAATCTGGAATCCCTTGATGTAATAGGCCTTACCAGCATTGCTTACAAACATTACATATTCATGGGTTGAGGCAACAAACATATGATCGACGAAATCGCCATCCTGCAGCTTGGTTGTCCTCGTGCCCTTTCCTGCACGTCCGTGAGCATCATACTCCTCGACGGGTATCCGCTTTGCAAAGCCCTTGTTGCTGATTAGAACAACTACAGATTCTTCCTTAATGAAATCCTCATCGGTTGCCTGACCTAGCTCCTCTCGAGCAATTTTCGTGAGCCTGCGGTCTTTTGGAACAAGAGAAGAGGGAAGGGCGCGAACTTCAGATTTTACAACGTCCAGAATTTTCTGATCGTCGGCAAGTAAGTCCTGATAATATGCTATCTTCTGCTCAAGTTCACCCAACTCGTCCAATATCTTGGATGTCTCGAGGTGACTCAAACGACCAAGTTTCATGTCAATGATTGCTTGGGCTTGGATATCATCCAAACCAAAACGCTGGACAAGACGATTTGCGGCTATTGTATTATCATCAGATTCCTTGATGATTTGTATTACCTCATCAATGTTATCCAGACCAATTTTCAAGCCCCCCCTGAGAATATGAGCACGCTCTTGTGCCTTCCGTAAATCATACTTGGCTCTTCTGATTACTACCTCAGTACGATGCTCGATATAATACAGCAGCATCTCCTTGAGTGTAAGTAACTGAGGTCTTCCCTTCACCAATGCAAGATTGTTTACATTGAAATTTGACTGCAAGGAGGTCCGACTGAACAACTGATTGAGCACAACCATTGGCTCGGAGCCCATCTTCAGCTCTACGACGATTCTAATACCATTACGGTCAGATTCATCGCGTACTATGCTGATCATGGGAATCGCACCATCCTTACGAAGGTCATCAATCTTCTTCACGAGATCAGCTTTATTCACCTGGTAGGGAATCTCGGTGAACACGATCTGGTCGTGACCACGGTCACTCTCCTCAATCTCGTACACCGAACGCATGACGATTTTTCCTCGACCGGTGGTAAAGGCATCCTTGATGCCCTGAATACCACAGATAATCCCACCGGAGGGGGGGAAATCAGGGCCCTTGATATGCTCCATCAATTCATCAATGGTGATATCAGGGTTGTCAATGACTGCACAAATGGCGTCAGTGATTTCCTGCAGGTTGTGAGGAGCCATATTGGTGGCCATACCAACAGCAATTCCGCTACTTCCGTTTGCCAGCAGGAAAGGGAAGGATCCAGGAAGTACCAGAGGTTCAGTCATCGAATCATCATAGTTCGGCCCGAAATCAACTGTCTCTTTCTGGATATCCTGCAACATCTCTTCACCGATTCGGCTCATCTTAGCCTCGGTATAACGCATTGCTGCAGCCGGGTCACCGTCAATGGAACCAAAGTTACCCTGGGGGGGATTTACTACCGGGTAGCGTAAGGAGAAATCCTGTGCTAGACGTACCAATGCATCATATACTGACCCATCCCCCCCATGGGGGGGGTGGTACTTACCAAGCACATCACCAACAATACGAGCACATTTCTTATATGAGGAGTTGGACCTTAGGCCCATCTCATGCATATCAAAGAGGATTCTTCTGTGGACCGGCTTGAGACCGTCACGTACATCAGGTAATGCCCTGCTGACAATGACGGACATGGCATAGTTGAGATACGAAGTTCGCATCTCCTTTGCCACGTCTACAATTATAGTCCTGTTTTCGTTTACTTCTTCCACGATTATGTCCTTATACTAGATATCCAAATTCGAAACATAGACGGCATTAGCGTCAATGAAAGCCCTACGTGGCTCTACTTCTTCGCCCATGAGCATACTGAAAACCCTGTCAGCATCCTCTGCATCATCAAGAGAAATCTGACTGATCATGCGTGTCTCGGGATTCATGGTTGTTTCCCAAAGCTGATCGGGGGGGTTCATCTCACCAAGACCTTTGTACCGCTGGAGTCCAACCTTGTTTTCATCTCTTACGTTGTGTTCCTCGAGAATCTTGGTTCTGGCTTCCTCATCATAGGCATAGTAAACCTTCTTTCCTATGGTTATCTTGTACAAAGGAGGCATTGCAAAGTAGATATAGCCGGCTTCAATAAGGGGGGGCCGCATGTATCTGAAGAAGAATGTCAGCAACAATGTCCTGATATGCGATCCGTCAACGTCTGCGTCCGCCATGATGATAATCTTATGATATCTTGTTTTACTAAGGTCAAAAGTCACATCATTGTCGAAATCTCCATCCTTACCCATGTTGTTGTACCTGGTAATACCGGCACCGATTGAGGAAATAACCGGCTGAAGCTTGTCATTTCCCAGTACCTTGAACTCCTGGGCTTTCTCAACATTGAGCATCTTACCCCCCAGAGAGGAAGAATAGCCTGGAATTTTCTGTCACGGCCCTGTTTTGCAGAGCCACCTGCTGAGTCACCCTCAACAATGAATACCTCACACTTTGCAGGATCCTTTTCGGAACAGTCAGCCAGTTTGCCGGGCAGGCCACCACCTTCACTCTTCTTCCTGATCTGCTCTCGTGCCTTACGGGCAGCAACTCTTCCAAGTGCAGCACTGATAATCTTCTGTAGAATTGTTTCCGTCTGTGAAGGGAACTCATCGAAATAGTTACCCAGCTTCTCATATACCATGGAGAAAACAACACCAGTTACCGCAGAGTTACCCAACTTCATCTTGGTCTGCCCTTCAAACTGGGGGGGCTCAGGAACCTTGACAGAAATAACAGCAGTCAAACCTTCGGAGATATCACTCTGCTCGAGCTTTTCCTCATACTTCTTCAATAGTTTGGGATTTTTCTGCAACTGAACGTTGATAACCCGGCTCAGTCCGGTTCTAAAACCGGTAAGGTGGGTACCACCCTCACGAGTGTTGATATTGTTGACAAAGGTAAGGACCTTTTCATCGTACTTATCATTGTACTGCAGACCAATCTCCACCTTGATTGAATCTCTTTCTCCTTCAATGGAGATGGGAGGATCAACCAAGACCCGCTTGTATTCGTTAAGGTAACTTACAAAGTGGGAAATACCACCCTCTGAGTGGAAGACTTGCTCTTTTACCTCATCGCCTCTGCGGTCAGTAAGGGAAATTGAAACTCCCTTGTTTAGGAAGGAAAGCTCCCTAAATCTGTTAACCAACACATCATAACTGAAGGCGTTATGCTCCATGATGGAGTAATCAGGGGGGGAGAATTTTACCACGGTGCCGCTGCGATCGGTATCTCCGATACGGAGTACTTCACTCTGGGGGGGCAACCCACAACTGTAGAGCTGTCGATATATTCCTCCGTCTCGATAGATGGTAACTTCCATCCAGACCGAGAGAGCATTTACACAGGACACACCCACTCCATGCAAACCACCGGAAACCTTGTAGGAGTTCTTGTCGAACTTGCCTCCGGCATGCAGTTGGGTGAGCGCAATTTCCAACGAGCTTATCTTCTCAGTCGGGTGTGGATCGACAGGAATACCGCGACCGTTATCTTCTACTGTACAAGTCTCTCTTCCCTCATCATCAATATCGAGGAAAACTCGGATTTCTGAGCAGTAGCCAGCCATCGCTTCATCAATGCTATTGTCTACCACCTCATAAACGAGATGATGCAAACCATCAATACCTGTGGATCCAATGTACATGCCAGGTCGTTTTCGAACAGCCTCAAGACCCTTGAGGACCTGAATACTCCCGGCAGAATAACCATGGGAAATGGAAGCATCTCTACACCATCTTGGTGCAAGGATGGCTCCAACGTTCCGTTGTCAAAGCTCCCTTCACTCATTCGTTATATCCTTATGTAATAATAAAAAAAATACATGCATTAATTCTTATTAAGTATACCAAAATTATGGGGGGGGAGTTGCAAGCTTGCGCAAGAATTCAAGGTAATTTATTACTTCTTTTATTACAAGATTTTACAAACAACACTTCCTGTTAGCTGTACAATACTTGCACCGTCTGACACTACAAGGTAAAATGGCCGCATGAGCGAAGCACAAAACATATACTATGAGTTCTGGCAGGAGACTGCCTCCCGTATCAAGGAGAACCCCCCCTCCCAGAACAGGAATACCATACCTGGTTCAATCGAATTGCCTACCTACGATCAGATAGTCACAAGGTAGTTTTGGCTGTAGCAAGCCAGTTTATTCTTGACACAGTAATAGCCCGTTATAGGGACATGATACGCAATACGATGATCGAACTAACCGGAGAAGACATCGATATTGTATTTGAGGTGGTAGCACGTTCAAAAATTGAACAAATACAACAACCATCAAAAGAACCCAAGGAAACACCAAAAGAAGAAACCATTGTCACAATCCAAGCAAAGCCCCCCCAAGTGAGCGAAGAGAAGACGTTGAAAATGAAAAAGGATTGCAACCTGAATCCTTCTTATGAGTTTCATACCTTCGTTATCGGGGGGATAACTCTGCATTTGCCTATAATGCAAGCCTCGCCATTGCCAAGAACCCAGGTGTCAGCTACAACCCTTGTCTCATCTATGGTGGTGTAGGGCTCGGGAAAACCCACCTCTTGAACTCCATCGGAAATTACATCATCAACAATACGCCGGAGCTGAAGGTTATGTATGTGACAGCCGAGATGTTTACCAATGAATTCATTGAATCGATCGGTTCTCAAAGAACCCAGCAATTCAAGAACAAGTTCCGTAAAGTGGATGTGCTGCTCATTGATGACATACACTTCCTGCAGGGAAAAGACAGCACACAGGAAGAACTGTTCCATACCTTCAACAACCTGTATGAGTCAAAGAAGCAGATGGTATTCACCTGTGACCGTCCGATCAGTGAATTGAAAAACATCACAGACCGTCTGAGTTCCAGGTTTGAGAGAGGATTGAACGTCGACCTACAACCACCAAACTATGAAACAAGAATGGCTATTCTCAAGAAGAAACTTGTGGAAAGGGGGGGAGGTTCGATGAGTGAGGAGATTCTTAACTACATAGCAACCAATGTATGTACTAATGTGAGGGATCTTGAGTCATCACTTACCAAGCTCATCGCCTACAGTGAGTTACTCGGCCAGGAAATCTCTTTTGACAAAGCAAAGGAACTCCTTGGTATCCTACCCTCCTTGGCTGCCAACTCAAATCAGACGCTCTCGATAGATACCATCATCAAGGTAGTAGGAGAATACTTCAATGTAAGCAGCTTCGAAATAAAAGGGAAAAAGAAAAATAAATCTCTCATACAACCGAGGCAGATTGCCATGTTCTTGGCTAGGGATATTACCGAATACTCTACAACGGAAATTGGTACTGAATTTGGTGGCAGGGACCACACGACAGTCATGCATGCACATGACCGGATTGAGTCCCTAATGAAAGGGGGGATGAATCGTTTGCAAATACCATTGTAAAATTGAAAAGGGACTTAACAAATAGTAAGCGGTAATATCTTGTGGATAACCACGGGATACCTTGTGGATAACTTCAAAAACCTGTGGATACAGCTTTTTTTTCCTTGTGGAAGGAATGTGGACAACTCAGCAAGTTATCCACAAGATGACAAAAATTAAGCAGTGATTGGAGAAGAAATTAGAAAGTTATCCACAGAATCTGTGCTATTATTACTATTATTACTATATTTTTTTTAATAATCTAGGAGTATTAATATGAAATTCGTCTGCAACAAAGATGACATCCTCAACGAGATAATATATTCAATGGATTTTACCAGTCAGAGAAACTCTCTTTCGATCACCAGCAACGTCTATCTGGAAACCGCTGGGGGGGGAAGACTCATCATCAGGGCAACCGATCAGAAATTGGGATTCAGTACTGAGATTGCAGTCGAAACACTGCAGGAAGGAAGAACCACTGTTTTCTGTGAAAAACTCCTGAATATTCTCAGAAGCCTTCCCAATACCAGAATTGATTTCTCATTGCAAGATGGGATGCTTACCATCAAACCTGAAGAGCAAAATATCGATTTCAAACTAAGAACCATTGGTGCTGATGAATTCCCAGCCTTGGAAGATTCAGAAACATCTTCGTATTTTACGATTCCCCCCCAGAAGACCTTCACTGATATGGCAAATCAAACCATGTTTGCCATCAGCGAAGATGAAACAAGATATTTTCTCTGTGGTCTGTATCTCGAAAGAAATGCAAGTGGCATGAACATGGTTGCTACCGACGGAAGAAGACTTTCTATCGTTGAAAGAACATTTGAAGAAGAACTTCCAATGTTCCCATCAATCATCATTCCACCAAAATTCTTTATTGAATTGAAGAAACTCTCGACTGATGAAGCATGCTTGATCTTGCAATAACAGAAAATATTCTCTTTGCTAAAATTGGAAACAGGACTTTCTATACGACCCTGATCAAAGGCCAATATCCAAACTACCGAAGAGTAATTCCTGAAGAGCAAACCTATACGTGTACGATGAGAATTCAGGATATGCTTGATGCTTTGAGGAGAGTTTCTCTTCTGGTTGAAAACAAGGCAAAACGAATATTCCTGGATATCAGTGAGGCTGGAGTGCTGCTTACCAGTGATGAGAGCGAAGTAGGAGAAGCAAAAGAAATCATTGCATGTCAGTACGAAGGTCCTGATAGCAAGGTCTCTTTGAATTACACATACTTGGTAAATCCTTTGAAAGCTATGGAAGGCGAATATTTTTCCATCAACTTTACAGAGCCAACACGTGCTATGACAGTAAAACCTGATAGTAATAGGGATTACTTTCATATCATTATGCCAATGCAACCGAATGCCTGATGCGTTTTACCCAGCTTTGGACTAACCAATTTAGAAATCTTGTCAGTGAGAAAATACCTGTCGACAACCGACAGGTATTCCTCATTGGACCCAACGGACAGGGAAAAACCAATCTTCTTGAGGCTGTGTATACACTCTGCTATGGATCTTCCTTTCGTACAAACCAACTGAAAGAACTTGCAACCGACAAAGAAAAAAACTTCAAACTTGAAGGGGGGGTGTATGAATCCGACGATAAGCAACATCATACCCTTGTACTCGAATACAAAGATGCGAAACGAACGGTACTGCTTGATGGACGGGAAATCAGGGACAGGAAGGAGTTGATATATAACATCCCCCCCTGTATTGTTTTCAGTCATGATGATATTTTTTTCATCAAGGGAGAACCTGAACAGCGACGAAGATTTTTCGACCAAATCATGAGCATGTACAATCCATTGTTTTTTTTGATGATATGCGTAGATATCGTATGGTGTTACGACAACGCAATTTGGCAATCAAAGAACAACGTTTTGAACTGCTTCCTGTCTATGACATTCAACTGGCCACCTACGGAATTGCCATCCAGCAGGAAAGAACACGTGCTGTATTCGAATTTGACCAGATTTTTCCTGAGATGTATCGCTCTGTTTCAGGCCAGGACATAGATGTACATATTGAGTACCAACCATCCTGGAGTACATGTGCAACCAAGGAGGAGGTAATTGCCTACTTGGAAAACACGAGAGGCAGAGATATGAATCTATTGACCACAACTAGTGGAATCCATCGTGACAGATTTCAGGTGATGGAAGGTTCTCAAAATTTTTCCCAAACAGGATCTACTGGTCAAATGAGGCTTGCTTCTCTGATTTTTCGTACCGCACAAATGGCCTTTTTTTTGAAAAGAAAACCGGTGGAAAGCCATTGATACTGGTCGATGATGTCCTTCTTGAACTGGATCATACAAGACGAGCAGAATTTCTTAGGTTGATGCAATCCTACAGTCAGGCCTTTTTCACTTTTTTGCCAGAAGAACAGTATTTCTCCTCTCTGGCAGATGAGAACGCATTAGTGTATACTGTCGATCAGGGAAGATTTATCAGCCATGAAGGATAAGAAAACAAGACTGTGCAAGGAAGGAGAACCACTGGAAGCAAAGGATGTGCTCGATTATGTCTTGCGCAGACTTGATATCCGTCCGGATAACCCTAAAGCAGCTGTTGGTTTTGAATGGCAGAAAATCATTGGAAACCGCTTGTATCCACACGTGAAAATTGTGGAAATTAAGCACACAACATTGGTTTTGAAAGCCGACCATCCTTCTTGGGCACAGATTACTATGATGCAGCAAAAAAAGATTCTTTCTCTGCTTGCAAAGAAGTATCCATCCCTTGGCATTAAGAGCATTCAGATGCTAAGCTCTTAGTTACTTGACGTAAATACAGGCAGTCTATATACTGCACCACTCGGGGGGGGAGTATCCTCTGAATTAAGTAGAAACTATCCGCGTAAAGCGATGTAAAAATTGGAGATTATCTCATGAGTTACAAAGGAAAAAGAACCTACCAGCCCAGTAGAGTGAAGAGAAACAGAAAGTTTGGTTTTAGGGCTCGTATGGCAACAAAGGGCGGACGCTTGGTTTTGGCCCGCAGAAGAGCCAAAGGTAGACACAAGCTGTCCGTATGTGATGAGAAGAAGCCTTTCTAAAAAAGAAATTGTAAAACGTAAACCGGAGATTGACCAAATTTTCAAGAACGGCAGGTATTTTTCCTGCCGTGGATTGAAACTTATTGTAAGTCAGAACCAACTAGATGTTGATAGGATTGTGGTAATTCCGGTCCGTCATTACGGTAATGCTGTCCAAAGAAACAGGATCCGTAGACAAATCAAGGAAATTTGGCGTACAGAAAAGCTAGGATGGTCCCCCCCGGTTACGATTTTGCATTTGTCGTCTATCCAGGAAAGGTTCTTGATTATGCATTCCAAAAGGAACAAATACTCTCTCTCTGCGATAAGGCTGGGGGGGTGTTTAACCAGTCTTAAAACGCTTTCATAACACTCCTCATTCTGTTGTTCTGTCCTATCTTTCCTGTGATTATTTACTTC
>JDSH01000331.1_pt1 | contig 9929 bp, 13 predicted proteins | sample 199451 | NCBI WGS metagenome assembly JDSH01 (sample SAMN02584198, study PRJNA231836) | bioreactor metagenome | isolation source: continuous culture bioreactor electron acceptor NO2- transfer2 day 38 after... | place: Germany: Bremen | reverse complement strand
GCACGGGCATACTGGTCGCCTACGCCGTCTCCAAGTTTGCCGTTGAGGGCCTGGCCAGTTACTCGCCGACGAACTGGACGACGAGCGCCACAATATCCGGGTAAACAGCCTTAACCCGGGCGCGACTCGCACAGACATGCGGGTGCTGGCCTACCCGGCGGAAGATCCGAAGAAAAACCCGGACCCGGAGCAGCTCATGCCCGTTTACCTCTATCTGATGGGCCGGGACAGCAAAGGCGTTCATGGCCAGCAAATTGACGCGCAGCCGAAAAAAATAATGGAACTGCTTTTTTACACCACAGCCCAGTGCCATTTGTGCGAGCTGGCAGAGGCGCTGCTGGTCAGCACCCCCCCGATGCCCGAGCCCATTCCGGTGGATGTGGTGGACATCGCCCAGTCCGAAGCCCTGGTGGAGCGCTACGGCACCCGCATCCCGGTGCTGCGCCGCAACGACACCGGGGGGGCGGAGCTGGACTGGCCGTTCACCAGGGACCAGTTACTCACGTTTCTGCAATGAGGATCCTCTGACATGCTGATGATCATCTCCCCCCTGCCAAGACTCTGGATTATGAGAGCCCCCCCCTGGCAACGGAAACCCATACCCAACCGGATTTCCTGGACGATGCCTGTGAACTGATTGACCAGCTCAAGGAGCTGGAACCGCATCAGGTCAGCAACCTGATGAGCATCAGCGACAAACTCGGGCAACTGAACGCCGAGCGCTTCCAGAGCTGGCACACACCGTTTACGCCGGATAATGCCCGACAGGCCGTTCTGGCGTTCAAGGGCGACGTCTATACCGGTCTGGATGCCGAGAGTTTCAGTAGTGAGGATTTCAGTTTTGCCCAGAAACACCTGCGGATTCTCTCCGGCCTCTACGGACTGCTGAAACCGCTGGACCTGATGCAGCCCTACCGACTGGAAATGGGCACCCGGTTTGAAAATACCCGGGGGGGCAAAGACCTGTACGCGTTCTGGGGGGGCAGCAAGATTAACGATGCCCTGAACCAGCTCCTGGCCAGCGACGACAAGGTGCTGGTGAATCTGGCCTCCAACGAATACTTCAAGAGCGTGCAGAAAAAAAACACCTGGACGCCCGCCTCGTTACCCCCCCCAGTTCAAGGACTGGAAAAACGGCCAGTACAAGATGATCAGCTTCTACGCCAAGAAAGCCCGGGGGGGGCTGATGTGCCGTTACGCCATCCAGAATCGAATTACCCAGGCTGATGATCTCAAAGGCTTCAACCTGGAGGGGGGGTACTATTTCAGCGAAGACCAATCCGATAACAACAACTGGGTTTTCCTGCGGGACGAGCAGTAGTCAGGCGGTTTTCCGACCTGTGTTTAACACCTTCAGACATCTGTTGATATCGGAGTAGCAATGAACGAAGCAGTATTTTCCCAGATCGCCATGCTGGTGTTTCTGACCGGCCTTATTGCCTGGATGGGCTTTATTGTTTGGGATCTGGCCAAGAAATCCCAGGCCGGCAAATTTGGCACTATCGCGCTGTTTACCGTACTTGGCGCCGGCGTTGTCGGCTTTATCGTGAAAACCGTGCTGGTGGAGGTTATGCAGATCTGACCGGCCTGCCGTCACTTTACGGCTACCGCCTGGTAGCCGTATCATCCCTCCTCCTTTTTTCGATTCGACAAGCTCCGACCTGACGCAAGGATTCAGACCCATGTGGTTTCGTAATGCCCGTGTTTTCCGTTTCACCAAACCTTTCGATATTTCCGCTGAAGCGCTGGAAGAGAAACTCCAGGCGGACGCATTCAAACCCTGTGGCCCTCAGGAAACCAATCGCCAGGGCTGGGTTCCGCCCCCCCTGGGTAAGCATGGCGACCAACTGGTGCACAGCGCCAACGGTTATCACCTGATTGCCCTGAGAAAGGAAGAGAAGATCCTGCCCGGGCCGGTGGTGAAGGAAGCTGTGGAAGAGCGTGCCGAAGCCATTGAGCTGGAGCAGGGCCGAAAGGTGCGCCGGAAGGAAAAAGACGAACTGAAAGAACAGGTGATGCTGGAAATGCTGCCGCAGGCGTTTTCACGCAACCGCCGATGCTTTGCTTACCTGGCCCCCCCTCAGGACGGCGTGCTGGTGGTTGATGCCGGCTCTGCGAAACAGGCCGAAGATCTAGCCTCCACCCTGCGCAAGAGCCTGGGATCACTGCCTGTGCGACCGCCGGCGGTTGAGCAATCCCCCCCCGCCTTCACCTTCACCGGCTGGCTGAACGAAAGCATTGATCACCCTGCCAACATTACCTTGGGCAGCGAATGCGAACTGAAAGACCCGTCAGAAGATGGCGGCGTGGTACGCTGTAAAGGCCTTGATCTCAAAGCCGACGAGATCCGCAACCACCTGGAAGCTGGCATGCAGGTGACCAAGCTGGCCCTGACCTGGGACGACAATGTCTCGTTCGTACTGGACGAAGAGCTGGGCATACGCCGGCTGAAATTCGGTGAAACCCTGCAAGAGCAATTGGACGACGTCGATGTCGACGACGCCCTGGCCAAGTTTGATGCAGCTTTCACCATCATGACTCTGGAGCTGTCACGGCTGATTCCCGGGCTGCTGGAAGCCCTGGGCGGAGAAGATCGCTCCGCCATCGTCGAGGAGTAAAGGAACGGGGGGGGCTACAGATGCCCCCCCCTTTGCCCAGCCGTTCCTTCTGCCAGTCTTTCTGCGGCTCGTTCAGTACCAGTCGCAGATCCATCACTTCTTCCTCCGGGTTGTATTTGATTTCGAACCCCCCCAGATGCTCGGCCAGCTGCAACATCGGCCGGTTGTCCGGCAACACATTGCCGATCATTTCCATGGTGCCCCCCCGGGCACGGCAATAATCAATCATCTTCTGCATAAGGGCCACGCCCAGGCCTTCGCCTTTCATCCGGTCATCTACCATGACGGCGAACTCGCAACGCAGATTGTCGGCATCGGTCCAGGTACGCACCGTACCCAGGGTCTCTTCGCCTTCACCATCTTCACGGGGGGGCGCATTGGCGATGAACACCATTTCCCGGTCATAGTCGATTTGCACCATCTGGGCCACGTCTTCCCGGGAAAAATGCTTGCGGTACTGGAAGAATCGGTAACGGATGGATTCCGGAGACTGATGCTCGTGAAACAGCCGGTGGGCAGGCTCATCCTCCGCCAGCACCGGGCGAATAATCACGCGGCGACCGGATTTGGGCAATACCAGCCACTCCTCCAGCTCTCGCGGGTAGGGCTGGATAATGGGCTTGATCGGATGTTCATCCAGGTCAATGGCGATGTTTACAGCAACGGCGCCCTGCTCATTGAACAACAACGGCGAGATTTCCAGGCCCTTGATCTCCGGTATATCGATCACAATCTGTGACAGCGTCACCAGGGTTTCGGACACTGCCCGGATATCCTCTTCCGGCTTCAGGCTGTGTTCTTTAAGCAGTTTGTACATGTAAGTACGCCGCAGCAGCTCGCGGGCCAGCACCATGTTCAGGGGGGGTGGCAAGGCAATCTGGCGATCGGTCATGATATTGATCTGGCACCGGCTGCCCCCCCGCAAACCACCAGCGGCCCGAACACCTCATCACGAGTGATCCCCCCCACACTGAACTCGATGCCGCCAACATGCTGGTAGGAACGCTGGACGGCAAAACCCAGGAAGCCGCTTTTCGGGAAATGCTCCCGATATTCGTCCATCAGGAAGCGGCAGCTGTCGATGATCACCTGTTCGCTGTTGAGCTTTTTGACCGTGCCCTTATAGCGGCGCTGGGTCGGGCTCAGATCCAGGAACGGATAACACACATCTTCGTGGATAACAGTTACATCAATGGGGGGGCGGCGCTCGACTGCGAAAACCTCCAGCACCTCTTCCACGTCATCACAGTAGACGGTTTCAATGGTATTGATGCCGTAGTCGCAAATCACCCGCCGGGCTTCCCGGTTGGACAGATGCCGCCGGCCATCCCGCAAGGCCCTGGCGACCAGTTTGCGGGTGTTGGCCCGGTCGGCGAAGTGGTCTGTAAACGATTCGGGCGTCTCGGTCAGCAGCCGCTGAATGCGCTGATGCCGAACATGCTGCATAAACGCCATCACCGCTTTTCCGGGTTAAAGAACGATGGCAACCCCCCCGCCCGGTAAAACTCTTCCCGGGAATCCATCACCGTGCTCTGCCCCCCCAACCAGCAGGTAAAGATGTTCAGGCGGGTGCCCTTGGACGCCTGCACCACGGAATCGGCAATCTGCAGGCTGTCTTCGATCAGTGTGGGTGCGTACATCACCAGTACGTTAGCCACGTTAGGGTCCTTCGCCAGAATCTTGATAGCCTTGCCATAGAGCTCGGGCGTGGCGTCATAGTTCAGGTCGATGGGGGGGTTCTTGCGGGTCCAGTACGGCGGCAACAGTTCTCCCAGTTCCCTGACCGTATCTTCCGACAGCTCCGCCAGTTCACCGCCGAGATCCGCCAGCCGATCCACTGCCAATACGCCGGGGGGGCCCACGCCGTTGGCCATGATGGCCAGGGATTCCCGACGCAGCGGGCGCATCCGGGTCAGGGTTTCCAGGGCATCAAACATCTGGCCAAGCCCGTCCACCCTCAACACGCCGGCGCGCTGAAGCATGGCATCATAGACCGGGTCGCTGCGTTTGATACCAGCGGGCAAGGCATGGGTAAACCACTCGGATTCGGGCACCCGTCCGGATTTCACCGCAATCACAGGCTTGGTTCGGGAGGCCACCCGCACCGCTGACATGAAACGCCTGGGATTGGGGGGGATGTTTTCAATGTGCAGAAGAATCGCCCGGGTCTGGGTGTCCTGGGCCAGATAGTCGATCAGGTCGTCGTGATCGATGTCCATGCCGTCGCCCAGGGTCAGGAAGTAAGAGAAGCCCACCCCCCCCTGGCAAAAGCCCAGTCCAGCACCGAACTGGCAATGGTGCCGGACTGCCCCCCCACGAAGCAACGCGGCCGGGAATGGCCCCCCCCATATGGGCATAGGTGGCGTTCAGATGCCGCGCCGGCACCATCAAACCGATGGTGTTGGGACCCAGCACGCGGATGCCGGTCTCCCGGGCGGCATCGCGCACTGAATACATCAATGGCTGGCCGGTTTTACTGTGAGTCCGGGACATGCCCCCCCCGGTCATTACAATGGCGGTACGCACGCCACATTCACCCAGCTTGCGGATCATTTTCGGCACCGTGTCCGGCGGGGGGGTACAGATGATCGCCAGGTCCGGACTGAAATCCAGTTTGGAGACTTTGCGCACACAGGGCACCCCCCCGTGCACGTTTTCGTAGTCGCTCTGGTTGACCACCACGAGCCGGCCCGGATAGCCGCCGCCCAGCAGGTTCCGCAACACCATACCCCCCCCGAGGTTGTCAGCGCGTTCCGAGGCGCCAATAACGGCAATGGATTCAGGATTGAACAGGCTTTCCAGATAGCGGGTACTCAACGCGGCTCTCCCAGTGGTGTGCGCGACAGGAATGTACAAACTTCAATAAAACGGCTTGCTTATCAGTGTATACCTTATCTTAGGTGGCGATTTCATGATGTAAATCGACTAACGAGTTATTAGACCAAAGAAATACGACAGGCTTCGGTTATCCCTGATAACATGAAAGCGATAATAAGCATATTCAGGTTCAGGCATTACCCATGACCACGGCATTTTTTTCCCACGACGACTGCAAGAAACACAACATGGCCCGGAGCACCCGGAAAGCCTGAGCGTCTTTCAAGCATTCTCGCCTACCTCGCGGATACCAACCTGCAACAGGAACTGGACTGGGTTCGTCCGGAAGAAATCACCCGGGACCAACTGCTGACCGTGCATCCGGAAAGCTATCTGCACCAGTTGGACCTGATGCAGCCAACCCGGGGGGGCCGGGTGTTCACCGACCCGGACACCGCGATGATGCCGGACACCCTGAGAGCGGCGAAGCTGGCCGCGGGGGGGGCAATGTGCAGGCTGTCGATATGGTGATGAGCAGCCAGGTAACCAACGCCTTTGTCTGCGCCCGGCCACCGGGACACCACGCCGAACGTGCCAAGTCGATGGGGGGTTCTGTTTCTATAACAATATCGCCCTGGCGGCGATGCGGGCGCTCACCTTCCATCACCTTGAGCGGGTGGCCATTGTCGATTTCGATGTGCATCAGGGTAACGGCACGGTAGATATTGTCAGTGGTGATGAACGCATACTGATGTGTTCCAGCTTTCAGCATCCGTTTTATCCGCATTCCCACGTGCACCGGCAGGCCGACAATATTGTCAATGCGCCGATTGCAGCCGACTGCTCAGCGGCTGAGTACCGCAAGACGGTTGAAGCCGCCTGGCTCAAGAAACTGCAGGATTTTCGTCCGCAACTGGTGTTGATCTCGGCAGGCTTTGACGGGCATCGGCTGGACCCCCCATGGCGGAGCTGAATCTGGAAACCGAGGATTATCGATGGTTAACGGAAATGCTGGTGAGTGTCGCCCATGACCACTCCAACGACCGCATTATCTCCACGCTGGAAGGCGGGTATCACCTGAAAGCCCTGGCAGAGGGTGTGTCCGCGCACCTGGAAGTCCTGAACGCAGTGTATTGAAACTCTGGATGGCGTGTTCCGGCTATCCCGAAAACTCGCTTCCCATACCGTTAGCCTGCAGCAGTTCCGGGCGCTCACCCTGGCGTTGCAAACGAATGGTGGTGCGGCGGTTATCAGCCGGCCGGCGGGAAACCGGATACTGATCACCGTGGGCCCGGACCGTCAGCATAGTCTCATCGATTCCCCCCCTGGATTTGAGATACTCGGCCACCACGTTGGCTCTTTCCTCCGACAGCGCGCGGTTATCAATCCGGCTACCAATACTGTCGGAATGGCCGTCCACGAAGATTCTTTCTACCGTGCTGTCGGCCATCACGTAGGTCACAATATTGTCGAGCAAGTTCATGTCTGCCTGTGACAGGCTGGTACTCCCGCTGGCAAACGGAACCCGGCTGCGCCGAACCTGGTCGAAGTTAACCGGCAGCAGACTGGCAACGCATTCACGATAGCCGGCGTACGGGCCGGAAAAATTCACATTCGACAACTGCACCCGCACGGGCTGGCCGCTGTATACCGCGGCTCGGGTTACTGTCGGCTGCATACCTCGGGACAACCCCCCCTGGGCAATCAACACCGCTTCCCGATTCCCCCCCAGGTTCACCGAGCGCGGACTATCCGTTACCTGCACAGCACCAATGGGGGGGCTCGGTGGAACTCCTGGCCGCCAGGGCGGCGCTTCAACCACTAACTGGCCCTGGCCGGGGGGGCGCATGACACTCAGATCCGATTCGAGATAGAAACGCAGGTCTTCCCCCCCTGCCCGGTGCCTGAGCACGGCGCGGCCAAAGCCAGGAACCTCATGGACAAGGGAACACTCAAAGACCGACTCGGAGAGATACCACTGGCTGTTTTCAATACCGGCACCATAACTGGATGACAGCACAGGCGCAGAGGGCAATGACATCAACCCTGCCGTCGCCAGCAATTTCAGCAATCTGCTCTGCCTGAAGAACCAATTGGGTGAAACCATAGGAATGCCCCCCCGTGGAGCCTTTAAACCAGTGAACTAACCGGTTAACGGCAACCCGACCGGGAACTTGAGCCGGATAACTTACGATCAGGTTAAAAACATCTGCTTTTCGCTTCTGATATAATCCGCGAAATTTTGCGCTCGCTTTCGGATACCTTCTCATGACCCGACAGATAACCATCACACGCCCGGACGACTGGCACCTGCACGTGCGCGACGGCGACATTCTGAACGATGTGGTGCCCGCCACCGCCGCCTGCTTCGGCCGCGCTATCATCATGCCTAACCTGGTGCCGCCGGTAACCGATGCCAGCGCAGCCATGGCGTACAGGGATCGCATTCTGGCCGCGGCCCGGGGGGGAACGGACTTCCAGCCCCCCCTGATGACCCTGTATCTGACCGAGAGCACCACCGCCGAGACCATTCGTGAAGCCAAAGCCGCCGGCGTAGTGGCAGCGAAACTGTACCCGGCTGGCGCCACCACCAACTCTGCCTCCGGCGTAACGGACATTCGCAATATCTACCCGGTGCTGGAGGCGATGGCGGATTGCGGCATGCTGTTGCTGGTACACGGCGAGGTGACCGACAGCGACATCGATATTTTCGATCGGGAAAAGGTGTTTCTGGAGCGGGTTCTGGCGCCCACGCTGACTGCGTTCCCGTCGCTCCGGGTGGTTCTTGAGCATATCACCACTGCCGATTCGGCCGAGTTTGTCCGTAACCATCAGGGCAATAACCTCGGGGGGGCAACTCTCACACCGCAGCATCTGATGTATAACCGCAATCACATGCTGGTCGGCGGTATTCGCCCACACCTTTACTGCCTGCCCATCCTCAAGCGCAACAAGCATCAGGAAGCGCTAAGAGAGGTCGTGGCCAGCGGCGATCCCCCCCGCTTCTTCCTGGGCACGGATTCTGCCCCCCCACACGCGAAAGACAAGAAGGAAGCCGCCTGCGGCTGTGCTGGCTGTTACTCCGCCTACGGCGCCATCGGCCTGTATGCCGATATCTTCGAGGAACTGGGCATTCTGGACAAGCTGGAAGCCTTTGCCAGCTTCAACGGCGCCGATTTCTATGGCCTGCCCCCCCGGAACACCGACACCGTGACGCTGGTGCGGGAACCCTGGACCATGCCGGAGAACCTGCCTCTGGCCAGCGGCGGAATTGTTCCGTTGAAGGCTGGCGAAACCGTTAACTGGCGCCTGGCATAAACCCTATTCATTCACTACCACGAACATCGGAGTTCGAGTGTCAGACGAAAACAAACAGCCCCCCCACCCCCCCATGTCCCAGCGCTTTCGCGGCTTTCTGCCGGTGGTGGTCGACGTGGAAACCGCCGGCTTCAACCCGGAACGTGATGCTCTGCTGGAAATCGCCGCCGTAATGCTGACCATGGATGAGGATGGCTGGCTGCGCCGGGGGGGCGAAACTCACGTGCAGCAAATCGACCCGTTCGAAGGCGCCAATCTGGAGCAGTCGGCCCTGGATTTCACCGGCATCGATCCCTGGAACCCGGAGCGGGAGGCGGTACCGGAACGGGAAGGTCTGAGCGAGATTTTTTCTCCCATCCGCAAGGCGGTAAAAGAACACGACTGCAAGCGAGCGGTACTGGTGGGCCACAATGCCACGTTTGACCATAATTTCGTTTTCGCGGCAGCGCTGCGAGCCGATATCAAACGCAACCCGTTCCATCCATTCTCGACGTTTGACACGGCTACCCTGGCGGGCCTCGCCTACGGCCACACCGTGCTGGCCCAGGCCTGTAAACTGGCGGGCATTCCCTTCAGCAACAAGGAAGCCCACTCGGCCGCCTACGACGCGGAAAAGACAGCAGACCTGTTCTGCGGCATCGTCAATCGCTGGCGTGAACTGGGCGGGTTTCCGCCGCCGCCAATCGAAATTGCCGAAGAACCCCCCCAGGAATGAAATCTCCAACCTGAAACGAAAAAACCCGCCGAGGCGGGTTTTTTTCTTGGCTTATAACGACGATTACCAGTATATCCCCCCCCGCATAATCGCCGCAAAGGCACCTGCTCGGTAGAGACTTTCGGCTTTTCGCCGGACTTGCTGCCAGCGGCTGCTGGAGAATCCGGGAACATCCGGTAGCCAGTGTTCATAATGATCTCTCCCATCTTCGGTGCCAGCGCATGCAGAACCTGCGCGAACACGCCAAGACGGGTGGCAATGCGCTTGGGCCGGTACACAATCGCATCCGCCACCATCTGCGCGGCTTCATCCGGTGTCAGCGTCGGCACGGAATCGTAGATCTTGGTGGGTGCGATCATCGGCGTTTTCACCAACGGCATGTTGATGGTGGTGAAGGTCACGTTGCGATCCGACCATTCTGCAGCGGCACAGCGGCTGAACGCGTCCAGTGCGGATTTCGA
>JDSH01000330.1_pt1 | contig 9943 bp, 17 predicted proteins | sample 199451 | NCBI WGS metagenome assembly JDSH01 (sample SAMN02584198, study PRJNA231836) | bioreactor metagenome | isolation source: continuous culture bioreactor electron acceptor NO2- transfer2 day 38 after... | place: Germany: Bremen | reverse complement strand
TTTCCTTCAATGGTCGACAGAAAGGTGCGGCAATGACATGGGCTACCTCTTCAAAACTCAACCCTTGTTTTCTGTTGAGGTAGTCGATCATATAGGTGATGACCTCGGTGTCGGTCATGAGGGTACAGGCGTAGCGAACATCTCAATGAAGCGTCTGTTCGCGTCATAGCTCGATATTTCCCCCCCATTGTGTACCACACTGTAGTCGAGCAGGCTGAAAGGATGTGCTCCTCCCCCCCACCAGCCGGGGGGGGTGTTGGTCGGGTAGCGACCATGGACTGTCCAACTGTACCCTTCGTAGTCATCGAGGCGATAAAACTCTCCTACATCTTCAGGGTAGCCCACTGCCTTGAAGACACCCATGTTCTTCCCGGATGAAAAGACATAGGCTCCGTCAATTTCCTTGTTCACCTTGATCACACACCGTGAGGTATACTCTTTCTCATCCAACTGGCTGGAGGCAAGTTTGGTGGGAAGCGGGGGGGTGACGAAGTAGCGCCAGATGAGTGGCTCATCAGTAATGGCGTGCTGTTTGGTGGTAGGGATCTTGGAGAGGTTGATGAGATCGAAGTGTTCTTCAAGGAATTCCTCGCAGCTCCGTTTTGCCTCACTTGAATAATAGAAGACATGCAGCGCATAGAAATCAGCATATTCGGGATAGATGCCATACCCGGCAAACCCCCCCCTCCGAGTCCGTTCGAGCGGTCGTGCATGACAGCGATGGAGGATATGGCTTCACGTCCGGAAAATCGGTTTCCACTTCGTGAAATAATGCCACTGATGGCACATCCACTGGGAATACGGACCTCTCCCTCCAAAGGTGTTTTTTTGATGGTAGCCGTTCATAGGGCGTCTCCTTGGATACGAAAAAGGCGCCCATCACAGACACCTCACGCATGCGAGGTACCTCTGATGGACGCCTTTGTCCAATTGAATATGCCTTATCATAGCGAAAATGCTTTTGTTTGTCGACGAGGGGGGGGAGAATGTGAAGGCGTTATGAATGTAATTATTTATTGGTTAATAAAATATTTGATATGATGTGCTTGCTCCATTTTGTGCGACACAGATTGGGTGCATAGTACTAAAGAGATGGGTACTGCTATGAAATCAATATATGTATGATTGCATCATACCGATTACTGTAGCTTTGTCTTGCTATTTCGCTCATCTTTTGCCAATCTCTCATGATTTTCTTCTTGACCCATGCTTTTCCCTCTTCGAGACCCAAGCCTTTTTTTTCGTATGCCAGAAAGAACAAGGACGGAAGATCGGATATATGGGCAACAGCATCGGCATCTGCGAGACATCGCTCTTCAGGAGTTTTTTTTGCATCAAGACACTACCCCCCCTATGGTGTAGTATGCTTTCTGCAACCAACTCGATTTTATCTGAAGGATAATCTGCTTCTTGTAACAGTTGCTTGGCCCTTTGCGCTCCATGAATGTGATGATCTGCTGATTTTGAATAATCCTCGATGCTTGCAAGATCGTGGAGCAATATGGCTATGCGTACTACTTCCGCATCAGCTCCATGGAGTTCTGACAATGCATTCCCAATAGGTATCATGGGGGGGCAAATATGGTTTTCCCAGATCCCATATCCATGGACATTCTTCTCCGCCATGCAAGCTTGCTTTACGAACTCAGAAAGTGTTCGCTCAAGATCTGTCTCATAGGAATAGGGCTCACACTCAGTGCCTCGTGCAAGGAGTCTTGCTAGGCTATACCTATCCTGAAACTGAGTCTGGGAGAGAGGAATTACCTGTTCCCAGTATGATTCCATCGTTGCTTCCACCGATATTTTCCCTTCAGTAATACCAAGATGCTTATAATGGTATGAATCATAGAATAGATTTGGAAGATTTACGATGTTAACGAGCATAAGAGCATCAGCCACACAGGATTCTTCAGGGTATTTACTTAGGCCTGTGCGATGAGAATCATCGGCTTGATACGATATTTCCATAGCGCATATTCCATCTTGTCTTGTTCTGAGTCGCAGGCCTGTTCCACCAATTTGGAGATTGATTTGATCAAAGTCATATCCATATTTCAAGCCTATCCTTGGAAATTGAGTTTTGCAATTGAAATAGTGCCTTGTTTTGACTGACCAATAACTATGGAGGGTGGTTTTTACATCAGCAGAGTTGAGAATGAATGTCTTTCCTGGTCCCGATACATCTGTTGGCTCTCCACACGAGCATCAAACTGGATTAGAATCGTTACAAGAAAGTTTATGGAAAGAGGATAGTAATGGGAACCATACAAGATTTATCCCAATTGAATTTGCACACAATGCAGGTGGATACACTTGCCATTGATTTTGGAGGAGTCATGAGTGACTTCATCGATAGAGACACCCTTGGTCTTTTGGCAAATATAGCTCAGGTGCCACTTGAGATATTTGAAATCCCCCCCTATTGGGAAAAACGAGATAAGCTCGATTCAGGTGAATATGATGCGTTTTCCTACTTTCATCAGGTGTTGATTGATTGTCGCAGTCCTGTCAGAGATGATGAAGAGATCTTGGAATTGCTCTTTACCATAGATCTCCTGGGTTTCTCACATATCCGCCCCCCCAAGATGGTGAAGTGGGTACATGATATGCGTAGAGGGGGGGGATCAAGACTGTGCTGGTATCAAATATGGCCTCAGAGACCTATGACTGTCTGGTGCATGGTACGTACTGGGCAAAAGCGTGCTTTGACTGGTTTGTCATCTCAGGACTCCTGGGGGGGATTAATAAGCCAGAGAGGCAAATTTTTCAACACGTCATACATCTCGTGCAGACTGACCCCCCCCGACACATTCTGTTCATCGATGATTCAGAGCACAATATAAAGGCTGCCAAAGACATGGGTATGCAGACCTTTCTCTATAATCGATAACTGGGGGGGTTTGTGTCATTTTATCCGACATATGTTTTGTAATAATGTCGAATACTCCTATGGTAGGTCATATAGGATGGGGGGGCAGATAAGGAAGGAAACAGATGCTTGGAACGTTGAACAAGGTCATGGACTACATAGAGGAACACCTGGGTGAAGAACTTTCATTGGAAGAACTTGCCAAGGTCTCTGGTATTGGAGACTATCATTTTAGAACGGTCTTCTACTATCTCTCCGGTGGAATTTCCCTCTCTGAGTACATCAGGGGGGGGAGGCGACTATCCCAGGCTGGGATGGCGCTGGTCCAGGGAGAAAGTGTTACCAACGTTGCCTATGCCTATGGATACCAGTCCTTGGATGGATTTACTAGAGCCTTTACAACGTTCAGTGGCATGTTGCCTTCCGAAGTGAAAAAGCTGGGTATGAGTAAAACCTTCCCAAAGCTTTCGTTCAAGATTACCGTAGAGGGAGGAGAGCGTATGGACTATCGAATTGTAGAGAAACCGGCCTTTAAGATTGCGGGGGGGTGAGTCGGCGGGTGCCGATGCAGTTTGAGGGAGTGAATAATGCAATTGTGGAATTGGCAAAAAGCATTACAGAGGAACAGAGAAAGGAGATGCATTCCTTACAGAACATTGAGCCGTATCATGTACTGAATGCTTCCTATGAGGCAGATGCCAAGTTCATGAAAGAAGAGGGTTACCTGACCCATATGATCGGGGGGGTTTTGACAACCAAGGAAGATATAAGTGATTTGCTTGATGTAGTTGAACTTCCCTCTACGCTCTGGGCAGTGTTTCCTAGTGAGGGTGCATTTCCCCCCCAGGTTTTGCAGGAGACTATGGCCTCCATCTATGCCGGATGGCTTCCTTCCTCAGACTTCGAACTTCTTGAGCTTCCTTCGTTCAGCTGGAGCGATATCGAGGGAAATACTGCTAAGAGTGAGATATGGATTCCTGTGAAAAAAAGAGAAACCAAGATGCACTGATTGACAGAAGTGGTGACTCTGGTGTAAAACGAAACATCAGCAAAGGCGCTGTAGTCCAGTTTGGGCTACGGCGCCTTTTTTTTGCGTTTCCGGCAGAAGGATTCTTGTCGGATTGGGGGGGCAAGAGGCAGTCGGGGGGGCGATGCCTCAGGCAGAGCGCCCTGGCCGCCGAAGACCCCCCTTTTATGAATTATCGAGAGTGGAGGAACCGTATGAAAGAGCGAGCAGATCAGTATTTTGGGAGTATGGTGTTTGGGGGGACGAGAAGATGAGAGAGTATCTCTCAAAGGACACCTACCGACAGCTGAAAGAGACTATCAGGGTTGGGAAGGAGCTGAATCTGGAGATTGCCAACCAGGTTGCCATGCCATGAAGGAGTGGGCCTTGAAGGAAGGCGTAACCCACTACTGTCACTGGTTCCAGCCCATGACCAGCATCACCGCAGAAAAGCACGAGAGCTTCTTGGTTCCTTCATCTGAAGGGACTGCCCTTATGGAGTTCAGTGGAAAGGAGTTGATCAAGGGAGAACCTGACGCATCCTCGTTTCCCTCCGGTGGTCTCAGGGCAACCTTTGAGGCACGTGGGTATACTGCTTGGGACCCTTCCAGCTATGCCTTTATCAAGGAGAATACCTCTGTATTCCTACTGCATTCTGCTCCTACAGCGGCGAAGTACTGGATAAGAAGACTCCCTTGCTCCGTTCGATGGAAGTCATAAGCCGTGAGGCCATCAGGATTTTGAAGCTTTTTGGGCGTAGTGATGTGAAGCGTGTGGTGACCACGGTAGGGCCAGAGCAGGAGTATTTCCTGATAGATAAAGATCTCTACCTGAAGCGTAAGGACTTGATCCACACCGGCCGTACCCTTGTAGGGGGGGCACGCCCTCCGAAGGGACAGGAGCTGGAGGATCACTACTTCGGCAATCTCAAGAGTCGTGTCTCTGCCTTCATGCAGGAACTTGATGAAGAACTCTGGAAACTTGGAATCTTTGCAAAGACCGAGCATAACGAGGTCGCTCCCAGCCAGCATGAGCTTGCCCCCTGTCTTTACCACAAGCAACCTTGCTGTCGATCAGAACCAGCTGACCATGGAGATGATGAAGAAGATTGCTGACAAGCATGGCCTTGTCTGTTTACTGCACGAGAAACCGTTTGCCGGGGGGGTAAACGGATCAGGGAAACACAACAACTGGTCAATTTCAACCGACACCGGGCTGAACCTTCTGGAACCGGGAGATAATCCCAAGGATAATGCACAGTTCCTGCTCTTTCTTGTAGCGGTAATTGCTGCTGTGGATGAGTACCAGGACCTGCTTCGTGTTTCGGTTGCCAGTGCAGGAAATGACCATCGCCTTGGTGCGAACGAAGCACCTCCGGCCATTGTCAGTATGTTCCTAGGTGAGGAACTGACTGAAATCCTCGAATCCCTTGCTGATGGAACTGATTGTCCAAACAAGGAGCGCTCCTCCATGCTCCTGGGCGTAAATCTCCTACCACCATTTCCCAAGGATACCACCGACCGCAACCGTACCAGTCCGTTTGCCTTCACCGGTAATAAATTCGAGTTCCGTATGCTTGGTTCCTCTTTCTCTGTTTCCGGTCCAAACTTTGTCCTGAACACCATTATTGCAGAACAGCTCTCCCGGTTTGCCGACCAGTTGGAGAAGGCCAAGGATTTTGCTTGTGACCTTTCTGCATTGGTGAAAGAGACCTACAGCAAGCATAGAAGAATCGTGTTCAATGGCAACAACTATGCATCAGAATGGGTCGATGAAGCCAAGAGACGCGGACTGCTGAACCTGGTAAGTACCCCCCCTGAAGCTCTTCCTACCTTCATCCATGCGAAAAACATTGCATTGTTTGAGAAGTTCGGGGGGGTGCTCTCTTCCTCAGAGATGCACAGCCGGTATGAGATTGTCCTGGAAAATTACTGTAAGACGCTCAATATCGAAGCACTCACGCTTGTTGACATGATGCGAAAGCAAGTGCTCCCAGCTTTGAGTGCATTCAGTGGGACACTGGCGCGGAGTTTCCTGGACAAGAAAGCCGCATTATCTTCCCTTTCCCTCTCCTATGAGGCAGGCTTGATCACCGAATTGAGTAATCTTGCCGATGGATTGGATAAGGAAGTATCCCTGTTGGAGCAGCAGATTCTGGAAGCGAGAATGGTAGAAGATATTAGCAGTGAAAGCCACTTCTATCATGATAAAGTCCTCTCACAGATGGCACAGGTACGCTCCTTGTGTGATACTGCCGAGCTCCTCACTGACCAGCAGTACTGGCCAATCCCTACGTATGAGTCACTTCTGTATTCAGTGTAATACGTAGTGTTGCTTCGTGCTGGAGGCCTTCTGAGTTGTGTCGGAAGGCCTCCTTTGTATGGGATCCTTTGTATGCTTTCCTCCAAATAATCGTACAAGCCAATTGAATTCCTTTCCTTTGCAGACTACCATGAGGAGTATGAAAACGAAGGCGAAGCAAGAACAGAACATTCCTCTTCTCGATGATATTTCAAGGTCACTGTTCAATACTATTCCAGACCCCCCTTATTGTGGTGGGTGAGGATGGAACCTATCTTGAGGTACTTGGAGGAACAGAACGCTCGCTCTATGATGATGGAATTCCCTTGCAAGAAGAACATCCATTCGTTTATGCCCAAGGCCTTTGCAGACTTTTTCATGGATCAGGTACACCATACCTTAGAAACAGGAACACTCAATTCCTTCGACTACCAACTGGAAACTGAGGATGTTACCCTTACCACCAAGAATGGACCGGGTGGAACCCAGTGGTTTGAGGCTAGGATGTATCCGTTGGAGAAACCCTATCAGGGACAGCGGGCTGTGACGGTGATGATTATCAACATCACCGAGAGACGGAACCTCCATAAACAACTCAGGGATCTTTCCAATGTAGACCCCCCCCTTACCGGTTTGTATAATCGTCGCTACTTCCTGCAACGTGTTTCCCTGCATCTTCAGGAAGCTGGGAAAGCCCATATCCTGATCTGTGATATTGACCACTTCAAGGAGATCAACGACACCCATGGACACTTGGCAGGGGGGGATGCAGTGCTTCAAGAGTTTGCAGTCCGGTCCAAAGAGGTTATCAAGCACAGTAAAGCAATCGCACGATACGGTGGGGGGGATGAGTTTGTCATTGCCGTGACAAACAAGAGCGATGAAGAGGCTGTTGCAATCGCTGAGGAACTACGGCATCGTGTCGCATCTGAGGCATTCTTCTTCCAGGACCTTGCATTGAATATTCATATCTCTATAGGTGTTGCCCCCCCGGTGGAAGGTCCTGATTTGTTTTCCAGCTCTCTGATCAGTAAAGCTGATATTGCCTTATATAAAGCGAAAGAAGCAGGAAGAAACCGAGTGTGTTTATTTACTCCAGCAATGAGGGAATCATGATGGTTAATGTATTGTTCAACATTGCCATGCTCTTAACCCTCAGTGTCTTTTTTTTGCTACCTATCCATTTAAAAATCCAAGAAAAATATATTCCTACCATGTCCTGGTTGGGTTCATTATTGGGGGGGTTGTGGGAATCTTGGTGATGCTCAACCCTTTTATTCTCGAGGAAGGTGTTGTGTTTGATTCCCGGAGTATCCTTATTGTCGTCTCTGGTATGGTTTTTGGCTTTACCCCCCCGACAATCATTGGAAGCTCGATGATGGCCCTCTTTAGGGTTTTGAATGGTGGAGTTGGTATCTATGCTGGTTTGGCTACCATCATTACGAGTACAATGGTAGGCGTCCTCTGGCATCACTATCGCTATCAAGTTGTGCTTGAGAGACGGCGTCATATCAATATCGAGTTTTATCTTGTTGGTTTGGCTGACCATGCTATCATGCTGCTGTGCATGTTGCTCATGCCCTCTTCGGTAAGGATTCATGTATTTTCAGTCATGACGTTTCCCATTCTGGTATTCTATCCGATTGGAACGTACTTGCTCTGTCTTCTTCTCTTTAGTCAGGCTTATCGTTTGGCCGATATTGCTGCCTTGAAAAAAAAGCGAACATCAATTTAAGACCATCTTTGAAAGAGCACCGATTGGGATGTCTCTCACCAACCTGAGGACCGGGGGGGAGATTCAGAGAATCAACCAGAGTTATCTCGATATATTGGGATACACAAGAGATGAGATGATCGGTCATAGTTGGACAGAATTTTCACATCCTGAAGATGTGGCAATGAGCAAGCAAGTCACACAGAAGATGTTTAGAGGGGGGGAAGAGGATTCCTTTACCTTTGATAAGCGGTTCCTGAAAAAAAAGATGGTTCAACCATCTGGGCAAATCTATCCCTCTGTGTTTTTTTCTGAAGAGGACCTTGTAGATTTGAGCAGTCTCTGTATGACTGTCGATATCACCAAGAGAAAGCTTGCCGAGAAGAGGATTCTCTATGCATCTACCCATGATGCGCTAACCGATCTATACGACCGGGTAGAGTTCGAGCGGGCTATCAGCAGCATGTCTTTGGAAGGAAACCTACCCTTAAGTGTTGTATTTGCTGACATCAACCGGCTCAGAATCATAAATGAGGCATTTGGACGGGAACAAGGAAATCAAATCCTAAAAAAAAGTTGCAATCATATTGCAAGAGGTCTTTCCTGACTGCTCAAGCATTTTCAGGGTTGGAGGCGATGAGTTTGCCCTTTTATTACCTGGGTATACCGCAAAAGAGTGTGAGCCTAGTCTCGAGGCTGCCTCAGAGACAGTCTCACGGCTCAGGGTAATGGATGCTGTTGCTCCCTCGATCAGTTTTGGACTTCATGTTGTAGAGGATCCATTGTTTGACCTGAATGAGGCAGTTACGTTAGCTGAGAAGCACCTTGCCACCCAGAAGTTGCTCGATAGTCCCCCCAGATGCAGGGAAAAGCTGTCTATGCCATTATCAACACCCTTCACGAGAAGAACAAACGGGAAGAAGCTCACTCAAGGCGAGTTAGTGAACTGAGTGAACAGCTTGGGAAAGCCTTTGGCCTCAGTGAGCGATCGTGCAGTGAGTTGCGTCTGGTAGGGCTCTTACATGATATCGGGAAAATTGCCATTGCTGAGAATGTTCTCAATAAGGAAGGGAAACTTTCCTCCCTTGAGTGGGAAGAGATGAAAAGACACGCTGAGATTGGCTTTCGTATTCTCAGCTCAGTAGAGGATATGCAAGCATTGGCTCCTTATGTGCTTGCCCATCATGAGCACTATGATGGAACTGGGTATCCCAAAGCCCTGCGAGGGGGGGAGTCAATTCCACTGCAATCCAGGATGATCAGCATTGTCGATGCGTATGACGCGATGACTAGTGAGAGAACCTATCGTAAGGCAGTCACTTCCCGTGAGGCAGCAAAGGAGATTAAGAAGTGCGCTGGGGGGGCGCAGTTTGATCCTGAGCTTGCTAAACTCTTTATAGAAAAGGTGCTTTCCATCTCTTATGACGCTCTCTAAGGGCCGTTCCTTGACAGCTCATTGGTACTGACTTACGATGAAATTACCAGAGGAGGTGCTTATGGGAGTCATTACTATTTCCCGTCAGATTGGCAGTGAAGGAACCTTTATCGCCAAGCAAGTGGCCGAGCAACTGGGGGGGCTTTCCTTCGTGGACAAGCAAGATATTGAGAAAGTCATGCATGAGTATGGCTTCAGTGGGTTTGATGAAGTCTATGACAGTCTTCCTACGTTTTGGGAACGATTTGACCAACACCGATACCGGACAGTAGATTTCCTGCTTGCAGTCATGCGCGCATTTGCCAAGGTTGGCAATGTAGTCATGCTCGGTAGAGGAGGGTTTGGTCTTCTGCAAGGCTATACCGATGTCCTGAATGTACGAATCAAGGCTCCGCTTGAGGTGAGGGTTCAGAGGAAACAGAAAGAGCGGGGGGGTGGAACTGAAGAACAGGCAAGGAAAGCACTCATTGACCAGGAGCTGGTGAGAACATCCTTTGTCCAGTCTGACCTACAGTATAACCAACGCGATGCCACTCTCTTTGATTTAGTCATTGATACCGGTATCGTTCCACCGGAGACAGCGACGCTTTGGATTGCTGATGCCTATCAACAATTGAT
>JDSH01000329.1_pt1 | contig 9983 bp, 13 predicted proteins | sample 199451 | NCBI WGS metagenome assembly JDSH01 (sample SAMN02584198, study PRJNA231836) | bioreactor metagenome | isolation source: continuous culture bioreactor electron acceptor NO2- transfer2 day 38 after... | place: Germany: Bremen | reverse complement strand
AACACAACGGACCTAATCAGAGTTTCTTTGAGATCCCCCCCTTCTCCGTCATCAAAAACAGTGACGAAGTTGAACAATACCTCGATTCCCAGGACTACCTTCGAGCGGCTGACCGCCAAACTTTGTCAGTGCTACTCAGCGTCGCATCAAACAGCCCTGTTGACCAAATGGGCTTTGCTATCGTCTCTCTTTCCGAGATCCAAACAGCGCTACAGAACCACGACTTACCTGCTACTCGCGTTACGGTGATCAACAAGGCCAAGAAATTCGCAGAATATGGTCTATTCAACGTAGCGTCGATTGAAAGCATGAAAGGCGGCCAGCCTCGACTAAAGTTCACCATGGCTCCGGTACACAAATCGAACTTCAAATCGGCGATTGAAGAAGAGCTGGAACAACGCATCCAGGGGGGGCGACGAATCACCAGGCGCGCCCGAACCAACAGCAAAAAAATCATCAGCTATTTGCAAGAAAGTGATGCCCAATACCTCAAGGCCTTGGAAGCATCTAAACCCCCCCAATCTGAGAATTTCTTTACCGGCATTCTTGATCGCGCCATGCGCTTTAATACTGCCGAGCACATTGAAGGCAATATTATCCAGAACGAAATTACTCATAACGGCACTCGGATTATCGTTCAATCCACTACACAGACAGGACGCAGCTCTCAGATTGCCGCTCTCCCCCCCGATCAACGTGTCATACGCGCCATCGTTAGTGAAATCGCCGGTTACATCGAAGACCAGATCAAAGGTGCACGCATGGATCTGGAGAAGTCACTGTTCTCGGGCCAACCTTCACTTCTTGAAGCAGTTGAGATCGACGGAAACAACGGCACCGTTAGCCGGCAAGGCCTGGCCGATATTCCTGAATCCGAGATCGAAGACTACGTTCGCACCCACATCAAAAACCGCTGGGTATTTGATGTAGTAAAACTTGCGAAGAAAATGGGGGGGTATGCCCAACCAAACAGTGGCTCAACTCGTGCACTGATCAACCGAGCGCTGCAACGCCTCTATGAAACGAACTTTCGTATTGCCATACGTGATCAGGACACCGACAAAATCCACGAGCTGATGATGAAGTTCGGGCTGTCAGACCGTAAACAGAATTTCAGGTTTATCACTGACTTAAAATCTCAGTATGAGCAGGAGTTTGCTGAGAATAACTCTGTTCGAGGCACGAGCATAAAAGACTTATTTGCGCCCGAAGACGAGAGCAATATGAGTGACGAGGACGTAATCGACCCTTTCTCAGAAAGCGAACTACGACGTGTTCGCTTCTGGCAAATTTCAATTGATGATTACCTGTTCAACCGTCTTCTGGACAAGGAATCCAGGGCCGTGTTCGCGGCACATAACGAGATCATGCGTGAAAGCAGCGGACTTGCTCAAACTCTGTATAACTTCTGCAATCATCGCATTGGCCGAACAAATCAACGCATTCTTGATCAGGAAGAGAGACGCTACACAAACTACCTCAGCGCTCTTCATAACGAATTGTGGGCTACACGAACCTATGAAGGCTTTGAAAAGCATTTCATCGAACTAATGAAGCGACACATGCCCAAAGAGCAAAAGTTTGACCGGAAAGCTCACCAGAATACCGCAAGAATGTTTGGTTATATTTTTGTCCTGGTTCGCAAACCAGAAGGGTTCTGGCTTAACATTTCCCGGGATCGCCAGGATCAACTCAACGGTGATCGCTCTTACCACAACACTTTGCTGGCCAAAAGCCGGAAGGGAATGGGCACAGTCAAAGCCTTAATGAATGGTTCGTGATTCCACGATAAAAGCTATTCTTCCAAATCTTTGCCTGAAGACTCACCAGCCAACGCATCGGTTAAGTCGTGAATTTGTTGTTCTTGAATCGTTATTCGCGTTTCAGCTTCCACTAAACGCAGTCGAAGGCTGTCTCTCTCCTGCTCAAGCACTTTGCTATCAGCGAGCCATCGTTGTTGCTCATCCTCCAGCTTTTGAGCAAGAGTCTCGCGACGACTTTCCAAGGATTCAATTTTACTCTCATAGGATCCCAATTTGACGCTCATTGCTTCTTCGCGCTTGCGAGCAAGCAACAACTCCTCATCAAATCGCTTGCGGTCGCGTCGCCTTTCTTCCTCAACTTGCGCGCAGCGAGTACGCTCTTGATCGACCTGAAGAATCCAGTGGTCAACCTGTTTCTGATTCCGGGCGTGCTCTGATTCTTCTCGCTTCAAGGCCGACGAAACCTCGGTCTTCAGATGCTCTCTCTCCCTGCCCCCCCACTCTGCCCGCTCATGATCAAATTGGCTTTGCTGTTCTGACAACGCTTTCGCATACTCAGAGCGATCACGTTCGATCTGCTGACCAAGTTGCCGGATTTGTGCTTCAAGTTGTTCTGCCAACTTCAACTGATCTTTTAGCCGGCCCTCCTGATTGATCACCTGGCTCTGTAACGATTCAATTTGGCGATCACGCTGATCCAGAATAGAGACGAGCTCTTGCCGCTCTTCAGCCTCTATGGTCAAGCGATTTTTTAGCTCACTCAATTGGCCTTCAACTTGAGCTCGCTCTTCACTCCAAGCTTCACCGCCCTTATGCAAGGCAAGAGCCCATAGCTCATCGACCAGTGGTACCAGTTCTTTCGGGAGCGACTCGGAAAGAACATTCATTCCATTGGCCCGAAACTCATCAAGGCAGCGATCCCGATACTTCTTAATGGTACCGCGGGAGCATGTACCTCCCAGCTCACGATGCAAATCATCGTACGTTGCTGCAGCTTTAGTACCTACCAACCGGATAAATACCCTTCGGAACTCTGCGTAGCTGACACTTGGGTTTCGACCTGCCATGCCATCACCCTCCTAATCTAGTGGTTGTTCGCCTGACATCGGCCGAGAAACTGCTTGAGAAACGACGCTTCGCTTACCGTCGGTTTGAGACCATAGACTTTGCTGACCCGCGCAAATCGAGCCACATACTGACACTGACCACTCGGAGGCAACCATTCTGACGGGGGGGGCTGGTCTGACTTACTCCGATTCAGTGATGACTCAACCGGCCAAAGGTTTACGCGATCATTCGCAAATTGTTCTCGCGCCTCATCAGACCACTGCCAGGCGCCACGTCGCCATGCCCAGGAGAGTGGAACCACGTGGTCGATATCTATATCGCCTGCATTCTGAATAACCCTTCCGGTGAATGGGCTAACCCACCTACCACGGACAACGCGACATCGCTTGCCAGAAGCGAACTGAACGGGGGGGGTTGTAGAGGTTTCGACGAGGGCTTCAGCGCGGCTGTCCTGACAGTCCCCCCCGTCAACATCGCTCCAACCAGCACCGAAGTACCTTCTATCGTAACGAGGAATCGCTGCAGCGGTATACGTTGAGTCTCCATGACTCAGAGTCAACGCAGCACCTTTTGGCAACCGGCCACCAGCGGCCAGACAGGACTCCAGATCACTAAAGCTCGTATATCGTTGAGTTCGATCGTACCAGGGGGGGCTCTCTCTATCATGACAGATTGAGCTACTACTCAGTTTTACCTCAGGGGGGGAGGACGCGAACACCAGGCTAGGGCCACCCACGATCCATGCGATTAGCGCCAGTACCACAAAGCCACACTTAACCTTGATCATTCCTCAAGAAGCTCCCGACTCAATACCACTGTGAAGTCTTCAAGATGCTCGCCGTTGAAACGATAGCGACCCTCTACCGCCATGAAAGGAATAGCGATAAAGTCCGCGAAGGTAGGGTCACTGAGAATGTTATGCTGAAGCGCCTGCCGGAGCGCGCCGACACCCTGAACTTCGGTATACAGTGCCTGGACAAATTCAAGCGGAACATCCTGGCCTGCCCGACTAGAGACGGACTGCTGAAGCAGCTCGAATAGTTTCGCCTCATCCACGTCATAATTAATGCCCAATACGCATGTGCCTCCCGTGAACCGGATGTCACCACCTTGAAGAACCGTCGCCTCATCAAGCTGCATGGGCGCTGCAGCATCAAGCTCGTCAGCAATGACCTGAAGGTTATCGCAGAATGCCACCTGCTCGGCCGGCGTTAACGACTCGATATCCATATCGTACTTCGCGTTAATCTCAGCGACGGTTGGCAACGCCGCAGCGACAGGCCCACTGAGGACCGTAATTGCGGTGAACAAAAACACCGTAGCGATAACACTCTTTCTCATGATGAACCCCCCCTCAAACTAAGGCCTAAGGCCCGCAGATGACCGATACGACATCAGACAGTCGCATCAAAGTAAGGCGTCCATCAGGACGATAAACGCCAGTATCAATACCTACAACATTCTGGTGGCATGTAACCGAATCAAGAACACAATGCCCCCCCACCACTACGACATCAACGCCCTCCACCCGCGGCCCCCCCCGCGCACGGGCGCCGCCGAACCTGGAACGACTCCAGAGATCGTTCACTGGACTGAATCGCCCCCCCCAAACTCCGCTTGAAACATCAGCGTGAACAATTCCAACCGTACGATCGGAACATGGAACCTCAATAGCCAGCGGCAGATGACGCAGCTTATCCTCTACGATCATCTGGAGATCCCCCCGGGATCAATATCCAAACCCCCCCACTGACCACCATTTCTGATCCAGTTGAGGCGATCGGCTACATCACCATCAATCGCATCGATCATCAGCTGCTCGTGATTGCCCCCCCGCACAGGAAAGAACCACTGACGCTGACCCTCGGGAACAAACAGAAGATCAAGAACGCCATGACTGTCAGGCCCGCGGTCGATTAGATCGCCAACTGAAAATAAGCGGTCACGCTGGGCGTTGAAACCCGATGAATCCAGGGCGGCCATCAGCTCCGATAGGTGACCATGAATATCGCCTACAACCCAATCAATACCTTGTTGGTTCTCCGGCATAACGCAAAGCATGGTACCCCCCCCAGCAATTCCGCAACTCTTTTCAGTATAGTATCATATCGTATTACGTACTACATAGTATGAAATGCTATCAACATCATCATAATATTAATTATGGAGAGTACCGGTACGGCAAGATAAAATGCGGCTGCGAGCAGTCACCAGAAAGAAGGGGGGGAAAAGTCAGGTAAAACAGAACCATAGAAGTTGGTCGATCGAGTAGTTTGCGAGGCGCCTATGCACGATATTTCTGCGCATTGAGCCACCAAACGGAGTGCCAAGAGCTGCACGCATGCAGTATCAAATGATACCGATGATGGAATTGACGAATGAAAGCGGGACAGATCCTGAAGGCATTGCGATTAATGAGTACACTGGAAGAAGACATCCCAATTGGGACAGTTATGGCCTTTCTATATTTAATGGACAACCCTGGGGGGGCAACCGCCTCGCAAGTAATGACTGTCACCGGGCTTGGGAAGTCCCGAGTTGGTCGTAACCTTGCGAACCTAACCGCTCGCGCCCGACCAGGTAAGGCCGGCGTCGATGTGTGCTACTTTGAGCTGGATCCGAGCGACCACCGGGTAAAGCGCTGGTATCTAAATGAACATGGAAATGAGCTCGCAAAGCAGATTCGAGCTCTAATAGAGGACTGCTGAACTGATGACCACGTACAGAAGCGCCCTCCCCCCCTCCCCCCCTAGCAAAACGTCAGGATTGGTGGACGATGAGGAATTGCCCTGGGGGGGAACGCCCGGCGAGTTTCCACGGCTACCGGTTGCCAAAGGCTACCTCCGCACCGGGGGGGTAACAACGTTATCTGCAAAAACGGACGCAGAAGCAGTTGCAATATGGCTTGCCGAAAAGGCGCGCGGATCCATGCATACTGCCTCCCGCTATCGCCTGGAGGCTGAGCGCTTCCTTCTATGGTGTGCGGACCAGGGCAAAGCGATCAGCATGCTTAACCGCGAGGATTTTCTCCTATTTGCGAGATTCCTGGAGAATCCCCCCCAACCCTCCGAAAGATGGGTTTCGCCACGAAGGCTGCCAAAGGACGATCCCGGCTGGCGTCCGTTCGTTAAGCAGCCGCTGAACAAGCGAAGCCAGCACGGATGCCTCACGATCATCTACGGAATGATGGCGTGGCTTCACTCCACAGGTTGGCTTACGGCGAACCCCCCCATGCCGAAGCCAAAAGTGAACATAGGCCGGAAGCATACCGGTGAGATCAAGGCGCTGACCGATCGACACTTGATGCGATCGCCCACGTTGTAGCGGAGAAGAAGAATCCCATTGCCCGGGCGCGCATGCGCTGGATCATGATGCTCGCCGTATTCCTTGGACCCAGAAGCGCCGACTTTCTGGAGCACGACATGTCCTGCTTTATCCGGGTCGACTCAAAAAGCGACATCAAGTGGGGGGGCTGGTCGATGACAGGTAAGGGCGGCGTTGAGGCGCTACTACCGGTCCCTGATCCCGTGGTTGAAGCCTCAAGGACTTCAGGGAGAGCATCAATCTACCGCCCTACCCTACTCCAAATGAACGGGATATTCCCCCCCTGGTACCGAATATTGCCCGACTTCCCCCCCGTTCAAATTTGAACAGGTATGCGGATCTCGCAAAGTATCATGCCCCCCCTTACCTTTCGATATCTCGGAGCGGCCTTTATAGCGCGACAAAAACGTTATTTCGACAAGCAGCAGATTGGCTGGAGCAGCAACCCGACGGCGCGCACGATGCGAGCAGATTGCGAGAGGCTTCAACACACTGGCTGCGTCACACAGCTCTAAAGAATCACTTTGCTGCGCATAAGAACCTGAACCTGACACGGCTTTTGGGGGGGCGCCACGCAAACATCAACACAACAGCGATCTACGCGGCGTCGGACTTTGATGAATTGGCGAATTCCATGGCAATAGACAAGGCGATATCGCCCAGGGACTGAGACGGAGACCTACAGGAAGTGTGTCGGAGCGGAAAACTGGCACTTATCGTGGGTTACGATAAATGTTCAAATTTGAACAACGAGAAACTGCAATGAAGCGACACACGATCAGGCTGCCCTTTAGTACGAAGCCCCCCCACTGGATTGCCGGCGCTCCCGCGATATTTCTGTTCGGCATGGCATGGGCCTTCTGGAGATAGGGCTTGCCGCAGGATTTAAAGGCCAGCATGAAAGCCTGCTGTCAGCCATCACATTGACTATCATCGGGTTCGGCGTTTATGAAGCGCTGAAAACAATGCTCTGGATTCATCGCACCCGCCTCACACTGACGGAGTCAGGCCTCTTGTGGGAGAGCGGCATTATCAAGAAACGGCTTCCGACTAGCGTGGACTACGCCGATATAATCAACGTCAATGCAGTAGTTCACCCAGTAGGACAACTTTTCGATTACGGGTTCTTGCGGGTGGACACTATCGACGGCCGCCCTCTTCCACTTTTTCCAGTGACCAACATTTCCCTTGTAACAGAAATCCTTGAGCACAAACGCTCTGAATCGCGCAAAAGCAAACGTTCAAATTTGAACGAATAGCCTTACCTACTCTTGCCCGCTTTCTTGGGCGCCTTGATTAGCCGGCCATCCTCATCGAACTCCATGGCGCTCAAGTCGAACCCCCCCTCACGGTCCAGCAGCACGAGTAACTGGGGGGGCGCCAGCACTTCGGCCTGAGAAACCGCACGAGCAGACGGCATATGCGGATCAGCCAACTTCTTCCGAATATTAGCTTCAAGCTTCAGGCTTCCACAGCCGATTATCCGAGCGTATACACGATCCGACAGGTCGGGCAAACTTTCACGAGCTTCTTTGTATATGGTACGAGCGACAGTCTGTTCTGTGGCCATTTTGGTCATCCTCAGTTTGGTTGAAACACCAGGGCTTCGCGTTGGCGAAACCGTATCACGAAATCAAGTCTAGGTCACATAGACCTTTACAGGCAAGCAAAATTTTATGCCCTGCAACAACGGAAGTAATAAGGTGGCGTTCAAATTTGAACATTAGGGCTTGCGCGGTAGGGCGTTAAGACCTATAATGATCACATGAATTGAGCTGGCCCCCCCGGCCGGCGATAACAAGGCAAACGCCAACGCGAGGAATCAAATATGACCACAGTAGTAGCTACCCACATTATGGTTCACCGAGGCAAGAACCGGATCTGGCTGCAAGGCCCTCGCTTGCAACGTGCAGGGTTTGAGATGGGTCAGCAATACACAGGCACGATGAAGAAAGGTGCTCTGCACCTGTTCGTAACACCTGATGGCCCAACAAAGGTCTCCGGTCGAAAGGCTACCAAAGAACCAATTCTTGACTGCAAAAGCGACGAAGTTGCCAAGTTCTTCCAGCCCGGCGAGAAGATCATCGCCATCATGCGCAAGGGCCGCATCATCATCAAACGGATGGCACAGGCGTTCCGTAACAAAAGCCGTGTGCAACGCATTTTAGGCAAACTCCAACTAAAGCAAAAGCTCGATGTGGGCTGTATTTTCCACGGCGGCGGAGTCATGGCCAGATCCATTCACGAAGGCCTAGCAGCCCGGGGGGGAATCCGGTCACGACTCGGCTTGGTTGTTGAGGTTGACGGCCGGTACGTCGACGCCAGCCTGAGAGCCAACGCCAATCTGTTCGATTCTGAATCACTGATCATCAACGCGCCCATTCAGGACGTGATGATCGGCAAGGTGCCGCAGCTGGATTTGCTACACGCAGGAATCCCGTGTACCGGCGCCAGCGTTAGCGGCATGGCTCGCTGCGGAAACGAGTACGCAGAGAGCCATGAAGATGCTGGTGCGATGTTCTTCTATTTGATGCAGTGGATTCAGGCAACTAATCCTGCAGTGATCGTTCTGGAGTGCGTTAAGCAATACCTGAAAACAGCATCGATGGCCGTGATTCGCAACCTTCTAAAAACTTGGGGGGGCTATCGCATCAGCGAGGCGGTGCTCAACGGAAACGACTTTGGCGCCTTTGAACGACGCGAACGCATGGTTGTGGTCGCATACAGCGAAGAGCTGGGCGACATGATGGGAGAGTTCAAATTTGAACAGTTACCTGTATTCCACAAGAAGGCGGATGCGCTGGGCGAGCTTCTGGATGATGTGGCGTTCGACTCACCTGACTGGCACGACCACGCTTACCTTGTTGCAAAAGAGCAGGAAGATGCGAAGAAGGGGGGGAATTCATTCAAACGCCAGCTGTTCACCGAGGCTTCGCAGTACATCGGCACCATCACCCGCGGCTACGACAAGAGGCGCAGCACCGACTGCCACATCCTGCAGAAAGAGACCGGTAAGACGCGCTTGCTTTCAAACAACGAACATGCCCGGGTTAAGCAAATTCCAACTGACTGGGTACAGAAGCTAGGCGTTGCGAAGGGTGTTGCGCATCAGATCATGGGTCAAGGTGTTATCTGGAGCAAGTTTATGTCCGTTGCCGGGGGGGGCATTGCGGACTGGCTGAAAGCTGGCTCTATCGCGGTCTCAAACGACGACAACATCCAAGACTGGATGGTGGCCTAAGGGCCACCGTTCAAATTTGAACAGAGGATTGACTGATGAAACCGAACACCAGGTATTTGCTCACTGCTGGACTGGCTTTTGCGTCTGGCCTTTTGGGGGGGTCAGCCTTTATCGGAAGCGACAGTTTAGAGGGTAGGGGGGGAGGGGGGGAGGGCAGTATCACCGTCTCTGAGGTCGTCCAGAAGACCGATAAATCGCCCACACAGGAGCACCTGAGTGACTTGCCCACTGAAGCTGCTATTCACGAGCTTTCCGAGTCAACGAAGGGCTGGGTTGCGTCATTGAAGGCGTGCTATGAACTTAGTGGCGCCAGCCGCCAGATTGATGCTTGCTTGTCGGATGCCCGCCACGCCATGGCGTCGACGGCCAATGGATTGAGTTTGGAGTCCGAGCAGGCGACGAGGATCTTCCAGACGGTTGAACAGTTGAGTAGCTCCGTTGTCACCGGGTCCGAGCCAACAATGCGGACAATGAGACAGTTTTTGGATCCATGGCTCAAGGCACAATAGATCAAGGCGAAGCGCTTGGCTGAGCCGATACTGAGCGGTCAGGCTCTGCCTGACCGTGAAGAAAGGCCGGAGGCCGCC
>JDSH01000328.1_pt1 | contig 10018 bp, 12 predicted proteins | sample 199451 | NCBI WGS metagenome assembly JDSH01 (sample SAMN02584198, study PRJNA231836) | bioreactor metagenome | isolation source: continuous culture bioreactor electron acceptor NO2- transfer2 day 38 after... | place: Germany: Bremen | reverse complement strand
TCCTGATGTGCCTTACCAACAGGAACAAGAGAAACCCGGCAGCACTAAATCCAATTATGTAATTAATCATAGTTTCCTCCTACCAAACCAAGGAACCGATCAAATTGATCAGAAGTGCCACCACATAGGCGGTCAGCATCTGAATCCCAACTGCACCAGCAGTGCGACGAACTGTTTTCAGTTCCCGCTTCATAGCACCAACTGCTGCAAAGCAAGGCATGCAAAGCAGATTGAATGCCATATATGCCAAAGCAGCTTGTTTGGTACGAATATCCTGACGAAGCGTACGTAATCCTCCCTCATCACTACCTTCCATCAAGACTGTTTCAGCATAGATATCAAAAGCCTCATCCGCTGAATAGCTACCATCAGAGAATCCCAGATCAATAAGCTCTTCTTCACTCATCCCGGCAAAATAGCCTGCCAAGTATTCCTCATTCACATCCTCACTATAGAGCTGAGCTAAAGTAACCACGACCATCTCCTTAGCTATCCACCCTGTGGCTATACCTACAGTGGGCCTCCACTCTCCAAATCCTAGTGGCTTGAAGATTGGAGCCACCGTCTTGCCAACTGAGGCAAGGAATGAGGTATCCATCTCAGATAGGATTGTATCATTCTGCTGCTGATTCTGACCGTTGAACGACGCCAAATTGAAAGAAGAGAGTACCCAGATCAGGATGGTAGCTGCCAGGATGACTGTTCCTGCCTTCTGGATGAATCCCTTCACCTTCTCATACCCATGAATCCAAACAGATCTGAGAGTAGGAAGCCTGTATTGGGGGGGAAGTTCCATCAAGAAGTTTGAAACCTGCCCCCCTTATAGGCAATCCTATTAATCAGCAGGGAGACAAGGATCGACACCCCCCCCAAGCTCAATGCATACAGAAAGAAAAGCACCAAGGTCTTGTTCCCATCGGCGAAGAAGATGGAGACAAACATAATGAAAATCGGCAGCTTTGCTCCACAGGGCATGAACCAGCGAGCAGGGTGGTAATCCTTCTATCCTTCTCACTGTCCAGTGTTCTGGTGGCCATGATAGCTGGAACAGAACATCCAAATCCCATCAAGAGTGGTATGAAAGAACGACCGCTCAATCCAAATCGTCTGAAGATTCTGTCCATCACAAAGGCAACGCGAGCCATATACCCGCTATCTTCCAGGAAGCTCATCAGCAGATACAGTACCAAGATAAGTGGGAGGAATCCCAGAATTGCTCCCAATCCTTCCAGCACACCATCAACCACCAAGCTATAAGCCCAAGGCGCGGCACCTGCTGATACCAGTCCAAGTGATACCAAGGAGGTAAACCACCCCCCCCAGAGTGTCTGTACAGCGTTTGCAAGCGCTATGCCCGGGCTGGGAAGTCCTTCGATGAAGAGAAAGCTCTCGCTAAATGTGGCAGCAAAAAGCAGATACATCACTATCGCAAAAATGGGTAGAGCAAAGAATCGATGTGTCAGCACCTTATCCATCTTCTCGCTTCGGCTTTCCTTGTATCGCTGAGAAGCAGTTCCTCTCTGGACTGCTTTCTCTACCAGTGAGGTAATAAACGTATACCTTTTATCGGCAAGAGTATCTTCATCCACAGTCCCACTCAGACGATATATATCCAATGGTTTTGGACGCCTATTGGTCTGCATGGTGTGAGTGGCTGCCTCCATCAACTGGTCTAATCCCTTCCCAGACCTTGCTTCTATAGGAATAACCGCTACTCCAAGTTCTGCTTCCAAACGCTTGCAGTCGATTACATCTCCCTTCAAGCGAACCTCATCCATCATATTGATGGCCAAAACGGTAGGAACTCCAGTCTCCATGATCTGCAATGCGAGATAGAGATTTCGCTCCAGGCTGGTGCCATCGAGTACATCAATGACACACTCGGGCTTCTCTTCAACGATAAAGGTACGGGTTATGATCTCCTCAGCACTATACGGACTGAGTGAATAAGTCCCTGGAAGGTCAAGGATGGAAAATCGCCCATCCTTCCTATAGACACCTTCTTTCTTGTCTACGGTTACTCCTGGCCAATTTCCTACGTGCTGGCGAGATCCGGTTAGCGCATTGAATACTGTTGTCTTCCCGGAGTTTGGGTTTCCGGCAAGTGCTATGGTAGCGGGCATAGATACTCCTCTGTATATTTGTTAGCAACAACTAACTATAAAGGTAAAAAAAAGGCTTTATAGCATCTCAACTTCAATCAAGGAAGCTTCCTGCTTTCTTAGACTCAACTGATAGCCTCTTACTGTCAGCTCCAATGGGTCTCCCAAAGGAGCTACCTTAATGAGCTGAACAACCACTCGTGGAGTGATCCCCCCCATATCCAATATCCGTCTGCGCAATGCACCTTGTGTTCCGATGGACAATACCCTTGCCCTGTCTCCAGGACGCAATGATCCTAATGTCATATATCTATCTCCTCGTTATGTAACGATATTATGCAACGTTGATTCGGTGTGCCAACCCTCGATTTAAGGCAAGACGAACACCTTTGATAGAAAGAATTATCCCTTGACTACTGTTTCCCACGACCTCTACCATTGCTCCGGTAATAAACCCCCCCATATCCAAGAGATGTTGTTTTAATGCGTCTTCGCCGTGTAGCCCAATAATCTTTCTTATTTCCCCCCCAACTTGGGCAAAGGATAGTGGCATAGGAACTCCTTATTTGTTAGCTTTAACTAACAACATTAACAGTTATACATTCCCTCATGTTCCTTGTCAAGTTGAAACTGAAAATATTAGAGAAGCGTCACAAACCTGTCTCTTCCTGCTTCCTTAGCCTGATAGAGGGCTTTGTCTGCCCTCTGAGCGTATCAGCTCAGATTTATCACTTGGCAGGAAGGATGTGAACCCAAGCGAAATAGTCAGTGTTATCTGGGTTGTCTCATGCTCAACTTTCACATTTCTTGCTGCGTCGAGCAAGGACTCTGCCATCTTGTTTATTTGTTCTGTTGTAAGTGGAGGACACACAATGAGAAACTCGTCACCACCCCCCCACCTAAACAGCGCATCCTTTGAGCATGCCAAATCCTGCAGCGTTTCGGTAAGCTGTATCAGACACCTGTCTCCAGCGTCATGTCCGAAGGTATCATTGATATGTTTGAAATAATCAATATCAAAGAGTGACACTACACCAACACGATTCCCCCCCTTTTTACTTTCAAGATAGGCTTTCTTCAAGGCCAATAAACCACTTCTGCGGTTGTCAATACCGGTCAATATGTCCTTATACGCTTGATCTTCAAGTTTTTTTTGCTTGAATCTTGTTCCGTTTGTGCTCCAATCCTACCAGTAGAACAGAGTGAAGAACGAAGAGCATAATAATTGCACCAATGAAAATCGGGGGGGTAATTTGCCCCCCCACAATACTTGCACTCTTGTTTGCTGTATCCTCTACATACAAGGCAAGATCATCAAGATGGATTCCCATTGCAACAATCCAGTCAAAATCCTTGTAGTGCTTTGCATAGGTGAGCTTTTCTGAAATGACATCACTATCCATTTTCTTGAAGAAATAGGTGAAGTAGAGCTCTCCATCCTTTTTGATTCCCTCCAACTCTGTCTTGTAGGGAGTAGTTCCCCCCCGTACATCTGTCATGTTTGTTGAGAGATATACACCAACAGAATCCCGGAGGTTGGGATGAATTCTACGGAAAGCATAATTATCGCCACCCTCATAGTTGATAACTTCATTGACCCATATATAGGAATTCTCAGGATACTCACTATTGTATATTTCTTTTGCAATGTACTCCTTCACTTCCTCATCGATCACCGCTTGAGGAATTCCGACAAAGAGCGTGTAGGGAGCATATGAGTGCAATTCATACAACTGGAAATCATGAAGTAGGCTATTTATCACATCAATGGGAGGCTCTGATTCTGGGATGACCCCCCCTTGGTTATCATGATGACTTCACCAGTCTCCCGACGCCAAAGCACTGCAGTCCAAATGGATGAGGCGTCCTGAGTGAAAAAGGATGTTGCTATCTGGGGGGGGAAAATCTCAACATTAGAGGCATAGGTAGCATCCATATGCCACGTAAGATGTGCTAGCTGTTTTTGATACTCTGCTTGGTGGATTGTTCGTTGCGTATCGATCCGTTTGATTTGGTTATTGACAGAATTATAAAGAAACTGCCGTTTCAAAGTTTCGGTACCCTGTGCAGTCTGATCCTTGTACACGCTTTCAATTCTAGACAAAGTGCCCAAAGAAAAAACTACCAACAACAAGGTTGAGAGGAGAACCAGAGAGGTACTTAGTATCCATGTATTACGTTTCATCACCCCCCCTCCTAGGGAAACTGTACCACAGCTAATCATACTGGAGAAGATTTTACACTGACAGCGGTATTTTATTGGGCAAAACACATCATCACATATTCCGGTCTAAGTCACCTAAGACGGTGAGTTACTGCACCAAAGCGCAACGTGTAAAGGTTGTGGATAACTTGTTGATAACTCGTATATTTGTTATAAATCCAACCACCTTACTAAACAATAAGAAGTACATTAAACCTATATAAAAATACGATGAAACCTGTTTGGTAAACTTATGTTTTATTTGTTTCAATATATATAGTTGTCATATCCATCGATACCGTATAAAAACCTATGTTTCCTATTAGAAATCAGTCTTATCTGCACCCTATACTAACCTAGGTACCACTTGCTTGTGGATAACTTGTGGATAACTTCTGGACAGGGGGGGTGTGGACAAGCAAGTGAACTCTAGTAAAAACAGGGAGTTACGCATCCCTTTCGATGGCCAGCCCAAGGGATTGGAGCTTTCCACACAAATTTTCATAACCACGTTCAATTTGATAGATATTCTGGATTACACTGACACCTTTTGCACATGCAGCGGCAATGACAAGCGCCATTCCAGCTCGTACATCAGGACTGGATAACTCTGAACCCAGTAGTTGACTGGGACCGTTAACCACTGCTCGATGTGGATCACAGAGAATGATGTCAGCTCCCATCCTGATCAACCAATCAACGAAGAACATTCGAGATTCAAACATCTTCTCATGGACCAGGATAGAACCTTCCATCTGGGTTGCACAGACAGTGATAATGCTCAAGAGGTCTGCAGGGAATCCAGGCCATGGGGGGGCATCATCAATCTTTGCGGTATGGCCACCTACTTCCTTTGCGAGAATCCGTTTCTGCCTTTTCGGCACAAGGATGGACGAGGGTCCATCAACAACAAAGGTGATCCCAATTCGCTCAAAGCCAAGGCGGATCATTCTCAGATGGTCAGGCTCGACCCCCCCTTTGAGCAACAATTGGCCTCCAGTAGCACCGGCTAGGCCGATATAGGAACCAGCTTCCATATAGTCAGCTGTGAGACGGAACTCACAGCCATGAAGTTTCTTCTCTCCGGTAACATAGAGACGGTTGGATCCGATCCCCCCCACAATGTGACACCCCCCCATGCTATTAAGCATCCGACAGAGATCCTGTACATGAGGCTCACTTGCTGCGTTGCTTATAATGCTCTTCCCCCCCTGTGCTAGCGAAGAGGCCATGAGAACATTTTCTGTTGCTGTTACGGAGGCTTCATCAAGGAAGATGTCATTTGCCTGCAATCTACTTCCCTTGGCTTTGATATGAATCTCCCCCCCATCCTCATTGATAAGGCAAGAGGCCCCCCCAAGCTGAGAGCCCGATAAAGTGGGTATCGAGTCTACGAAGCCCGATAACATCCCCCCCTCCTGGGGGGGGAGTTAAACGAACTTCATCGATGGTAGCCAACAATGGTCCCAAGAGAAGAATGGAACCCCCCCTAACCGCTTGGACAAGCTTCTTTTTAAGATTGCCGTTCCTTCCCCCCCCACTCATGATGGTATAGGTGTTGGCATTCTCCCTGACAACTTTGGAACCAAGGTTTTCCAAGAGCTTAATCATAACCTGAACATCCTCAATATCGGGGGGGACGTTCAATAATCGAACAGGTTCATCTGTCAGCAAGGTGGCAGCAAGACACGGTAGTGCACCATTCTTGTTTCCACTGATCTGCACCTCCCCCCCGCTCGCAGGATTTCCCCCCCCGGTTATCCGATACTCTCCCATTGCAGCCTCCTCGTTCATCCTACCTCTGGCAGGATAGTTTCGCAAGCTTGTTGTTGAATACAGATGGAAAGCAATGGTAGAATAGCTGTACATGAAAGAAAGTGAGCACATGGTCTATGGCATTGGAAACCCCCCCCTCATCGACATTATTGTCAGTGTTGAGGAAAATGATATTTCTGCACTTGGAATCCACAAGGGTACCATGGCCTTGATTGGCCCACAGAGAATGGAAGAACTCATGCTCCTTTCAAAGGAACGTAAAACGACCTACAGCTGTGGTGGCTCCTGTCCCAACACAATCATTGCCCTTGCCTCACTGGGAGTTAATGCAACCCTTGCAGGGAAGATTGGCAGTGATGAAAATGGGCACATCTATCAAGAGCGTCTCAAGGAACTTGGGGGGGTCGCTGACCAGCTTGCAATAACCGACAAGGAAATGACTGGTTCTACTGTTATCCTCATCACTCCTGATAGTGAGCGGAGCATGAACACGTTCCTGGGAGCTAACCGGCTCTATGAGATGGCCGATGTGGATGAAGAAACTGTAGCAAAAGCATCCTTCTTCCATTTTACAGGCTATATGTGGGACACAAAAAGCCAGCAAGAGGCGATCAAAAAGGCATTAAGTATTGCGAAGGCTCACAATACGGTTGTCTCTTTTGATCTCGCAGACCCATTTGCTGTTGGACGCTATCGAGAACCGTTCCTCAATCTTATCAGCCAAGAGTGTGATATTGTTTTTGCAAACAGGGAAGAAGCAAGAATTCTCTTTGATAACTATGACCCTATGAGTGTTGTCGTTCCATGGGTAAGCTCTGTAGGACAGCCATAGTGAAGAATGGTAAAAAGGGTTCCTATATCAGTCATGAAGGAAAAATCATAAACATCCCGGTCAAGGACCAGTAGTACCCACCGATACCACTGGTGCCGGGGGGGACGTATATGCTGCAGGATTTCTTTATGGACTGTACCATGACTACTCAATTAGGGATTCAGGTACAATTGCATCCATCCTTGCCGGTGAGATTATTACCCAACGTGGTGCGCAGTTCAGCAAGGAAAAAGCAAAAAAAACTCAGAGATCTTTTTTCTTCAGGAACGTGGAAAACGCTGTAATAACGGTTTTGCCAATATTAGCATCCCTACCATCCCCCCCACCAGAGCAGAAACCTTCCAGAAGAATGCAATACCCCCCCCATAAGAAATAGTGATGCGGCAAATACATTTGTCAAAACTCCACCAGATTGTAGGCTAAATGAGGAGAGACTGATCATACTTGTCCTTACCCTATCCTCTGCCACCTTGTTCAATACATAAGTTCCTACCACCGAGAGTACTCCAAGCAGGAGATAGATCAGGGAAAACAGGCCCAAAAACCATAGGATATTTGTACTCATGGAGAGCAGTATTTGGCATATATAGACAAGGATAAAAAGTATGCAATAGATGCCTATTGGGTTCTTATGACGTACTATTTTCTTCCCGATTACCGATCCAAGGATACTGATTGAGAAAATGATGCTGTCGTCATCCCCCCCAATATCCAAAGCATGGAATCATCCAGGAGCAACGCTTTTAGATACGGTTGCCAATAGCTCTCAAGGGAGGCCAAGAGCATTCCTTGCAAGAGTACACTCGCGCTGTAAAAGACAAGAAAAGGAGAGGAGCGTAAAACAGAAGCGAATAAACGAAACTGTTCCCCCCCATATGTGCTACGCTTTATATCCTGGGCTACCTCTTCCTTGATGGAGAAGGCCACAAGTACCATAGACCCAACCAACAGCACCATACGCACAAGAAGTAGTGGTTGGGTGAGGGAGGGACCTTCTTTGCCAAAGGTAAGCAGCCACCCACCCAATAGGCCCCCCCTACACTGAGGGAAATTCCTGAATTGATCTCCAAAGCATACACTAGGTCCTCGAGCTTGCCTCCTGCTTTCTGCCCATCCTCAATATATTTCGCATCGAGACTCCCACTTCCAAAAGCTCTTCCCAGACCGGTAAGTAAGAATCCCAAACCAAGCAGGTAAAGGGAGTCAAACAAAATACAAATGGTTCCCACCAAAGAGAAAGCAAGTCCAAGAAGAAAACTTGCTTTCCTTCCCCCCCAGGTATCGGCAAATACACCACTTGGAACCTCGGCCACCATTACAGCTATCGAATACATGACCATGATCACGGCCAAATACTCAAGTGGATATCCCTTGCTTATAATGATTAGGCTCATTGCAGGCAGGGTTACTCCTAGCGCAAGATAGGAAGCAGACAGACTGGCCAGATAGGGGGGGGCAGGATGAAAGGTACTGCTAAGCATGGTAGGCCATCAGCGAGAAGACAAAGGGCTCAGTCCCATCCTCTTTCTTCTCCTTCTCATCTATAAACGCTCTGATAAGCTTATAAAGCTCATCAGCCTCCGATTTACTAAGGTGTACTACCCCCCAGAGAGCTGGTCTGCCTGAAAATGACCATTTTCATCGGTAAACGATTGCGCTTTTTTTTGTAGAAATCATCGTGTATTTGTTTGGTCACCACATCAGAAGCAAGCTTTCTTTTCTCCTCGGCGAGGGAGCTGAAACTTACCGTTACCAAACGCTTTCGATAATAGGTAGCGGTAATACCGTGGATCAATTCAGTGTGATCAACCTCGACTACCTGCAACTCTACCAGACGAGCAACATGGTGTTTTGCACTGGAGGGAGTCATCCCAAGTGCATCGCTGAGCATCTTGCTGTCATCGGCCCCCCTGTACGCTCAACTCGTGCAAAATCTGCTGCCGTTTGGGATGCATGTAGATTTCCAACTGTTTTCCATCTTGTATATAAAGCATCTTCATAACATTAAATATATCATAACAATTATTGTTATGTAAACCCCCCCTGGCATTGTCTTGTAAAAAAAGCATCTTTCTTGTTACTATCTTTTTCAATGACGTCGATTTGTCAGCCTCCCGGCTTGCGGGCGTCAATAAAGAAACTTGCTAAAAGGGGGGGAGCGTATCAATCTATTTGAGTTGAGTTCCCCCCCCTTCCGCAGTTCCATAAGGAAGGGTGTAGTATGTTAACACACGGTTCACACATTTTCACTTCAGAATCAGTCAGTGAGGGACATCCAGACAAGGTCTGCGATCAGATTTCCGATGCCGTATTGGATGCTTGTCTTGCACAGGATCCACAAAGCAGGGTTGCCTGTGAAGTCTTCGCAACTACTGACAGGGTCGTGGTCGGAGGAGAACTCTCCACCAATGCAATCATTGACATTGACCAAATTGTTAGATCTACGGTCAAGGAAATTGGATATACAGGAGAGAATTGCGGCTTTGATTACCGCACACTTGAGGTGCTCAATTTTACCACCACCCAGTCTGCAGACATCTCAATGGGAGTAACTGCAGAAACCTCTCTGTACGGTCAACAAGGTGCAGGGGGGGACCAAGGCATGATGTTCGGTTATGCTTGTGATGAGACAGAGACACTCATGCCAGCTCCAATCTATTGGGCACATCAACTTCTGGAAAGGGCGAGCATGCTGAGAAAAAGTGGGGGGGCAGCCCCCCCCTTCTTGAGACCCGATGCAAAAAGTCAGGTCTCCCTGCTGTACCAAGACGGAAAACCGGTATATATAGACTCGGTGGTCATCAGTCATCAACATACAGAGCAGGCACGTCGTGATACTTTAATCCCTTACCTCACCAAGGAAGTCATTGAAACAGTCCTTGGACCTACTGGCCTGTTGAATGAAAAAACCAAGGTGTACATTAATCCAACAGGTAGATTTGTCACAGGAGGTCCTGCAGGGGGGGACACTGGATTAACCGGAAGAAAAATTATTGTCGATACCTATGGTGGCATGGGTCGGCACGGAGGCGGAGCCTTCAGTGGGAAAGATCCCTCCAAGGTTGACCGCAGCGGTGCCTACATGGCTCGCTACGTTGCAAAAAA
>JDSH01000327.1_pt1 | contig 10021 bp, 14 predicted proteins | sample 199451 | NCBI WGS metagenome assembly JDSH01 (sample SAMN02584198, study PRJNA231836) | bioreactor metagenome | isolation source: continuous culture bioreactor electron acceptor NO2- transfer2 day 38 after... | place: Germany: Bremen | reverse complement strand
GAAAATTTATAATATCGCTTGCGATACTTTTTATGACATACCCCCCCAACATTGTGTTTGCGTATAACCCAGCTTCCGTCTAGTATGTGCTGTGATGAACAACAACCTCATGACACAACCGATATCATTCAGCAGAGCACCAATGGTGTTCTGCTTGTTCCTACTCCTTTGCTTCTCGCAGACACTAGCAGCAGAGCCGGTGTATCTTGAGTTTCGTCCAACATCCCCCCCTGAGATTACCCAGTTCCGATACAGAACAAGTGATGAGCATCCTAATCAGTGGGTCACCTCTGAGGTACATGATAGCCTTATCAGTCTCGAGAATTTCGACAAGAGCGAAGAAGTTCTCACTATCCAGCAATCCAGCGATGGATCGTCTTGGGGGGGAAAGGATATTCTCTTCAGGTTCAATATCACGGACAACAAGTGGGAAGTATTCTCAGAGGTATCTGTTCCCCCCCCTATACAGGAAAGCGAACTGGAAAGAACGTTTAAACCCACATCCCTAGATATTAGAGGACAGTACCTGGCACCTCTTGGTATCTGCAGTGACTCCTACGGCACTGGATTTGGAGGGAAACTACAGCTGGGTTTCTCATTTTCTGGTCCCTCCAAAAGTATTGATCACCTGCTTCCTTATACCACTCTCTACTACCAGAAGCCATCATCTTCAACCAGCTTGGTTTCTTCATTCCAAATCATTGGAACAACTCTGGGTATCGGAATCCCAGTCAGAAAGCACCACGCTTTCTCGGTATGTATCGATATTGAGGCAGGGATCATGCAACATATTATTGAGTGGACAGCAGAAGAGGACGGGCCCCCCCAGAGCCTTTCATTGTATCTAGATCCGGTGGCCCGTATAGCAGCAACTTTTATCCTTGGTACTGATGATGGTGTCCAAGTAGTGGTTTCCCCCCCCGGCTACTCATTCTTCTTTGAACGGGGGGGTGCGATTGGACAGCTGATAAGTATCGAAGCGGGACTACGGGTAAACTGGTAGGAGGGAAGCATGAAAAGAACACAGACATTGATTACCGCATTACTCATAAGTTTGATGCTGCTCTCTCTTTCCTCTTGCAGTGATCTTCTTATGCAACTTGGAGAACATGGGGGGGATGCGCGCCTTGGTATCTCTGAAGGTCTCTCAGTAACCTTGCAGGTACAAGTAACTCCCGAAACCGTCGTGGAAGGCTCTAGCGTGCAAGTAGAACAAGGAACCTTGTTGAGTTTCTCTGCAGTAGTCGATTCTTCTGATGAGGAACTTCCCCCCCTCACCTACCGATGGTTCTTGGATGGGGGGGATGAACTTACTGAGTCCTCTACTGGAGTAACCCTGGATGAATATACCTTGGAGCTCGATACAGAGAATTTAACTGTCGGCACCTCTGAAGTAAGGGCCGTGGTACAAGAACCACTACGCAGCGTATTCGAACAAGAAACACTCACCCTCATGATCACCAGTCGTTCTCGTTGAGCTTGTTTCCTAGTGTCCACCTCGGTTGCAGTACTGAAGGAACAGTGCCCACTTTACAGCTATCTCTGCCCTCCAGTCATACCCACCCATATGGAGCTCATATGGTGCAAAATCCATGAACCAATCATGGTATCTACTGTGGCAGTACCACGCAAACATGGCTAGCGCTTCATCGTCCAAGGAGAAGGACTGCTCGGCGGCCCACTCACTGAGGGCGTTCTGCAGTAAACGGGAGCGGTACAGGAGAGAGGAGACTTTCTCTCCCAGGATTCTTGCCCCCCCTCTAGTCCTCTCACGGAAAAATCTACACAGATGGGTTGCAGGGTGTCATGGGCCAGAATCGAAGCTTGGTCCCAGTCATGAAATAGCTCATATTCCATCTCTGCTACCAGCGACACAAAGTCTTGGAGTAGCTTCTCGTGGGAAGTGCTACTCAAATCGAGGATTGCACTATACGCCCCCCCAAGAAACCGCCGATAGGTGGGACGGGCCAGCAATTCTCTGGCATCCTCTCTTGTCATCTCCATGCTTCGTACCTCGTGAGCCATGGTATGCCTGTTCCTTCTCCCTGGCAAGAGGAAAATCTTTCCTACTTTTTTCCCCCCCGTTTTCATCCGTGCAATGGGTGACATCACTTATTCAATACGATATAAGTAGGAAGGATGCATATATCTTTCTCTACTATGTTAATGAGGTAATTAAAAGCATGAGAACCGGTCGCATTCTGACATGGAAACACACACTCTTTCTCATCCTCTTGCTGCTCATTGGCATCGCATTATCTTTCCCTGCAATATATCTCCTCAAGCGCACTCAGACAGTATTGACTGAGGAAACTCAATCGAAAGCTGTAGACATTGCTCACACAGTCTCTTCATTCCTTGAGATGGATATTGATATGTATCGTGAGCTCTCAGAGACAGAAGCAATCACTGAAGAAGATGAGATATGGAAATACTACCAAAAAGCAAATGGATTGATGCAATCAATCAAGAATAAGGCAGATGCTACTTTCATCTATACCATACGATATCTAGATGACCAAACGCTGGGATATGTACTCGATGGAGAAGACCCAAAAACTGACCTTTTCTCTCCACATGGCAGTACAGATGAGATGAATTCCATCGAACTCTTGGCCTTTCAGACTGAACAACCCATCGTCAGTGATGTAATTAGGGCTCCAGGATGGGGGGGTTCGTTCCTGACCGGATACAGCCCGATCATCGACAACAGGGACGGCACGATGGTTGGCCTGGTAGGCGTCGATTACTCTGCTGATTTTCTCTGGGAGCGGCTTAAACTCATTACTCGAATTCTTATAATCAGTTTTGGCTTGATTACCTTGGTTGCCAGTATCGCTATAGAAACACTCTTCCTTATTGCCCATGAGAAAGGGCACACCGATGAACTCACCAAACTTGGTAACAAGCGAGCCTTCAACAAGGCCATGAGACAGTTCCAGTCCCAAGCGACTCGGTATAAACGCCCCCCCTATGCACTTCTATTGCTCGATATAGATCTATTCAAGAACATCAATGATGAATGCGGGCATCCGGTTGGAGATAAGGTATTGGTTGCCGTTGCCAAGGCCATTCTCTATGCATCAGATCAGGAGCAATTCTGTTTCCGCTATGGTGGTGATGAGTTTGCAGTACTCATACCACAAGTCGAGAACATGCAGGCATTGAGAGTTAAGCGAATGATCCAGGAAGAAGTAAGGAATATCATCGTCCCAGAGCTCGGAAAACAACACTTCACGGTAAGTATTGGAGTTAAGGTTTGGAACAAAGGGACCAGTATTGAGAACATGATCAGTGAGGCTGATGTCAATCTATACAAAGAAAAACGGAACAGCGCATCCTCTCTCTTCTAGAAGACGCTTGCAATACATCACCATGACCGGTACTGTATCAAAACTGATACCGTTTGCAAGGATACCTTATGAAAACCATTGAAATACTCTTTCTCACCAGCACCCATTTCTGCCCTGATGAAGCAGAGATCACCCTGCTCAAGGAGCGTTACCCTCAGGTCTCCCTGACCATTGCTGAAGGGAAAGACTATACCGTAGAGCAACTTGCCAAGGCAGAAATACTGGTGGGCACTCCAAGAACTCGTGACCTGACGGAAGCCAAGAACCTCCGTTGGTTCCAAGCTCAGAGCAGTGGAGTCACCCCCCCCTTTGTAGATACATCGCTGTATGTTCATAAAGATATCATTCTCACCAATGCAAAAGGGACCTATGGTAGGCAGATTGCCGACCATGTGCTGGGTATGATTATTGCATTCAATCATAATCTACTGACCTACCATGAGCAAATGAAGCAAAAGAACTGGGAGAGCCACTGGCCTACAAAGGACATGTGGGACAGCACCTGCTTATCATTGGGTATGGAGATATTGGGACAAATTTGGCATTGCGGGCAAAAGCTCATGAAATGCGAGTCATTGTGGTGAAGAGAACTTCTATGGAAGTCCCTTCTCATGTTGATGCCATCTATACTTCTGACTCCTTGGATGAGGTACTCCCCCCCCAAGCTGACTATGTAGCGGTTTGTGCTGCGGCAACCCCCCCCGATACTGAAAACTTGCTGGATCGAGAGAGGCTAGAGCTCATGAAAAGAGGATCTATCCTGATCAATGTCGCTCGAGGATCACTTGTCGATGAGAAAGCCTTGATTGAACTCTTAAGAGATGGTCATATTGCTGCAGCTGGTTTGGATGTCACACAGGAGGAGCCACTGGGGGGGGAAAAGAGTCCACTTTGGACACTCCCGAATGTTTTGATCACCCCCCCGCACGCCAGTGGGTTCTCTGAAAGTGATCCACACCAAGTCTTTTCTCTCTTTCTTGAGAATCTGGGGGGCACTACCTCGGAGACCGAAAGATGAAGAATCTGGTGGATTTCTCACGCAAGTACTGAGCCTCCCTCCGACATAGGCCATTGCATGTCTATTGATTACAGCTCTTGGCTATGGTAGGTTTTGCTCAGATTCATAGAGGAGCAAATACCTTGGGTAAACGACCGTTCTTCGTCTTTCTTCGCTATTTCATTCTCCTGCTCGGTACGGCAATGATCGTCTTCGGCATCATGCAGTTCTCGAACAAGAGCCTTGAAGAAAAGACCCCCCCTACCCCCCCGGTTCCAGTGACCACTGCGAAAGCTGAGTATGGGACACTGAGAGAGAGCATCTCTCTCAATGCCCATATCCAGAGCGACCACATGGTTGCACTCCTCCCCCCCTTGGTAAGCGGTGAATTGGAAACGGTCTCTTTTGAGCTTGGTGATCGTGTTGAAAAGGACCAAGTACTGGCACAAATAGACAGTGAACCCTACGAACAACAACGTGCACAAGCAGCTTCAGCGAAAGAAGTAGCCCAAACAACCTTTATCCGCATTGAACGACTCTTCAAGGCGAAGGCAGTTACTGAACAAGTCTATGAGGAAGCAAAAGCAAACAAGGATGCAACTGAGGCACAGTGGGAACTATCTGAATTGCAGATGAAGAACACTGCCATCAAGGCTCCCATATCTGGGACAGTCATCCAGAAGTATGTCTCACAGGGGGGGAATATTGCTTCCTCACAACAACCCATTGCCCTTATTGCCGATCTCGAAGCCTTGAGTGTGAATGCACAGATTCCTTCTTATTATTTTGACATCATCCAAGCACAGAAGGATAACTTGGAAATCCAGGTAAGCCGAACTGATGCCTCGCTCAATGTACACACAGCCCAGGCAAGGATCAAGCAGTCTCTCCCTCCATAGACCCTTCTTCAAATACCTTTTCACTGGTCAGTACTCTTCAAGAGCAAGATGGCTCGGTTGTTCCAGGGATGGCAGTGACGCTCCAGATCATCTACAACCAAATGGACGGAGCGTATCTCCTTAGGCAGGAAGACCGTACTGTCGATGGGGGGGCCTTCTATGTGTATGATGAAGAGGCTAAAACAGCTCGCTATGAGAAGATTGCCATCATTGCTGAAAATGACTTCCTTGTCGCCATAGACCCGGCCTATAAGGATGCAACCTTCATCGTAGGAGGACAGCATACGGTACTGGATGGACAAACAGTTTCCGTCCAGCAAACCAGGTAGGGGGGGTAGCTGATGAAGATTTCCCACTTTGCAGTGCGACACCCAGCAGTCATCGGAATGCTTCTCATCGCTTTGATAGCCTTCGGGCTCTATGCCTTGACTGGGCTGAATGTTGAATTCATGGCTGATATCAGTCTTCCTACCGTGGAAGTCCTTGCTGTCTATCCAGGAGCAGGGGGGGCTGAAGATGTGGAAAGGGATGTAACCAAGGTGCTGGAAGAGCACTTTGTCACCCTCCCCCCCGACTTCAAGAGTATCCAGTCAACAAGCAGTGGCTCCTTCTCCTGGGTAACCATCACCTTCCGTGATGGTGTTGACCCATACGACATGCTTGGGGGGGAAATTCGCAACCGCATCAGACAGATGGAGGCTGACCTGCCTGACAATCTCGAGGGAGAACCGGTAGCAATCGTGGGTAGTGCCACCATGCTTCCTGTAATGATGTTCAGTGTGGACGCAGGAGAGGATGTCAGCCATCTCTCTTCCTACGTGGAAGACACGCTCATTCCAAGGATTACCAGAATACAGGGAGTCGCTGAGGTGTCAGTAACCGGCATGCAGTCTCAGGAAGTACGTGTTACGGTAAGAACCCAGGATCTGGCAGCAAGAGGAATCTCCATGGTGCAGGTGTACCAAGTGCTCCAGTATGCCAACATGCGCCTTCCTGTAGGGGGGGACGCCCTTTGGCATGGCAACAGTGCAAACCTCCGCTATGATGGAAGCCTAGACTCCCTTGGTCAGCTGAAGGACCTCCCCCCATCGGCTCATCAGAGGATGGGACTGTGATCAGACTTGGCCATGTGGCAGATATTGTTTTCGAGACAGCAGAGATGGATGCGTATGCTGATGCAAACCAAGTTCCGCGGGTGGTGGTCTCAGTCACTAAGCGTAGCGATGGAAATACGCTTTCCATTGTTGGGGGGGAGATTAAGAAGGTTCTCGCTGAGGCACAAGAGGAAACAGGAGGAGCAGCTTCGTTCCAAATACTCAGTGATGACAGTAAGAACATCATTGCCTCCTTGTTGAAAGTTTCCCAGTCAGGACTACTCGGTATCCTTATGGCTGTCTTTGTCATATTTTTATTCATGAGCGATCCGAGGGCAACTGTTACCATAGCTCTCTCCATCCCACTCAGTATTCTCTTCACCTTTATCGGCATGCGTGTGGCTGGAGTGACTATCAATCTTATGAGTCTCTCAGGAATTGTTGTTGCCCTGGGGGGGATGGTGGTAGATGGTTCCATCGTCATGCTTGAACAGGTCATGCGCTTACATAAAGAGCACAAGATGCCCAGCGAGGAAGCACTCCGCCGCGGGGGGGCAGACTTGGTGGGGGGGTCCCCCCCTATACTTGCTTCCACCACCACGACCCTTGCTGTATTCATCCCACTCTCCCTGCTCTCTGGAATCGTAGGTTCAATCCTCCGTGATGTAGCTCTCACCTTGATCCTTGCCCTCATCGCAAGCCTCCTGGTAGCGTTAGTGGTTGTACCATTCATCCTTCGCTTGGTCTTGAGAGTACCGGAGAAAGTGAGAAAGAGAAAACCTCGCTTTTCCATGATGTTGGAGAGCCTTGAAGCAGGGTATCGCAAGGGGGGGTTGGCCTGGAGCTTACCAACCGAAAATTTATTTTGGTGCTCGCCCTACTAGGCCTTGGCTTGGTCATCATGGCGGGAGGTATATTGGGACTTACGTTCATCCCTTCAACTGATAATGGTGATTTTAATATTGAGCTCAATTTCCCCCCCCAAGGATACAGTTTGGAGCAGACCAGGGAGCGAGCTCTTGAAGCCCAAGCCTTGGTAAGCTCGCATGTGCCAGAGATTGAATCAATCATACTGTTCTCCGGGCAAGGAACTGGATTCGGCTTTTCATCACCCAACCAAGCAAACATCCGTGTGGTGCTGGTTCCAACAAAGGAACGAAAGCGAAGTATTCACGAGATTATCAATGAGGTGCAGTATTTGCTCTCCTCCTCCGTCGTCGATGCCACAGTCAATACCACTAATGGTGGTTTTGATGCCCTGGTTGGGTATATATCTGGTGGTGGCGGCTATGGACTGAAGCTTGTCGGTGAGAATATGGAAATCCTATATGAGACAGCAGAATCACTGAGGGTGAAACTCCAAGAAGATCCAGAGGTCCTCGTTGCCAGCATCGATACCAGTTATGATGCGAATACCCTGGTCATGGATATGTCCCACCAGCTTATGAGCAACCTTGGGGGGTTAACAGCAGCGAAGCAGGACTGAACGCCAGTCTCCTGTTCCAGGGGGGGATGGAAGTGGGGGGGGATCTTACCAATACAGAGGGAGAGCGATATCCGATCAGGCTGGAGTCAGACCTGAAGAACCTCCCCCCCATTACCAGCTCCACCCTTCTCTCTGCACAAGTACCAGCATCCACTGGAGAGCTCATCAGCTTTGCCAGCTTGGCAGAGCTGAGAAAAGAGCGGGCAGTAAGCCGTATCGTCCGCGAGGATAGAGAGAAAACCGTAACCGTCTCTGCAACTCTTGTCAGTGAAGATACCAAAGGGGGGGTGTCCTCAAGAATGCAGGACTATCTTGACGAGCACCCGCTACCTGAAGGGGGGGTTAAGACAGCAAGTGGCGGGTTGATGGAACTCATAGCAGACTCCATTAAACCGATGGCCACCGCCCTCGCTATCGCTGTCTTCCTCGTGTACACCGTAATGGTCATTCAGTTCGAGAGATTCCGTCAGCCCCCCTGATCGTCATGGCATCAATCCCCCCCTTCAGCTTGATTGGAGTGGTTCTAGGTCTCCTCATATTTGGCTCATCCATCTCATTGATCAGTTTCATGGCCATCATTGCTCTCGGGGGGGGTATTGTAGTAAACAATGGAATCATTCTCATCGATGCAATCAATGTCCTGAGAGAAGAACATGCAAATGAGGGAGAAGAAAACTTGGAAGATTTACGGATGAGTGTGGCCAATGGGGGGGGAGCCAGTCGTCTCCGTCCTATTCTGATGACTACCCTTACCACGATGCTAGGGGGGGTAATTCCCATGGCTCTCGCTACTGGGGGGAGGGGGGGGCAGCCATCTATGCCCCCCCACTTGGACAAGCCATTGCAGGAGGATTGCTTAGTTCCACCTTGATCACGCTTTTCATTATACCAATCCTGTACTATATGACTGAGCGTAGGATCATCCTGAAGAGAAAAACCATGAGGGGGGGAAGCAGATGAAAACAAGAACCTTCATCCTGTATACCATATTGCTCGCGCTCTCTTTCCCTCTTTTAGCGAGCATCCCAGGAAATCTTGAACTCGCCTCTCTTCAGGAAGAAGCCAACCAAGCCATCCTCGATGTACGCGACGCAAAGGCTTCCCGTTGGCCTACCATTGAGTTGGAGATCAGTGGCACGTACATAAGCGATCCTCTTATTGGACCCATCACAATACCTGCTGGAGCATTGAATCCTTCCCCCCCGCTTTCACCTCCTAGTGACCTTACCCTCTTTGAGGGAATGGAATCGAGTATGTATGACTTCACGGTGAACATCTCCCAGCCACTCTTCACCTGGGGGGGGAAGATCAATGCATCAGTCGATGCACAGGAAGCTGTTGCTGAGGCTAAGTTTCAGGAGCTTAGGAATAGAGAAAAGGAACTCATGGCTGAGATTTCCACGAGGGCGGTAACACTCACCGAGTTAGAAGCAATTATCCATTTGCTGGAACAACAATATGCTCTTGGCAGGGATTTGGTCCTTCTTGCTCGAGAGGCTGTAGCTTCAGGAATGATGCTGGAATTGGAACAGCTGGAGACAGAGATAGCTCTCCAAGATATCGAGCTTGCCATCTTGGAGAGTGACTATGCGATCACTGAACAAACACTCAACCTACAGGCATTGACCAGTGACCAAGATATTTCTTCCTATAGCTTCGATGAGCAGGCGATCAAGGAGTTGTTGCAACTACCAGTCGAAACACTTATAGAAGCCTCTCTCTCTCCTAGGCATGCTTCCTTACAGGCACTCACCGCCCTGAAAAAAAAGCAACCGAGGCAGCCGGGAGGCTGGCGAAGGGTTCCTTCTACGGCAAACCAGATCTTGCTTTGGTGGTATCTGCAGGATACAGCGGACCAAAGTTCCCCCCCTTGGTTGAGTCTGACTGGCAAGATCAGGATGCTTACAATGTAACAGTTTCTGTAGGGCTGAAAACCACACTCTTTGATGGAGGAAAGATTGCAAACTCCATCAAACGCGCAAAAAGCCAAGAAGAGACAGCTACCCTTGAGCTGCAGCAAGCGAGAGAGCGTATTACCCAAGAGGTACAAGAGCAGTATCTACTTCTGAAGACCGCCATACAGAAAATTGACCTGGAACAGAGAAAACAGACTACTCTGCAGCGTCGTGTGGCAACAAATGAAGAGCTCTATCAAAGTGGCTATGGAAAGAGAGAAGATATGCTCCAAGCCG
>JDSH01000326.1_pt1 | contig 10086 bp, 11 predicted proteins | sample 199451 | NCBI WGS metagenome assembly JDSH01 (sample SAMN02584198, study PRJNA231836) | bioreactor metagenome | isolation source: continuous culture bioreactor electron acceptor NO2- transfer2 day 38 after... | place: Germany: Bremen | reverse complement strand
ACACTCCTCTGAATTTGCCCCCCCTGATTCACAGCATCCTGTCATTGCCTTGATGCCCGACCAGCGGGGGGGGAATATCCCCCCCAAGGGAGGTACCATGCGCCTCGGTACCTACCCCCCCTGTATGGTGAAACCGAATACGCTCATGAGCAAGGTATACAAGCAATCTGAGAGTATTGGAGAGCGTCACCGGCACCGCTATGAGTTCAACAATGAGTTCAGGAAAATCCTTCAGGAAAAAGGTCTTATTATCAGTGGGACCAGTCCTGACGAAACCTTGGTTGAGGCAGTGGAGCTCTCATCCCATCCGTTCTTTATCGGTGTGCAATACCACCCCCCCGAATTCAAGAGCAGACCGAACCGTCCACACCCTCTTTTCAGTGGCCTCATCGCCGCAGCCCTAGCGTATAAGAGTTGACAGTTTGCCCGCTCTGCGATAGTTTTGTGTATGCGTTCAGGGGGGGCCATAGCTCATCTGGTAGAGCGACTGGTTCGCAATCAGTAGGTAGAGGGTTCGAGTCCCTTTGGCTCCAGCATAGAAACCCGTCTCATAAGAGGCGGGTTTGTTGTATGTTAGAGTCTTTATTTACCTTGTTTCACGATTGCCTTTTTAAAAATACAATGGTAAAATGCAACCACTTGCAACAAAGAAGTCAAAGAGAGGGATCAGATGCCCGACCATATTCAATCGTTTGCAAGCCAGACATCTGATACACAAAGGAGTGAAAGCGATGAAGAAACTACTGATGGTTTTGATAGTACTACTTCATTGGGTCTCCTGTTTGCAGCAGGAAAGACAGAGAGCAAGGCTGAAACAGAAGCGGTGGAATTGGAGTGGTGGACATGGGACCCTGATATGCTTGAACAGAACCAGCAGATCATCAGTGCCTTTGAGGCGGCAAACCCCCCCGGGGGGGTAACCATCAACAACACCATTGTCGGAACCAAGGAGTATTGGACCAAGATCCGCATTCAGGCAAACCAGAACAAACTTCCTGATGTCTTTACCATGAGCTCTGGTTATATTGAGGAGTGGGCTAAGGCCGGCCTTTTATACAACCTCGACTCTTTCATCGAGAGTGATGATACCTTCACAAACTTCTATCAGTCCATATTCGACTCCAGCCGGGAGATCAGCAACACTGACAGTTACTACTCCATTCCCTTTGCATTGGTCACCACGGTGCTCTATTACAACAAGGATGCATTCGACGCTGCTGGAGTTGCCTACCCGAGTGATGATTGGACTTGGGATGACTTCAAGAAAGCAGCCAAGCTTCTCACCATCGACAAGAACGGGGGGGACGGAAAAACCGACCAGTGGGGGGGACACTGGTTCTATGGCCGCTACGCTCACATTGAGCCTTGGGTCTACGCAAACAACGGAAAGCTCATTGATAAGAACACCATGCAGTTCAACCCAGACAAAAATGCCATGGATGCCATCAAGATGCTGACTGACTTGGTACTGATGGACAAGGTTGCACCTCCCCCCCAGAAGGATATGACCAGTTTCCAACAACAGGATGTCTTCAGCCAGGGAGTAGCAGCAATGTGGGTCGATGGATCCTGGTTCGTCGATACCTTGCGCAAGAACGTCGGCGATGACATGAGATGGGGGGGTATTGCACGTGTTCCCAGTGGACCGGAGGGAGTCAGCAAGGTAACCTATGGATGGCCCGATAGCTATGCCCTCGCACCGAATACCAAGCATCCTGAAATGGCATGGAAGTTTGCCAAGTACGTATCTGGAGAGGGCATCAGTTTGGATGTCTATATGGCAGGTAAGATTCCCTCCGCAAAGAGCCTTGCAGAAGACCCCCCCCTGTTTGCCGATCCCAATAATCAGCCTGGAGAGGAAATGAACCTCCTTATCAAGCAGGCTTCAGGTCCCATGACTACCAGCTATACCATGGGATGGAGTGAATGGAGAGGATACGGCGGCTCTGAGTCGCTTGGTCTAAACGGTACCATCGATGCAATCATCAACAGTCATATGGGCTTTGATGAGGCGTTCAGGAAGGGAACAGAGAACATCAACTCCGTCTTGAAGCGGTACTACAAGTAGATTACAATTTTTATAGGTTGGTTGCCTGGAAGATCAGGCAACCACATTGTTAGTAAGGAAAACAATTGATGACCCAACCACCGTACCGATGGCACAGCAAGATAACCCCCCCATGGGTATTCATAATCCCTACGGTGATCGGACTGCTTGTGTTCAGGCTTATTCCAATCGTTTCCTCCCTGTACCTCAGCTTTACTGATTGGAATCTCTTGAGCTCCCCCTGAATTCATCAACCTTGGGAATTATCAGGAGTTACTCTCCAGTGAGGAATTCCTCTCAATTGTACTGAACACCTTCCAATTCTCCTTGATCTACGTAGTCGGATCAATCGTCTGTGGACTTGCCCTAGCTGTCCTCATCAATGTACGTATCAAGGGAATTGCCTTCTTCCGATCAGCCATCTATCTTCCAGTGGTGACCTCGGCAGTAGCAGTGGGGGGGATTATCTGGAACTGGATGCTTGGCCCCCCCACCTACGGATTGGTAAACAACCTCATTGAGGCAATAGGACTGACCCCCCCGCCCTACTGGCTTGGGGGGGATACCCGCCTTGCCCTAAACACCGTAGCTTCGGTACAAGTCTGGAAGATGAGCGGCTACTATATGATCATCTTCCTAGCCGGCTTACAGGGAATAAACAGGGATACGCTTGAATCAGCACGGGTTGATGGTGCCAATGCATTCCAGAGTTTCTTCAGGATTACCCTACCCATGTTGATGCCAACCCTGTTTTTTTTATACTCACTATCACTATTATCGATTCGTTCAAGAACTTCGAACTGATCTATGCCATGACCAAGGGAGGTCCTCAGAACGCAAGCAGTACGTTGGTATATGACGTATACCTCAATGCATTCGTCTACTACCGAGTGGGCTATGCATCGGCAATTGCCTACATCCTTCTGATATTCGTAGGCTTGATGACCCTTTTCAACTTCTACATCAAGAAGCATCTGGTCCAGAGTTTGGATTGAGGAGGAGCGATATGAAACAAAAACAAGCAGACCGCTACCGCCTCCTCTTGATCGCCTTGGTTGCAATCATCTATATCTTCCCTTCCTCTGGATGTTCTCCAACTCATTCATGTCAGAGAAGAACATCTTTTCCGTTCCCCCCCCTAAGTTCATCCCCCCCGACCTTCTCTTCACTGACCAGGTGCTCGATAACTACAAGGAAGTCTTCACCCAGTACAACTTCGGCAGGTACACGATAAACAGTCTCTGGGTATACACCCTGGCAGCCTTTGGCCAGATTGTGGTCTGCTCCCTGGCTGGATTTGCCCTATCCATGATGCATTTCAGAGGGAAAGGCCTCATCTTCACTCTTCTGATTTTCACACTCATGATTCCCGTGCAGGTGACCATCATCCCTGAGTATTATCTCTTCCTCAAACTCAACTGGATGGACACCTATCTCCCTTGATCGTGCCATCCTTCCTTGCCGGTGCATTTGGAACCTTCATGCTCAAGGAGTTTTTTTGCTCAGGTACCCCCCCGTCCTCTCTTTGATGCAGGCATCATTGACGGGGGGGTGAATGCCTACCAGATGTTCTCACGCATCTACCTGCCCCCCCAAGCAACCAGCCCTGTTGCAACCCTCTTCATCATCGCCTTCATGAATAACTGGAACGACCTGTTGCGTCCGATGCTCTATATATCGAGCCGTGATCTCTACACGGTAACCATCGCCCTCTCCCAGTTCCAGAACCAGTATGGAGTCAAGTGGAACCTCCTTTTAGCTGGAAGTGTGCTCTCCGTTCTTCCCCCCCTGCTCATCATCTTCGCGTTCAGCCAACGGTATATTATCGAGAGCACCATGAGCTCAGGAATCAAGGGATAATATGAGAACTACCATCATTACAGAAACCCACCCAAACGAGGAAATACAACGTTTCCAAGTATTAGAAGAGTTCGCATGGAAAAACCTCCAGTTTGCTTCTCCTGGTTTTGACCCTAGAGCCATACCTGAGATCGCAAGGCTCTACCGACTCAATATTGTAGAGAAGGATCCCTCTGCCTATGGCAGACTGGTCTTCTTCCATGTCCCCCCCGAGGATATTGTTCTTCCTTTCTCTGACCGCAGCGCTAATATGCAGTTTTTCTCCAAAAACATCACAGCTAGAATACAGCTCCAGAAGCTTGCTAGTGAGAGAAGCCTGTATTGGGAAGGATCCTTGAAGAGTAGAGATGCTTCTGTTGCGTTGTTTCTTGGTCGATTGGAGGCAGAACATCTCCTTGAGATAGTCACGGGAGACAAAGAGGAGATCACCTTTATCCCCCCCATTGATGGCAAGGTAGGCTTTCTCTCCTCCCTTACATTTCCCCCCCTTGCAGTAAACTCCCATTTCTTCCTGATGGATCCCACCGATCTCGATTCCCCCCCGTTCTGTGAGCTTGGAACCCCCCCACACGGACTCGCTCTCAAGGATGGAGTGGTTCTCAATCCACCACTGAACCATCGTCCCTGCCTCTTGGTAGATACAAAGGGGGGGACCTGCCACACCACACAGGTAGAACTGACAGATTTGGTGGTAGAAATCGACTCTGTGCAGTACCGGCACGAAAAGAATGCAATCTTTTACTTCCGCCCTGAAACCCGTATCACACCTACTAGTAATGGCACCGATATCGTCATTACCGGGAATAAGGTTGTAGCGGTGAACCAGGGAGGAAACACAATAGTACCGATGGCAGGGTTTGTCCTCAGCCTGAGTGGAGAAATCTCCGTTCAGGATACCACTGTTCTCTTTCATGGGTTGGAGGCATACCAATTCGGCATCCAGGTAGGGCCACCCATGGTGAAGGAATCCAGTATGGTGCAAACCCTCTGCTGTCCTTTCTACAACCCCCCCTTGGTTGAACAGGTTCCCTATCCATCCACAGTCTATCCCCCCCTCCCATTTGAAACTGCCCGTGCAGCTCGAATCGCAATGGGAACAAATAGAAATGGAGAACCCGTACTGGTGTGGGCTGAAGGCGCGAGCAAACGAGATTACAAGAGAGGAAAGGAGAGCTCAGGAGCTTCCTTGCTCGAGTTGGCACAGTTTTGTGACAGACAACACTACCAGGAGATCATCAATCTTGATGGAGGGGGGGGATCAGCACAGATTATCTATGAAGGGAAAAGATACCTGAAAATTGCTGACAGGTATGAGGACAACAGCGAAGCTGAGCGCCCAATCCTCTTGCCTGGTAGTTAGCGCTTCCTATTCGCAGTAAAAAGGACCAACCCCCCCGAGATAAACAACAGCGCCAAGCAAAGTATGATCGCGGTATTGTAGGAACCAGTACTATCGGAAATCCAGCCACCAACACCGGGGGGGGCAATGATACCTGCCAGTCCATACGAGAGGAAAACCAGAGGATAACGCTTCGAGAATGCTGCCACCCCCCCGTACGTCTTTGAGAGATACCCTGCATAGAGCACAAACTGGGAGCCAAACAAAAATCCCAGAACAAGTACACTTGCCATAAATACAAAACCACCCGGAGCGAAGCGTAACAGCATATAAAAAAGGGAAGCAAGCAAAAGCGACCAGGGAATGACGCGATAGCCTGTCTTGTCAAAGATGTGCCCCCCCCAAATGATTCTGCCACTCAGGTTCCCAAGTGAGAACAAGACAACTGAAAGCACTGTCATCTCCTCAGCAAGACCCTTTGAAAGAGCATAGGGAGCAAGGTTTCCCACAAGAAGCAATCCAGCAAATGTTCCACTGAACATCCCGAGCATGCTGAGAAGCATAGGCTTCTTTGCATTTTCTTGATGAGCCTTTATCTCCCCCTAATTTCTTTCCAGTAGCAGCTGGGGGGGGAGAGGCGAGCAACAGCGAAGCAAAAAAGAGCAAAGAACCACTAACAAGACTATAGAATAGGAAAAATCGATCCAAGAGAAGACCCGAGAGTTTGCCTGCCTCAATGACGGAAGAAAGAATGATTGCCCCCCCTCCTCCAAAGCCTCCTACAGAAAGGCCGGTGATCAGGCCCTTTTGGCGAGGGAACCACTGCATCCCAACCGAGAGAGGGACAACATAGGCAAAGCCAATCCCAGACCCTGCGACAACTCCTACTGCAAGCAACAAGAGGGGGGGAAATGAACCGTGGGAACGGGATGCCAGGAAATATCCTGCCAGATACAGGAGCGCACCAATGAGAGCAGGAAGCCTTGGCCCTTTCCTGGCTAAAAGATGGCCGGAGTACACCATAACCAAGGTAAAAACAGCAATACTCAAGCCGAATACAAAACCGCTCTCCCCCCCGTTGCTGATACCATAACTCTCTGCAAGCCATGGGGGGGTAAGGGTACTCCAAGCATAGATTCCCCCCCCAGTATGGTTTGCATGATCAGTCCGGCAATCAGGACAATCCAACGGTTGTGCATCGTCACTCCTCAAGAAAAATTTTAGGCAGTATAGAAATTTTGTCTAGATGGTGCAAGCATCATAGCCAAATTTCTCAAGAGGTACCGTATGCTCCCTGTTTTAGATGGCGAAGGACAAGATACAGGATGAAGAGAGCAGAAAGAAAGTCGGCAATAGGGAAGGCAAGATAGATACCTTTTGCTCCAAGGTAATTTCCAAGCAATAAGATCAACGGAATCAAGAGAACAAACTGCCTACCTACCCAGAGCAAGAGTGCTGGTAATGCCTTGCCTATTGCCTGGAAAAAGGCTGTCCCTACGCTCTGTATCCCCCCCAAGAGCGGTAAACTGGCCAACAATAACCTGGCTGCAGGAACTGCCCTTTCCAGTAATCGTTCATCCTTGGTAAAGAGACGAAGAAACGTGACAGGAAACAGAGTAACAAGAAGCAGGAAGAAACATCCAATGAGAAAGGTAACAAGAAAAGAGGCCTTGAGAACACGCGAGACCTCCTCATTCCGCTTTGCTCCGGCGTGGTAGCCAACGATTGGCTGAAATCCCTGAACAATACCTGAAATCGGCATATTGAAAAACATCAGTAGGCTCCAGATGATTCCATAGGCAGCAATTGCAAGGGTATCTCCGTAGAGAAGCAGGCTCCGGTTGACCACGATTGTCACCACACTGGTCCCAAGCTGTCTCACCAGCGTAGGAGAGCCAAGAGAAGCAATCCGACCAAGCAACTGAAAGAAAGGATCCCCCCCTTCCCCCCCTTTTCTGATAGAGAATGCAGAACGACGAGAGGAAAGGATGTAGAAGGCAAACAGAGCTGAGGATGATTGGCCAACCACCGTTGCAACAGCAGCTCCCATTACACCCCCCCAATCAAGGACAATGATCAGCAGGAAATCCAGAAGGATATTGCATCCATTTCCGATGATGCTTGCAATCATCGATTCTTTTGCTTTCCCTTGGGAACGCAAGAGTGCATTCAGTACGGTGGAGAGGGTGATGAGTGGGGGGGACCCGACAAGCAGAACTCCCAGATAGCTTCGCACCAACGGGTAGGTCTCAGCATCAGAGCCCAACATAGCCGCAAGATGAGGGAAAAACAACAGGCCCATCACACCAAGTGTGATTGAGATAAGGAGCATACCACCCACACTGACGAAGGCCGTTCTCCCAGCTGAGGTAGTCTCTCCTGAACCTAGCTGGCGGGAAACAAGAGAAGCTCCCCCCCCAATGCCCATCATAAGCGCTGTTGCCTTTAAAATCAGGTAGCCTCCCATGGAGATGCCGAGAGCGGCAAGACCGGTAGGCCCAACTGCCTGACCGACAAACAGCATATCGACCATTGTGTAGAGGGTATTCACCAAGAGTCCGATCATAGCCGGCAGGGAGAGCCTGGCAAGGAGACGGAGGACTCTTCGGTCATCCAATAGTGTATGTTGCCCATCTACCTTTTCTTTTTGGTTTTTCATGTACTCTCACGCTCCTATGCCATGATGTGAACATGCATGGATGATACTGGAGAAAATCCTTCGTCACAACTCAAAAAGGCTTAAGATAGAAAGTTTTGGGAAGAGAGCGTATTCCAATTCGAGACAGTACTGGATGAATATTTGGAATGGAATATGAAGCATTTGGGGGGGCCTCAGGAAAAGGCCAAAATAAAACCCTCCGACCGGGAGGGCTTCTCTGGCTACTCAGGGTTATTTCCTTCGGTTATTCCCCCCCTTCTTCGCCACCACAACCATATCGTATCACCGTTCAGGAAAATCGTCAAATTTTTTTTCGTATTAGGAATATACTTTGTTCTTGACATTACTGTGTGACACACACTATTATAAATATACGAGGTGTCGCATGGATAGCAGTGAACTTCTTATCAACTTTGTAACAGAACTCAATAGAGGTACCTTGACGCTGTGTGTTCTCAGTCAACTCACCACGCCACAGTACGGGTACTCCCTATTGCAGATACTTTCAGAAAAACACATAGAGTTGGAAGCCAACACGCTCTACCCCCCCATGCTCAGGAGACTGGAAACCCAAGGTGTCTTGGAGAGCAGTTGGAATACCAGCGAAAACAGACCAAGAAAGTTCTACCAACTCACTGAAGAAGGAAAGGCAATCTACACAGCACTTACAAACAAATGGAAAGAGCAACAATCGCACATAGATGCGTTGCTTGGGGGGGAGGAGAGCCATGCATGATCTTATCAACCGATATATTGCAGATACAGTCCGTCATTTAAAACCTGCAGAAAGAATGGAAGTAGAGAAGGAACTCAAGGCAAACATTCAGGATATGTTGTCAGATAACCCCCCCAGTGAAGAAGAGGTTGAACAAACGCTTCTATCAATGGGATCTCCCTCTTCACTGGCAGCGAAATACCGAGGCAGTGAACAATACCTCATTGGACCAGCTACCTATGATACCTATATCATGGTGCTCAAGATTGTTGCCTTGGTAGTCTCCCTGGTTACCTTGGTCTTCACAACGCTCTCCTTTTTCTTTTCCCCCCCATCCGGTCTCTCCATCTTTGAAATGATCGCAAAGGCTCTGGCCTCAATCTTCAGTGCTGCATCAAGTGCATTCCTGTGGGTAACGATCACCTTTGCGATACTCGAAAGGTATCAGGTAAAGACAGATTTGAAGGAATGGAACCTCACTGAGCTCCACAATCTTGAGAAAATTGCCACCAGAGAAATCAAGAAAAAGGACAGTATCGCTGACTTGGTAGGTTTGTCGATCTTCTTCCTGTTCCTGGGATTCATGTACATGAGAGGAGACCTGCTGGCAATCTACACACAAGACAGGGAGTCTATCCCTCTCTTTGTTGGAGAAGCCTTACGCCCTTACATCATAGGGTGGATGCTGACCACCACCATCGCCTTCTTTGTTGCCATGCTCAAGATGGTTCAGGGAAGATGGACAAAACCATTACTTGGCTTCAGTGCAGCATCCGATCTACTGGGAGTCTTCTACTTCATCTTCGTTGCAACGCGATGGAACATCTACAACAATACGGCCTTGCTCTATTTCAATCTCTCACTCGAGTGGTGGCAGATCATCATAAAGGCTGCTTGTGTGGTGCTGCTCCTCCTGACCCTTATCAGTATTGGAGAAGATACCTACACCACACTCAGGAGAAGCGAACCAGCCGAATCTGGGAAAGCACCTGTTCAGTGATCTGTTTTGACTCCTGGATGAATGGATTATCATCAAGACTGCCGAGTACTGCGTTCCGCTCTTCTACCGTACGATAGGTGCTGAAGCGGAACCGGTTGTTGAAATCCTTCTCCTTGGTCTTGAACACCTGGTTTTCAATTTCAATGCGGATTGCAGCTACCTCATCAACCACCTGCTCCCACTGCCCTTCGTTTATCCCATGGCAACCCAAGACAGCGTGTAACGTTGCAAGTGCATGCATTGCACGATCCTCTTCATAGAGAGAGAACCAGTAGGCATAGACATCATGCACCTCGTCCCAAGAGGTAATGGAGCCTTCTTTCAAACCATCCCTGAGTGCCTCAAAACGATGCGTTGGGACCAACTGTCCCCCCCCAATATTAAGCCAAGGCTCGAGCACCGCCTCATGGGTCTGTTGGAACTCACTAATGGTAATTTCATGGGCAATGCAATAATCGCTGAGTGT
>JDSH01000325.1_pt1 | contig 10113 bp, 19 predicted proteins | sample 199451 | NCBI WGS metagenome assembly JDSH01 (sample SAMN02584198, study PRJNA231836) | bioreactor metagenome | isolation source: continuous culture bioreactor electron acceptor NO2- transfer2 day 38 after... | place: Germany: Bremen | reverse complement strand
GGACCCATTCTCACTAATTTGTTCCCAAGCATGTACATTTTTAATAATTGAGCTGAGAATCTTGAACTCTATAGTGAGCTTCAATATATTGAAACCGCCATTGAATTGCGAATTTGCATATCAATTTTAAGTTTAGTCTTTACGAGAACTCTGCTCATTACTTTATCCAGAGTGCTTTCTGAAAAGCATTCATTAAACCAATTCTCTCGCTCTTCAAAGGTTTCGGGTAATTTAAAAGTGAAGAGTCCTCCATTAATCACTTCGAAGTATTCCTTGTAGTTTCTCGCTACTTTGGGAATTCTTTTAGAACAGCCCCCCCGTCTCTTAGCTTTTTCAGACAGAGATTCATTATATAGAATTAACGCAATAGCCTGTGACAAAAATAAAGCTGTAAAATCACTTGCCATATGCCGAAACCTGAATGCTTCTTTGTATTTCTCAATTGCTTCATTGAAACATTTTCTTTTGCCTTGTAATATCCTTCTATCCAAGGCAAATAAAAGGCACAACAATGTGGAATATTCTTTACAATATAATTTTTATATTGGGGGGGCATTAACGGAGAAGCAAAAGCCCTTTTCATATTTCCTAGGACAGCAATCAGATTACAGGTAATCGTAGAATCGAAACAATTTTGTAACACAAGGTGAAAACCATGTTCAACCGTAGGTAATTGATATTGAATATCAATACCATTTTTCAGCAATTGTTTTAAAACATCCCAGTAACTATCAGTATACCCAAAAACATCCTTAAATGCCTCTTTCATATTTTTCACGAAATAAATTTGAAGCAAAGCATCTTTCTGATCTGGAAAATATTTAAGCAGGAGTTTAAAAACTCCCACCTGGGTGGGTTGATGTCATCCCTTACCATCTGTTCCAATTTTCTTACGTTATCTTTTGAGACAGAGTTTTGTTCCTTTTCAATGACCTTTCTATCAAAGTATTTATAGACTTCAGTTTTACTTTTTAAACCCAAAGACTCCTTTATATTTAGAAACACTGTCTCGTATGTACATTTCCCATTCATCAAGTCATTCAGAATATCTGGAAACTCCTTGTAACTATTAAAGAGAAACTCCAAGGTATCCCTAAAGATAAAGTGTTTTGTAGAAAATTCGGGTATAGTCATTAAGTACTCTGAACTAACAAGGTTCCTATACCAACCAGAAATCAAGGGATAGAATGCTCTTCCTAGTTTCTGGGTGACATCATACTCTTTGAACCACTTAGAACAGGATTGCCCAAGATCACTATGAATGATGTCTGATTTTTGAAAACCATCATACTTCCCTTTGCAGATTCGATTCAAATCTTTTCTTATGCTTCCATCCTCTTTTGTAGCTAAACCAGCTTCTTTCCATATATCAATGGTTGCATCATCACCGATTGCTTTTCGTATAAAGCTAATTATCTGTTTGAGAGTAGCAAATCCATATTGTTCTTCCATCACAAAAAGTGTCCCCCCCATTTTTGCATTGTTTCTCTGAGTGTAGTTGTATAAGTTTCTTACATCAACAAAAATTGGAGGCAATTATATGTCTAAAGCAACTGCAAAACCCGGAAACCCATTTGTTAATGTTGGTGGAAACTTTCCAACCAAACCTCCCAATTCCAATCAATCTGGAAAAGGTCGTGGGAATAATCCTCCTGCAAACAATGGGAACAAGAAAGGTAAGTAAAAACAGTAAATCACTTTTCATTTAGCTTATGGGACGGGTATTCTTCTTGTTGTCTATGGTAATTACAACTAAAGAAAACTCCGTCCCTCTTTTCTATCCAAACCTATGCTATTGATTAGCTTCCAATCTTATCCCCCCCCAAACGCTTTTTGGTGATCAGGGATAATTAGGATACGACTTTTCAAGATTTCTATCTGGTCCTCATAACTAGTGAAACATGTCCCAGCCACCAAGCACCACCTAAAAAAAATGGCCCCCCCGGGCCCGTAGGCAACCGGAGCTCGATCACTCACTTGGACCCTAATGCTACACATGCAAAAAGTCAATGCAAAGACCAACTATTGAAGGGCTTTCTAACTGCAAAAAGTACCAATACATGTGCCAACTCTAGGGTATTTTGCCCTGACTAATGTTGTTTCATAATGCTTATCAATAAATGAATTATAATCAGTTTCCAACCTACCGCTGCTTCAGCACCATTAATACCGCGAATCCTCGTTCAGATAGTATTCAAGGTCCAGGTAGATATCCTCAAGCTTTGTGCGTGCCCAAAGGTTCTTGCGTAGGAACTTCAAGCTGGATTTGATGCTGGGGGGGTCGTTATAGAAGCATTGCAACTGCAACATGTCGAACAGGCCGTTCCAGCCGTAATAATCGACCAGACGGATAAGCAGATTCTCCAGTGTTATGCCATGCAGGGGGGGGTTATTCACTTGTGTAGTTGAATTGGTCATGTCTGTGATAGAATCTCCTTCACACGCCCTACTTCACCACTCTCAAGACGGACCTTGATACCGTGCGGATGCATGCGAGAGTTGGTCAGGATGTCCTTGACCACACCTTTTGTGGTTGCACCAGTGGCTTGATCCTGCTTGAGGACAATAAGCACTTCCAGTCCAGCGTGTATATCAGCTCTTATCTTGCCATCCATATCGATCTCTCCCACACCCCCCTCACTCTACAGTAGAACGTAATATTGTTGAAGAGCAATCCGCATCAGATTTGTGCAGGTACCAAACAGCCAGCATCCCAGTGATATTCGCAATAGTTCACACCTTTGTGAGAGATAGCTTGTACTATGGAGACACTTTCTCATCGGCTGCCTTGAATACCTCTAGGATCTCCATGTCAGAAGAGAGCATCACCAGGTCAGCCTTGTATCCGGGATTTATCTTGCCTCGATCTGTTTGAGAAAGCACCCGTAAGGGGGGGTTCTCGGAAACTACCTGAAAGAAGGATTGCTTGTCCAGTAAGTTTTTACGAACAAGGTTTTTTTGCTGATTCGCTGATCAGCATGGCAGAACCTATCAGTACATCACTATCACGGTAAAAGCAGGCTTTTCCATTCGAATAGATATGCTTGCCCAGATAGAGACCTTCACCTGCACCCATACCCGCAAAACTCATAGCATCAGAAATCAGACAAAGCCTTTGTGTGCCAAGTGAATTGATCGTCAAGTCAATCACTGATGGATGTACATGCACTTCGTCGCAGACCAGTTCATACGTTGCATGAATGTATTCACGGACAAACGGCATGGCTGCCAAACCTGGACGTTTATGATCTATACCGCTCATCGCATTGAAGAGGTGGGTAAGATGAATCTTTTCCCTAGGTTTCAAGGCATCCAGGGGGGACAGTCACTATGGCCATAGGCCACAACAATGTTGTTCTGTTCCAAGATACTTGTGAGCTCTTCACTGCCTTGCAGTTCAGGAGCAATGGTCATGGAGGTGACAAGTGGCCTCTTTCCATACTTGATAGAAAGAATCCTCTCCAGATACTCCTTGTCAAAGGCCCTGATACCTGAAGGGAGAATGCCGCCCCCCCTTTTCTCAGGTGCGATAAAAGGGCCTTCCACATAGACCCCCCCAAGCAAATAGGATGAAAGGAAAGCACTCTCCTCCATTGCTTTTTGATCTGGCCCAAGAGATCCAAATCCATGACAACTGCAAGTTGGAAACTCGTGATCCCCCCCTTTCCTGCAAGAAACAGGGCCATACATTCAAGGTTTTCCTGTACATTGCCTCTGGTTGAATCAAAGCCACCACAACCATGAATGTGCATATCGACCAAACCTGGGCCCACAAGATTGCCCTTGGCATCATGCTGATCGAGATGCTGAACCCTCTTTTGATCATGCTTGCCTACATATTTGATAATCCCCCCCTGCTCCACCACAATGGTGGCATCAGGCAGCAGGGCTCCATCCGTATAGGCCAAGGCATGGGTTATTGCATAATCACTTTCATAATGAACCATTTGCTACCACTCCAAATCATAGAAGTCTTAGTGCTCATCACATACCTGGAGATTCAACTTCTTGCTTTTCAAATTCTTCAATCCTAGAGATACAGGCACAGGAGTAGCACCTTGCTACAAGAATAAAATCTATCACATCCTATGAATAAATGAGAAGTTGAAGACCCGTGCTAAGAACTAGAAACTTGTGATGTTTGGTGAGTCTCTACAAACGAGTCTCTTGAAGCGAACATCTCTTGTATCCCCCCTTGATGGACCAAACAAACCTGCGGCTTCGGTAGGGAGGAAGATTTTCTGACTTGTCCCGTTTGCAAGATCCTTGGCAATTTCGTTCTGCGAGCGTAACACTTCCATCATAAGAAGATTCTCTGCTCCCTCCTTATCGGCATAAACCTTGCGGACCGCATCGAGACCTATTGCTTTTGCTTGTTGTACTAACTGGATTGATTCAGCTTCTCCTTGGGCTAGTAGGATTCTCTCTGTCTTGATTGCCTCCGCTTTCATAACACGTGACTCGCTCTCCCCCCTTGAGCATTGAGAATGAGGCTCTGCTTGATTCCTTCTGCCTCCAAAATTGCAGCTTGCTTCTTTCCCTCGGCAATAGTTACTTCCTGCCTTCGGGTACGCTCAGCACGCATCTGTCTCTCCATATCTTCCTTCAAGTCCGCTGGAGGGACGATATCCTGAATCTCTACACGAAGAGTTTTTACCCGGGGGGGTCGAAGGTTAAAACTCCTCTTGGCCAAATGCAATAACTCCTTGCAATGCAGGGACGTTTTGTTGTGTTTGAAGACAAGATTTGATTAGAATGCCATCATGAGATGAATCATTATATTTCGGAACAATTCGAAGGTCTATATGGAATGTTAGAACTTCAGCTACCTAAAACCGCGTTTTATGTGGAAATTGAGACAATTCTTCCTAGTTCTGAGGTATCTCCTACCAGATCGGCGTCCCCCCCTGGAAGAGCTTATCACCGGACGGGTTTTGCTTCTATGGTGCATACTTGATCCCATTTACGATTTGAACGCCCTTGATTTTGCTGAATCCCAATTTCATACGATCAGCAGAAGATAGGCTCATATTGGTTATTGATGAAGCCCACCACAGCCCAGCTGCATCCTATAAGTACCTTGTCCAGGAACTCCGCGAATTGTGCAGGGATCTAGACGTACTTGGATTGACCGCTACGCCTACCTGCACCAACCGAAAGAAACAACTTACCCGTCAATGTAAAAAGTGACTGGCACTGAGTCCTTTTGTTGTTGGATCCTAATCCATGGACTAACATGTTTTTAATTAAGTAGCTTTTCATCATTAAAATGTGTAAAATAGCACTGAGATGGAAATGATAAACTTTCAAAGGATAGACTCTACCTCAAATGCAAAAGTAGGAAGTGATTTTGAACTAACTGCTAAAGAGTTTTTCAGAAATGAAGGAATCACTTTAAAAAATACTTCAAACGTTCTTGTAATACAATCCACAGGTCATGGGATAGGTTGGGCAACCGCACAAATCGTGTTTGCCTTGTTGATTGTTTGGTATGCGTGGAGATGGCGTACATAAAATAAAGGATAAACTTATGAAAGTAAAAATTTCAGATAGGAAAAGAGCAGTTTATGTAGGCATCATGATTCTGCTGGCATACGGTGTTCTGGTTAGTGGGATTACTCAAGCAAAGGCTCCAGTCCTAATTGCGGATGTTATTAGTGGCTTGTCTGTTATTGGGATTGCTGTTCTCATGTACCCGTTATTCAAATCATTCAACAAAACAGCTTCGCAATTGTATCTCGGACTAAGATCATTAGAAGGACTCTTGATGATTATCGCCGGATTTGTTTTTCTTGCATCTCCCGATATAAGGGGGGGAATGATTTATGACGACATCCAAATATGGCCATTTATCCTCGGTGCTTTTACCTTCTATTATTTGCTTTATCAGAGCAAGCTAATCCCTCAATTCATCTCTATTTGGGGGGGTTTCGCTGGGACAGCCGTGTTGGCGATAACAACTGGGCTAAAACTTTTCGGTCAAAGCTTTCCATTACTGGACTACTTCTTAATCCTGATTATTACAAATGAAGTCTTCCTAGCTATTTGGTTGATGGCTAAGGGGGGGTTCAACAAAACTACATAGGTATCAGTTAGAATATCCAAAGATTCCACATCCGGTCTCATCTTCTATTAAGAATTCGAGTTGATATGGTTACGCTATAGTTTACACTTTTTGAAGTAACAGTGCGCGCTTTGAAGACACTTTATCCTCAACTGCCTCCGTATCCCTCGGTATTTCACCTATGATTGATGACATGCCTGTCCTACAGAAAAGGGCTGCCACAATGTTCACTGTTGCGGCAGCCTCTTCAGTTAGTTCCTAATAATTATATTATGTTACTGTTACTTCAAACTTGCCTACTTCGCCTTGACCTTCTTTACCAACCTCATCACCACCGGTGCAAGGATGAAAACTGCCGTTATCAATAGAAGTGCAGCTGAAATAGGCTTCTCTATGAAGATTTTAGCAGACCCATTGGAAATTGAGAAAGCTCTCCGGATTGCCTGTTCAAAGCGCGGGGGGGCAAGAACGAATGCCAAGAGAATCGGTGCTACCGGATACTGGTGCTTCTGCATAATAAATGCAATTACACCGGCGCCCACCATGAACCAAACATCGAACATATTGTTGTTCACCGAATAAGCTCCCACGATACAGATAAATACAATGATTGGAGCAATAATTCCACGGGGGGGAATTCTCAGAATCGACATGAGAAACGGGATCATTACCAAGCCGACAAAAATACAGGCAAGGTTTCCGATGTACATCGAACTGATGAGCCCCCCCCAAACAAAGTCAGTCTGCTGAATGAAGAGTAAGGGACCAGGTTGAAGTCCCCCCCACATCATTAGACCACCGAGCAGCACCGCTGTAGTACCAGAACCTGGAATACCCAGTGTGAGCAGGGGGGGGCAAAAGCCCCCCCTACTGCTGCAGCATTGTTTGCAGCCTCTGAGGCAGCTACCCCCCCTTCCAGGGCACCATTTCCCATCTCTTTCTCGTTCTTCCCAGTCTTCTTTTCCATGACATAGGAGAGGAAGGAAGCAGTGGTACCACCAGCTCCGGGAAGGAACCCGACAAAATTACCCAGGATTGCACTCTTGATAGCTGTGGGAATAATCCGTTTCAGCTCTTCCTTAGTCAGGATACTCTCCTTGAGTGTCAGACGTGGCCCCCCCGTGGTAAGGATGTCTCCCTCATCTTTCTTGCTCATGAGTTCCATCACCTGAGGAAGCCCGAACATCCCGATAACCAAAGGAATAAAGGAAAAACCACTGAGCAGGTTGACCGAACCGAAGGTATATCGTCCAGCACCACCAGCCATCGAATCCATGCCGACAGTTGACAGCAGGATCCCCCCCAAGGCTGAAGCAACAATACCTTTCAAAGGATCGTCCCCCCCAAGGAGCCACCCAATGGAAGTGAGGGCCAAGAGAATCAGGGCAGCAATCTCAGCTGGTCCGAACTTCAACCCCCCCACCTTGGCGAGCAGAGGACCGAACAGCGTCAATGTCACGATTCCGATCGACCCCCCCCGATAAAGGAAGAAATGTTCGCTGCGAAAAGCGCCTTTCCGCCTTTTCCCTGACGACTCATCGGGTATCCATCGAGGGCTGTCATAACTGCAGGCGAATCGCCTGGTATATTGAGCAGGATGGCGCTGTAGGCACCACCGTACATGTTTCCATAGTAAATTCCGGCAAGCATGATGATTGCGAAGTAGGATCCATCTTAAAAGTGAGGGGGGGAAGAAGCAGCGCCACACCAGTCACCGCTCCAATACCGGGCATTGCACCGACAAGAAGGCCCATGAACCCTCCTGCAATGGCCAGTAATACATTCGCTACCGAAAAGGAGGTACCGAATCCTTGCATGAGAAGATCGAAATTACCCATACCATTGTTCTCCTTTTAAAATAGCTGGAATATGAAACCCTGCGGAAATGGCACACGGAGCCACATCCTAAAGATTCCATAAATGAAGAAGGTGAAAATCGCACTGGTAATCAATGTCTTCACCCACGAATACTTGCTGAGAAAACGCATCCAGATTGAAGTAAAAAGGAACACCGAAAAGCCGATTCCGCCCACTTGGAGCATGAAGCCACCGAGGACAGCTGCCACAACAGGCATAAATGCACTCGGTTGGAATACATACGTCTCTTTTTTTATTTTTCCCGAATACCACTTTAATGAGAATCGCAAGGGCGGCAGCAAGAACGATTACCGCGAAGATTACCGGCACAAAACCGCCACCAGGTCTTCCATTTTCCCAAAATACGTAACGAACGACACCTTGTTGTATCCATACGATCGCAACAAGTATTTCTATGATTACAATGACTATATCCATTTGATAAACCGTCCTGTTGTCCTAACAGTCATGAAGAGGAGAAAGAAAGACTACTCTCTCCTCTTCATGGTTCATAGCTTTCCTGTCCAGTATCCTACTTGAACATTCCGATTTTCTCACCCATCTGGAAAAGTTGCTCGGAGTTCTCAGTTGCATAGGGACCAAATTTCTCAGCACCCATGTACCTGCCATCGAGAGCACTCTTTTCAATGTAGTTGGTCTTCCACTGTTCGGTGGCAGAGACCTTCTCGAAAACACTAGACCAATAAGCCACGGTTTCGGCTGACATGCCGGAGCCTCCCATGATTCCACGGAACATCTGGAACTTGATGTTGGGATATCCAAGCTCCTTGAAAGTTGGTGCGGATGCGAAAATTCCATCCAGCCTATCCTCAGAGAAGGAAGCAAGGGCACTCATATTCTTTGCCTCGATCTGGCCAATGCATTCAGAAGGATTCATGATACCGAATTCAACATGCTCACCAAGCATGGCACTGGCAATTTCACCAGCGCTGTCAAAATAGACACCATTGAGTTCAATACCAACCTGCTGGTTGATCATTTCGACACAGAGGCGGTCGAGATTATCTGCAACACCGACGGAAATGCCACCAGGATTTTTCTTTGCTGCTGCAATGACATCATCGAAGGTCTTATAGGGAGAATCGGAGACAGCGACAAAAAGCACATTGTCCATGGCAAGAGCTGCGATGGGAACCAGGTCCGAAGCATCGACCTCCTTGCTTGCCTTCAGCCCCCCCAAGGCCTGTGCGCCATTAAGAGCCACCAAGGTATAATTACCGTCACGATTCGCATCAGCTGCATAGGCTGCCCCCCCTACTGTTCCACCACCACCTGGCTTGTTAATTACTACGACGTTCCCATCAACCATATCGTTCTTATTGATGATATCGACGATAAGCCTGCAGAAAGTATCCGTACCACCACCTGCACTTGCCGGAGCCACAAACTCGACCGGACGGTCGGGATAAGCGCCTTTAGCCTCTTCATTTCCTTGTGCACTGACCACGCCCATGGTAGTCAGAACCAACAGTACCAAAATCAAAGATTTTCTCATTCCGTTCTCCTTTGTATATTCTGACAGCATCTTTCAATATTGTATACAATTTTTGCTGTCATGAATTAAATGCAAATGCTGTGCCAAAAATGTAGTTTACGTTGTAAAAATTCCTTAAATTCTGCACTAACATACAAATATATCCACATATGACTCTTACCCGTTTTTATACACCGCACGAAGAATGTTCAAAAGATTGCAGTTTCGCACACCTTACATTGCATGTATTGCATACAGGGAAAGGACCTCAGGGACGCAGAGTTATCTTGATTGCTGTATCATCTTTGTCTGCAAGCTCGAACGCTTCCTTGATTTGTTCCAGCTTGAACTCATTGGTCACCAAAGACTTGATGTCAACTTGCCCGGTGATTACCGGCCTGAGCGTCTCAGGTGTCCAAACGTATCGCTCCTGCCATGAATGATGCACGAGACAGGTATTTATGAACTGCAGGCCATCATCGTGCCATCTGCTGATGTTCAAAGTAATCGGCTCGGTGACCCAGCTATAGAAAACAAACTTGCCATTGTGCTGATCATCTCACTCGCTGCATTGAAGGAATCTGCGCTCCCTGCTGCCTCGACCACGACATCGGCTCCAATACCACCAGTCAACTCCTTCACAATCGCAACGGGGGGGTCTTCTTTGGTAATGTTAATCGTAATGTCTGTTCCCAGC
>JDSH01000324.1_pt1 | contig 10131 bp, 10 predicted proteins | sample 199451 | NCBI WGS metagenome assembly JDSH01 (sample SAMN02584198, study PRJNA231836) | bioreactor metagenome | isolation source: continuous culture bioreactor electron acceptor NO2- transfer2 day 38 after... | place: Germany: Bremen | reverse complement strand
GTCTTCAACCTATGGAAGAAATGCCGCAGGCTATTTCTGGGCCGTTGCCGAGCCGATCGGCGGGGGGGTTGTCCTGTTGACCATTGTCTTCTCGCTGGCGCTGCGCGCGCCCTCTCTGGGGGGGGACAATTTCGCGCTTTTCTATGCCTCGGGCATGCTGCCTTTCTCGCTATATAACGAGCTGGCCAACAAGGTGGGACGGTCGATCGGCTTTTCGAAACAACTGCTGTTCTACCCCCCCGGTGTCACCTATGCCGACGCGATCCTGGCGCGGATACTTCTGAACACGCTGACCCAGCTGATGATCTTCACGATCATCCTGGGCGGGATCATCTGGATCTATGACATCAATGTCATTCTGGATCTGCCAGCGATTGCGATCGGACTTGGCATGGCCGTTCTTCTGGCCGCCGGCGTGGGCACGCTGAACTGTTTTCTCAACTGGCGCCTACCAGCCTGGGAGAGGATCTGGGTGGTCCTGAACCGGCCTATGTTCATCATGTCCTGCATCTTCTTCCGCTTCGAAGACGTGCCGCAGCCATTCCAGGATTATCTTTGGTTTAACCCTGTTGTGCATATCGTGGGGGGCAGATGAGACGCGGGATTTACGCGACCTATGAACCTGACTATGTATCAATCAGCTACTGTTATGGTTTCGGCCTTGTGTGCCTGTTCCTGGGCCTATTGTTCCTGGGCCGACACCATCGTGATATCGTGAACGAGTAACACCATGAACATGCACCCGCTTCACCCCCCCAAACAGGCCTTGCACGCCACCCCCCCGCGCGGGTCGATGCTGCGCGCCCGGACCCATGTGCGGATCCTTCTGTGCACCTTCAACGGAGCAGCACATCTTCAAGAGCAGCTTGAAAGTTTTCTGGCACAGGATCATGATGACTGGTCTCTCTGGATCAGCGATGACCATTCAACCGACGCCACCCGACACATTCTTCAGGATTTCATCCTGTCCAACCCGGATCGGGACGTCCGATTGTTTGACGGCGTCGGGCGCGGGCATGCAGCCAACTACCTGTCACTGTTGTGCCGACCAGAACTGCCCGCAGACAGTTTCGTGGCATTGTCCGATCAGGACGATGTCTGGCTGCCAGACAGGTTGAGCCGGGGGGGGCTGTCCCGGGTTGCGCGCTGCGAAGAGGATCACGGCGATGCACCGGTGCTTTATGGCAGCCGCACGCGCCTTGTTGACGAAGGGCTGGCCCCCCCCATGGGCCTGTCTCGCGCCTTGCAGCGCCCGCCATCCTTCGGCAACGCTCTGGTGCAGAATGTGATGGCTGGCAATACCCTGCTGATGAACCCCCCCGCCGCGTTGGAGCTGGTGCGTCATGCGGGGGGGGCCCGCCTGGATGTGCCGTTTCACGACTGGTGGCTGTACCTGCTTCTGACCGGCGCAGGGGGGCGCAGGTGGTATTCGACGACCATCCGACTGTTCTGTATCGCCAGCATGCCCACAACGCGCTTGGCACGCCAAACACTGTGCGCGGGTCGATGAAACGGCTCGATATGGTACGCAAGTCAATCTTCCAGCAGTCAATCAATCGCAACCTGGCTGCATTGGAGCAGAACGACGGTCTGCTGACACCGCTGCATCGGCAGAACGCGAGTATTATGGCGCAACGCGGCCAAGGGAACCGCCTGCGCGCCCTGCGCGACATTTGGCGCGCGGGTGTGCGGCGCCAGGACGATTCCAGTCCCTGTTCGTCTTCTGGGCAATGATGCGCCGCAAGATTTGACCTAAACGCCAGAAACACCAAACAAAAACGCCGCCCTGAGACAGGGCGGCGTTTTGTATCTTGGGCGGACTGCGATCAAATGATTGACATCTGCCTTCCAGCAGACTCTCGTCGGTCACCCCCCCGGTCAGGGTCAGCGTGTGCCCGCTTCCGAAGTCGAACACCAGGTCGCCGCCGACCACCGAAGCATAGGCCAGCAGCTGCGCATCGGTGCGCGCGCCGCCGCCCCCCCAGAGCGCATCGTCAAACACGATCTGATCCCCCCCCTCGGACGCATCGAAGTCGGTGATCGTATCGGCATGCTGCGTGAAGACGAACGTATCCGCCCCCCCAGCGCCCCCCCCTGTGTAGGTGTCGTTGAAGTGGCCACCGTGCATGTAATCATTGCCCGTGCCGCCGTCGATCACATCGTGGCCCCCCCAGCCGCCGTAGACAACATCATTGCCACCCCCCCAGGCCTCGACAATGTCATGGCCACCGCCACCGATCAGGATGTTGCGATCACTGCCACCGACAATCTTGTCGTTGTAAAGCGATCCCCCCCATACATTCTCGATCGAGGTAAACGTGTCGCCTGTGGCCTTGCCCCCCCAGGTTGCCCCCCCGGCGATCAGGTTGATGCCAATACCGCCGCCATCAATATCGCGGAAGTCAATATAGTCAGACCCGTAACCACCATCATGGTGGTCCGCACCGTCACCCCCCCCGGCAAGGAAGTCGTCGCCATTTCCACCTTCCAGCGTGTCGTCCCCCCCGTCACCGCCGTTCAGTGTATCATTCCCAGCGCCCCCCCAACCACCGCGAAGCGTGTCGTTGCCATCGCCACCAGTCAGCGTGTCGTTCCCTTGGCGGCCGTCAAGCTCATCATTGCCATCGCCACCATTAATCGTATTGGCTCCCGCGTCGCCGATCAGCATGTCATTGAAGTTGGAGCCGGTCAGGTTCTCGATTGAGGTAAACGTGTCCCCCCCCGTGACAGCCCCCCCCAGGCAGCATTCGCTGTCAGATTGACCCCCCCGACACCACCCGAGGTGATATCATCATAGCTCGCCGTGTCCGTTCCGCTGCCGCCATCCAGGTCGTCAGCCCCCCCGGCCCCCCCGCCACGCAGGGTGTCGTTGCCTCCGCCGCCGTTCAGATCATCCGACCCATTACCGCCGGACAGCTCGTTATTCAGGCTGTTGCCGGTCAGCGTGTCATTGCCCGAACCGCCAATCGCATTCTCGATCTCGACATTGCGCGCGATGAACAGATTGCCAATGCCACCGGCCACGTCCGATGCGGTCTCATCCTCCAGGGTGATGTTCTGATTCGCGCCCGAGAAGCTCATGTCGAGCGTATCAATGCCGCCATTGTCATAGATGGTCATGGCGATCGAGTTCGTCGAGCTTGTCAGATCATCCAGGTAACCACCTGCGTTGGAGTTGGCACCATAAACCGTATCGCCCGTACGCACGGTTGTCGGAACACCATACATGTCGTGCACCGCCAGGATATCCGCGATCATCGGCGTTACGACATAGGAGTAACTTCCTGTAACAGAAGTGTTTTCCGTCTGGCTGAAATAGGACATGACGGTCGCTTGCCAGCTGTCATTCAGATAGATGTTGTCGCCGCTTCCGCTGGTGCTGTAGGTCGCGGACCCGTTGTAGGGCCAGCGTGCCCCCCCAGGCCCAGCGCATGGCCGACCTCATGGATGTAGGTCTGGAACGAATAGCTGTCCAGATCGTATTCATCCCCCCCGGAAATCCACCAGGTCGGAATGTTCACGGTCGAACCGGTGATATACCCGCCGACCGACGACCAATTCGCAAAAGCACCACCGGTATTGTCATTCACGAAGGTAATATCGGCGCTGTTCGACGAAGTTTCGACCATATTGATGCCGGTGACATTCGCCCAGGATTCCATTGCCGCCCTGGCAAAGTATTTTTCAGCCGCTGGCAGGTCAGTCACGTTGAAGTACAACGTGCCACCTGGGGGGGAAACGTTGAACTTCGCACCGGAATACCCCCCCTGCGAGGCCCAATAGCCTGTTTCGAGGTAATCAGCGATCTGATCATGGGTATATGTGGGCAGGGTCGCGGACCCCCCCTCAAAGGTCTCGCTTCCCGCGACATCGTCGGAATTAAAGGTCTTGTCTGCAACACAAAGCTGGCACATGTCTGTTCGTCCTACTCGGTCCTGTTTAACGGCAGTCTAGTCGTGTTTCGGGCATTTCTAAGGCGTCCTTGTGCAAACACTGGACAGATTGAGACAACTGCGCCGATCTGCCGCAGCAGTCGGTTTGTCCATCTATTACGTGCTTGCACGGATGGTCTTTGCTTGGTGAATGAACGCTCGCCTGTTTTCGAGTTCACTCTACTTCAATGCGAGGGTGGGGGGGCAAGCCTATGGTGTGATGAACCTTGGGAATCGGCACTTGCTTGCCACCCCCCCAACCCGGCCAATCCCGTCACATTGTAATGATCCGCCCAATTCCCACCACATTCCGAAAAGCGCCCGTTAACGAATTGGCAGCATTCTCGACATTGCAGAGATGGCACGGGTGAGCCGGATCTGCCGGACGCGGCACGGGTAAGCCGGGACCGGATGAGTGAATTGTTCGAGGGAAGGGGGGGTTTCGGGGGGGTGGCCAAGATTTCACATGTGACGACCCATGATGGGGGGGCCGAATTGAACCACGCCATCGGTGTGACGGACATGACCGTGCGCCAGGAGGGCGGGAAAACCTACCTTTATACAACCACAGGGGGGGCTGATGGTGGTGCCATGGTGCTGGAGATCGGCACCGGCGGCCAGACCGCAATGGTCGATCAGATCGCCTACACCAACAGCCAGCTGCAATCGGGTGAAGCTCATGTCGAGCTGGTCACGGATGGCAGTGCGACCTACCTCGTTTCCTATGGTCAGATGGACGAAGAACTGTCCGGCCACCGGCTGTTGAGCGGCGATGACCTGGGCAATGCGCAGGCCCTCAGCTGGAGCGGCACCGGCGCGGGCGGGCAGGTCACCACGCTGCACACGGTCACGGTGGATGGAACTGATTATGTCTATACGGCCAACGTCGGCGCAACCGGGCTGGCCCAGTACCAGTTGACGAACCAACAACAGATGCAGCTGCGCAGCGATCAAAGCACACAGGCGGAGCTGCCGGACGGGATTGATATCGTCGATTTTGCCTCGGTCGAAGCGAACGGCAACACCTATCTTGTGGCCGCAACCAACCTGCATCAGGCGTCGCCATCTACCAACTGGATGAAAACGGCACGCCGACGCTGATCGACATCGCGGGGGGGGCCGCGGATGGGATCGGGATCTCGAACCCAACCGCAATTGAATGCCTCTGCATTGCCGACCAGAACTATGTAATTGTCGCATCTGCTGGCAGCTCGTCCCTGACGGTGATGAAGATCCAGCCCGATGGCAGCCTGACCGCTGTCGACCATGTGATTGACAACCTCAACACCCGTTTCGACGCGGTGACCGAGCTGGAGGTGGTTGAAGTCGACGGCCACAGCTTCGTTCTGGCGGGTGGAGGCGACGACGGAATTTCGATCTTCACGGTGCTGCCGGACGGCCAGCTTGTGCTACTGGACAGCGTCGAAGATACGATGGCCACGGCTTTGCAGAATGTTGCTGCTCTGACCGTGCACAACGTAAACGGCCAACTGCAGATCTACGCCACCTCGGAAAGCGAAGCGGGCGTCACGCAGCTGGCTTTCGATACCGGCAACCTGGGCAGTGTCCTTTACGGCGACGCTGGCGACAATACGCTGACCGGAACGGCGGCCGACGACATGGTCGCGGGCGGCGGCGGCGATGATGTGCTGAACGGCGGGGGGGCAGGCGACGACATCCTGAACGATGGCGCAGGCCAGGACGACATGACAGGCGGGGGGGCGGGCGACGACCTGTTCGTCCTGACCGCCGATGGCGAACGCGACATCATTCGCGATTTCGACCCGGCGCGCGACAGCCTGGATCTGACTGGGTTCAACTTCCTTTATGATACCTCGCAACTGACGGTCACGCCGACCGGCTACGGCTGCCTGATCAGTTTCCGGGGGGGCGAAGAGATCGAAATCCACTCGGCGAATGGCCAGCCTTTGACGGCGAATGACTTTCCGTCCAGCCAGATCCTGGTGCTGGACCGCCCACCGGTCGTCTATGACTACATGCCGACAACCGTGGTTGGCACCGGCTCTTCGGACCAGCTTGTCGGCAAGCTGGGCGACGACACGCTGATCGGCAACGGCGGCAGCGATACGCTGATCGGCGGCGAAGGCGGTGACGATATGGACGGCGGTTCGGGCAATGATACGGCCAGCTACGAAGGTGCCTGGTTCGGCGTCGGCGTCTCCCTGGCCACCGGCCAGGCTGGGACGGTGCACAGGGCGACAGGTTGACCAATATCGAGAACCTGACCGGCTCGCAGCACAGTGATACACTGCTGGGAGATGACAAATCCAACCGGCTGAACGGTGCCGAAGGCGACGACCTGCTGAGCGGCTATGACGGTAACGACACCCTGACAGGCGGCGAGGGCAATGACACGCTGAACGGCGGCGAAGGATCGGACATTCTGGATGGCGGCGCAGGCGTGGATACGGCGTCGTACAATGGCATGGCGGCCGGGATCGGTCTGGTGCTGGACAGCAGCACAGTCTGGGGGGGCAGCGCCGCAGGAGATATCCTGAGTTCGATCGAGAATGTGATCGGCACCGAATTTGCCGACACGATCACCGGCAGCTTCGGGGGGGACAACACCCTGACGGGCGACAATGGCAATGATACGCTGGACGGGCGCCAAGGCCGTGACATCCTTTATGGCGGCAACGGTGATGATATCCTGATCGGAGGCTGGGGGGGGTCATATGACGACGCGCTTTATGGCGGGGGGGCTGGCAACGACACGCTGTTTGGAGGTGCCGGGCTGGACCACCTAGACGGCGGCGACGGTATCGACACGGTGACCTACGCGGACGATCCCCCCCTGGGGGGGGCCATTGGCATTAACCTGACCTCTGGTACGACCTGGGGGGGCGGGGGGGCCTGGGGGGGTGACGTGATCGTCAATGTCGAGAACATAATCGGCTCCAATGGTAATGACACGCTGATCGGCAGCACCGGCGCAAATGACCTGCGCGGCGGGGGGGACGGCAACGACGTCATCGACGGGCGCGAGGGAGACGACCGCCTGGAAGGCGGCAATGGCGATGATATGCTGAGCGGTGGTTGGGGGGGCGACGGCAAGGACTTAATCTTTGGCGGGGGGGCGGGCAACGATACGCTCGACGGTGGCGCGGGCAACGACTGGTTGCTGGGCGGTGCCGGTGACAACATCTATATCGGTGGCACCGGCGATGATACGGCCTGTTACAGCGACAACCTCGAAGGTGGGGGGGTCGTGGTGAACCTTGAAACCGGCTTTGCTGGCGGAGGCGCAACCGGTGACACGTACGACTCGATTGAGAACATCTGGGGGGGATCCTGGTGGGATGACAACCTGGTCGGCGACGCGCAAAGAAACGTGCTAAGCGGCGGCTGGGGGGGCCATGACACGCTGAACGGTCGCGAAGGGCATGACATCCTTTATGGCGGCGGCGGCAACGACGTATTGATCGGTGGCATCGGCGATTACAACGACTTCCTGCACGGTGGTGAAGGCAATGACACGATGGTCGGCGGTGAGGGTGCGGACAAATTCGTATTCAACCCGAACGGGCATGATGTGGTCAGCGACTTTGATGCCTCGGAATGGGACAAGCTCATGTTCGACGACGCCATCTGGGGGGGTGGCGGCAGCAAGAGCGAAGCGAGATCCTGGCCTACGCCCAGGTTGTGGGCAACGATACCGTATTCGACTTTGGCAACGGTGCCTCGCTCAGGATCAAAGACGTGACCGATCTGTCCGAGTTCGACGGCGCGATCTTTGTTGTCTGAAGGAAGGGCATGGGGGGGCAGAGCGCTTTAGCGCTCGCGCCCCCCCTCGGCGCGGCCCCCCCACCGCACATAATGTTCGTAACCCGAGCTGATCTTGCCCGCACGCAGAACATTGGCCACATCCGGGTTGCGCGCCAGGTAGCCAGCATCATCCCAGCTGTCGGGCACAGGCACCTTCATGCGAAGACAACGGACTGCCTTGGCCAGCTTGTCCCAACTCGCTTTCGGATCCAATGGCGTCTGACGGCACCAGAACATCCACCAGCGCCGCGCGGCCATTCCGTTGATCTGAGCCACCAGTGTCAGACGCTCCAACGTCTCGACCGAGGCCGTCTCGGCCGGGCCTGTCGGTCGACCATTGGCCAGATTGTTCAGCCGCCCGCGCGTATCCGTGTTCATGTAGCCCATCGCCAATGCCAGCGCGGCAACATTGGAATTCGAATGGCGGCGCAGGAACTCATTGCGCACCACGGCAGCAAATTCGACATGTTTCGACTGGCCACCAATGACCGAGTTCGAATAAAGCCCGGTGCGCCCCCCCGAATGCCGGTCCCGGTGGTGGTAATAAGCCAGGGGGGCTCATGCACCATGCCAATATCCGCTTCGAGTAGAAATTCGAGATTGAAGAACCAATCGCCCAGAACCGGCAGGCTTTCATTATAGCCGCGACCGTATCGTACACGCTGCGGCGGAACAGAAAGGCGATCGGTGGAAAGAAGTTGCCGCAGGCCATTTCGGCAAATTCCACGTTGCGCACCCAATCCTGATAGGGCAGCCGATCATGGATCACCACCTCGTCGTCCAGAATTTCTTCTGAGACATAAACGCTTTGGGTAATCACCCCCCCACCATAACGTATACCCGCGGGCCCTTCGAGATAGGCAACAGTTTGCTCCAGAAACTCCGGAGCCCAGCTGTCGTCATCGTCGTGGATCACCACATAGTCGCTGTCCACGCTGCGAATACCGGCGTTCGAGGCCGCCTCCATCCCCCCCAGGCTTTCGGAATTTGACACCAGCCGGACCTTGCGCGGGTCGACGCCGCTGTTTTCAATGACTTTCTTGACCGGGGGGGCAGGGTCGCCACCATCATTCACCACCACCCAAAGGTAGTTGGTCCAGCTTTGCGCCGCGACGCTTTCGGCGGCGCGTTTCAGAAGGATCGGGCGATCCTTGGTGCGGGTTATGATCGCGACCACGGGCAGGTCGTTTTCGGTCGGTTGCGCTTCTGGGTCCGCATCCGGGTCGGGGGGGGCCTTACCGTTGCCCATCGCACGGGTGTGCGGGTTGGGCGGTTCCTGCCCAATTGCACGCAGTTGCGCGTCACGCGCCTGATTGCCGGACATCTCAAGGGCAATCTGACCGGGCTTCCAGAGCGCTTCGGCCAGGCGATGGTCGAACCCTTCATGCTCCGAGCTGTCCGGGTCAACCAGAACCGGTACTTCCAACGCCTTACCGAAATCAGCCGACCTGTCCTTGCAGACCAGCGCCAGCGCCTCGTCGCGGCTGGGGGGGGCGGTCAGAAGGCGGGCAAGCTCGGCTTCGGCCTCGGCACCACGGGCCATGACCCATGCCACGGGGGGGTCCCCCCCCGCATGGGTGGCAATCCAGCCCTCGACTTCCAGCCACAGCGCATCGGCCACCGGATCAACCAGGGCTGCGCGATTGGCCTCGATCAGACCCTGCGCGTTCTCAGCGAAGGGGGGGCCGTGGGGGGGCAGTTCCTCGACCGACGGGCCATTGGGTTCCAGCACGGTCTCGATCACATGGTGATGAACGGTCACGGCGCTCGTGGGTTGGTCGGGATCAAAGCTGTTGCTCTCAAACATCAGACCGACCACATCAGGCACGATCAGCGGGTCGTGATGTGGACCCAGCATGCGGCCAAAATAGAGCCCCCCCATCCATTCACGGTCCGGATAGGCTTGGGCTAACAATGATTGTGCCGTGCCTTGCCAGCCGCTGTCGATCAACACAATGCGTTTCGCCTTGCCTGCAACCTCGGCCAAAGTACCGTCCAGTGCCGGCCCACAGTCGCGCAGGTAGTCACGCAGCGTCTCTTGCACCGGACCTTTCTGGCGGATCCAGTCGACAAACCCGCCCGCACCGGGCAATCCCTTCAGATCAAGGCCTTTCAATCGGGCCGGGTTGTGGCGCAGAAGACCGCGCACCAACGCCCCCCCCATATCCGCGTCGTGATATTCGCGCGCAAAGACCGCGCCGGCACTTTCCGGTTCCCGCGCCAGATGCCCTTGCAGATCGACACGCGAGAGATCCAGAACATGCCGGTTCGAGCCCAATGCGCGCGCTCCTGCCCTTCAAGCCACAGCTCATAAAGGCGTTGAATACGCAGACCCGCACGGCGCAGAACAAAAAGGCCGTGTCGCCATCGTCCAACTGGCAGATCTGGTCATGCAGAGCCAACATCCAGCGGT
>JDSH01000323.1_pt1 | contig 10152 bp, 16 predicted proteins | sample 199451 | NCBI WGS metagenome assembly JDSH01 (sample SAMN02584198, study PRJNA231836) | bioreactor metagenome | isolation source: continuous culture bioreactor electron acceptor NO2- transfer2 day 38 after... | place: Germany: Bremen | reverse complement strand
CCCTTGCCTACCGGGGGGGTGGTCAAGGGTCCCTTGATAGCTACCTTGTATTGCTTGATTGCCTCAAGTGTCTCCTCAGGTAGGTAAGTCCCGGTTATATCCTTTGCCTTTCCTCCAGCAAGAATTTCCTTCCATGTAATATGCTTGGTCTCTCCATAGGCTTTCTTTACTGCCGCTTCAACCACGTTCTTCATAACAGAGGTAATTTCTGGTCCGACCCCCCCATCTCCCTCAATGTAGGGAATGATGACACTATGAGGAACCTGCAAAGCCCCCCCGTCTTTAATGCGTATTGCCTGTTCCATCAAGCTTTCTCCTTAAGAATATTCAGCAGTCCACCACCGACGAGCATTGCTCTCTGTCCATCGGTGATATCACAGCGGAGGGTTATTTCCCGGCTCTTGGTCTTGTTCTTCAGTACAACCTTGTCACTCTTGATCTGCTCGGCTATGTTCTCGATTACCAATTCATCGTTCTGGTCGAACCGTGTGTAATCCTCTTCCTTCTCGAAGGTAAGGGGGGGAACGATACCGAAGTTGCACAGATTATTCTGGTGAATTCGCTCAATGGAAACGGCGATAACCGCTTTCACTCCCAAGTACATTGGACAAATTGCCGCATGTTCACGGCTCGATCCCTGGCCATAGGAGGCACCGGCTACGATGAAATTGTCCTTCCCCCCCCGGTCCTGGTTCTCCGTGCAGCGTTCACTGAAATGCTCATCAACCGGCTCAAAGACAAATTTGGAATATACAGGGATATTGGAACGGTACTTGAGCCTGGCTCCAGCGGGCATGATATGGTCGGTGGTGATCTTATCCCCCCCTACCTTGATTGTCACATACCCGTCCAGGTCTTCCTTGAGAGGAGTATTTTTCGGGGGGGGATCCCCCCCAATATTTGGTCCACGGAAAATCTCAATACCGCTGCCATCCTTGGGAGGGAATATGAACATGGAGTCATCAATCAAGAACTGCTCAGGCTGTACTACCTTGGGGGGGAAGGCAATTCCATGGGAAGAAAGAGGATCAGTGAACTGACCGCTTATTGCACTAAGGGCGCAGTCTCAGGGCTGACCAAATAGACCTGGCCACTCTTGGTTCCGCTACGTCCCTCAAAGTTACGATTGCTGGTCCTAAGCGAGACACCCTCGGTGCCAGGACTCTGATGGTTGCCGATGCAGAATCCACAGGCACTCTCCAGAATGCGGGCACCACTGGCGATCATCTTTGCTAATGAACCATCCTTGCTGAGCATCAGGAGCACCTCACGGCTTCCCGGGGGGGCAATACCAAGGCTTACATGTTCTGCGACGGTATGTCCATCAAGAATGTCAGCAACTTTTTTTTCATATCAGCATAACTGGAGTTGGTGCAGGAGCCGATAAGGACTTGCTCAATTCGTTTACCAGCAAGGGATGCAACAGTTGCAATATTTCCTGGTGAATGGGGGGGACAGGCTACCTTGGGCTCCAGAGCTGAGAGGTCGATTTCAAACAGATCATCATATACCGCACCTTCATCTGCATTAAGCTCAATCCAGTCTGACTCTCTTCCTTGCGCCTTCAAGAATGCGCGGGTCTTTTCGTCAGAGGGGGGGAAAATACTCGTGGTGACACCACATTCAGCACCCATGTTACAGATGGTCGAACGTTCAGGAACTTCAAGCGTCTCGACCCCCCCTACTCCGGTGTATTCAAAGATACAGTTCACATTGCCTTTCACTCCAAAGCGCTCAAGTACTGTCAGGATGACATCCTTAGCGGAGACCCAAGGTCGAAGTTTCCCATGGAGACGGATCTCAATGACTTTCGGGCTGATAAGGTGGAAGCTCTGGCCAGCCATGGCAACAGCCACATCAAGCCCACCGGCTCCGATTGCAATCATGCCGATGCCACCACCGGTTGGGGGGGTATGGCTATCACTGCCAAGCATCGTCTTCCCTGGTTTGCCGAATCGTTCTAGATGCACTTGGTGACAAATTCCATTTCCCGGACGGGAGAATACTACGCCCTTGGCAGCGGCTACTGTCTGCAGATAGTGATGATCGTCTGCATTTTCGAATCCTACTTGGATGGTATTATGATCAACATAGCTCACAGCCAACTCGTTCTGGACGCGATCCAAACCCATTGCCTCGAATTGCAGGTAGGCCATAGTTCCAGTAGCATCCTGGGTAAGCGTTTGGTCAATATGGATACCGATTGGGTTTCCCGTTCCCAGTGCTCCCTCCTCAAGGTGGGAAGCTAGAATTTTTTCAGTCAAGGTCTTGCTCATAGTAGGCTCCTTTTGGCGTCTTTGTTCTCTATTGTATACGAACTCTAGGTTGTGTGTAAAACTACTTTCCCTTAATCCTGTTCCTTTCAATGAGAAAGGCAACAAGCAACTCAATCATGACGAGGATGATGGCGGCAGTCCCAATGACAAGCAATACCTTGGAGAAAGAGAGCTGTTCGTACACGCTTCCTCCCACGACTGCCCCCCCAAGGATAGTGCCGACGGTCAGCAATACCTCATGGATGATCATTCTCCCAGACCGGTTCACACTGCCACTTGCACCATGGAACATACTCTGGTCGTAGGAAAACGCGAAAAGGATTCCGAATAATAAGAAGAAAAATGCAAAGGGAAGCGGTGAAGAGAATCCCATGGCAAAAAGACAGAGCACTCCGAAGAGCAACTGCACCATAAAGATGTAGCGCTTCTTGAAGTGCCAGAACTCCATCTTGCCCAGCGCCAGAAAACTGAGGCAGGTTGCTACTCCACGTACAAGCAAAAGCAAGCCGGTCTGGCTTTCACTGATCTTCAGTACATCCTGGGCGTAAAGCGGGAAAATGGTAAGAATGACACTCATACCACTATAGAGGGAGATAATACCTACCCAAGCATAGAAGCGCAAAGGCGTACTCGCATCCTCCCTATTATTCTCCTTGTTGTCAGCATGCTCACTCTGTACTGCCCTGATACCAGGAACCAAAGCGCTGGTGATTACCAGCAGAAGAAACACAAGGAAGAACATAAGAATAGCTACATAGAAAGGCGTCGTTGTGGATACTTCCACGAGAATGCCTGCAATATAGCTGGAGACGCCAACTCCAAAGGACCAGGAAAAGTTAAAGGCATTGGTGACATGATTTAGCTGTGCCCCCCCTTCCTTTCCTCTAGAGAACCATCCCTCGACTTGTGGCCATAGAAGACTCATAAAAGCCCCCCCATAGAACACCAATGCAATGTAAGCGATGGACAATGTCTTGGTTGATACAAAGAGCAGTACCGCCAAAGCCATACCGATTAAAGATGTCTCTACAAGGTGGCGTGGACGAAAATGTACGGTGAACTTACCCCCCCCAAGCAAGCAGAAAACCAAGTACGTCGCAGTAGTAATGGAGCTGCAACCCCCCCTATTTGGTCCGCCCCCCCAAGGAAGAAAGCCCTGCGAAGATGATACACCAGTGCCAGATTGACCATGGCAATGGAAAGCTGGCCAAAGAATGAGGCAATATTAAGTACCCAGAATTGAATGGAATCACTTTTTTTTGCTGTGAAACGTACATGAAATCTCCAATGATAATGTTGAGTGCAACTCTAGAACAGATAGAATCTTGCGCAAGCAGGGGGGGAAAAAAGTTACTCTGTTGGGCATGAACAATGCCTTGTTGGATAATGCCCCCCCATTTGTTTCGGCAGCACTTGCTTTCTTTATTGCACAATTTCTCAAACCTTTCATCAATGTAATCTTTGAGAGGAAGTTTGTCTGGCACATGCTCTTCAGCACTGGAGGAATGCCTTCAAGCCATGCTGCAGGTGTTATTGCGCTTACAACATCAATTGCATTCACTGAAGGTATCGGTACCGTAAATTTTGCCATAGCAGCTACTTTTGCAGCAATTGTCATCCACGATGCAATGGGCATTCGCAGGGCAGCTGGAAAACAGGCAGAAGTCATCAATGAGTGGAGCAGGCTTCTCAGTGACATCCATCGAGAAGGCCAGTTCACACCTGAGAATCTGAAAACCATGCTCGGTCACTCATTCAGCCAAGTGCTGGGAGGCGTCTTGCTCGGACTCATCATTGGTCTGAGTGCAACCTACCAGATTATGGGTCATTGACAGATGTAACAAAGTTGCCCATTATCCAAACAAGAATCTTACAACACATGTATATTTATAAGGAAACAACATGAAAAAACCATGATAGCAGCACTGATGGTGGTACTGGTCTTTGCACTCGTGCTTACCGGCTGTAAGAAAGAAGAGAAGAAAGAGAGCTATGTATTTGCAACAGATGCAACCTGGCCCCCCCCACTGGAATTTGTCGAAGACGGTACTTTGACCGGATTTGAGGTTGAACTGGTACCGCTCATCGGTGAGAAGGTAGGTGTTCCCATGTCAGTGAAAAACATACCCTGGGACACCATTTTCGCTGGCCTTGCCAATGGTGCCTATGATGGAGTTGCAAGCGGTGTTACCGTAACCGAAGAGAGAAAAGCCACTATGGCTTCTCCTCCCCCCCCATCCTCTCCGCGGGACAGGTAGTCATCATCCGCAATGAAGATGCAGGTCTTATCAAGGGGGGGATTGAGGACCTGGAAGGGAAGAAAGTCGGAGTACAGATTGGTACTACCGGTGACTTTGCCTTGGAAGCGTATCCAGTTGAAAGAAGAGCATATGATGACATCGGCCTTGCAATCGAGGATATGCTCAACGGGAATGTCGATGCTGCCGTGTGTGATTCCTTGATCGCCAGTGATTTCGTGCTCTCAAACGAAAACTACAGTTCACGCCTTGTAGTTGCTGGAGAGCCTTTCACTCAGGAAGATATTGCTATTGCAGTACAGAAGGACAACCAGGAACTCCTGGATCTCATCAATGAAGGACTGGCAAAGGCAAAGGCCGATGGTTCCTTAGATGCATTGAAGGAGAAATGGAATCTGCTGTAAGCAAGATTTACTCAGAAACAGGGAGCTTCGGCTCCTTGTTTTTTGCATTTTATTTTCCTTTTTGTGCATAATTATTCTTAAATAGTTGACATTAATTGTATATCTATGCATTATTCGTATATCAGAAGAAGGAGATTATCATGAAAAAAAATACTTGTTGTTGCTACCCTGTTGATCGTATTGTCCTCTACCCTGGTCTTCGCCCAGGCACAGGCTGAAAGTGGAAAAAAAATCATATGTCTTTGCAGCAAACTGTGCATGGCCCCCCCCACTTGAGTTTGTTGATGAGAATGGGGGGATATCGTTGGATTGAGATCGATCTGGTTGCTGAGATTGCAAGGTAAATGATGTTGATATCAGCATCGTAAACGTTGCCTGGGAAGGCATCTTTGCCGGTCTTGCAAATGGCGCCTATGATGCAGTGGCAAGTGGCGTTTCTGTTACGGAAGAGAGAATGGCTACCATGGATTTCTCCACCCCCCCAATCCTTGTAGTAACTCAGGCTATCCTGGCTCCTGTTTCCAATAGTGGACTTTCCAATACCGCTAGCCTGAACAACAAGACCATTGGTGTTCAGCTTGGGACCACCGGTCATATCTTCCTTGATGATTTTGACAAGAGCCGTGATGACTTCAGTGTAAACATCAAGGCCTATGATGAAGTTGGCTTTGCATCGAGGATATGCTCAACGGCAATCTTGATGCAGTGGTTACTGACTCCGTCATTGCCAGTGACTACGTCATGACCAATGAAAACTATGCCAGCAAACTCAAGATCACCGGAAGTGCAAGTGATTTGGGAGAGCCTGAGCCAATTGCCATTGCAACCCTGAAGGGTAATAGTGAAGTACTTGACCTGGTCAACAATGGATTGAAGACCATGGAAGAGAATGGAACAATGGATGCACTGAAAGAGAAATGGGGGGGCATTATCTAAACAAACCCTGTTTCAATACTGTTGCAGCCGCCGAAAGGCGGCTGTACTGTTTATCGGGAATATGTGAATAATTATACATAGTAGCTTGACTTTACATGCATAATTATGTAGTACTTCCCTTATATCAGTAAAATGTGAGAATATATGGAAAAACAACCATTTGATAATGAAACAGTAAAGATGCAGAAGATACGGGACCAAGTGGTCTCGGTTGATCCCACTGCACAGAAAAAAAAGGCTCTTACCATCCAGATGACCGATGGGGGGGTGCTCATCCCTCGTAAGGATGATGGACATGTACTGAATTCATGGAGGATTACCTTCTTCAGTGCAATCCTCTTGCTTGCCGGCTTGGTCATGTTCAAACCCCCCCAACCCTATCGTGATATTTTCATGGTAACCATCAAGGGAACTCCGGTCACCTTCCAGGCTACCGTATTTGCCATCCTAGGTGCTCTGGTTATTGGAACGGTTACAGGCCTTGGTTCGGTTAGCAAACGTCGTTGGGTCAATATGCTCAGCGGTGTCTATGTAGAGTTGATCCGGGGGGGTATCCCCCCCCTCCTTGTACAGTTGATATTCATTTACTATGCAATGGGCCGGTTCTTCAAGATACAGGGGGGGATGGTTGCAGCAGTCGTTGCACTCTCCATCTGTTTCGGAGCTACATGGGAGAAATTGTACGTGCAGGTATCCAGGCTATTCCCAAAGGACAGATGGAAGCTGCAATTGCACTGGGATTGAGCCGATCACAGGCCTTCCGGTATGTCATCCTCCCCCCCCAAACGGTCAAGGTCATACTTCCAGCAATTGGAAACGAGTTCATCTCGATGCTCAAGGACTCATCCTTGGTATCTGCCATCGCGCTTAGTGACATCCTGAGAAAAGGAAGGGAGTATATTAGTCGAACCTTCCTCTCCCTGGAAACCATGTTGGTTGTCGCTCTCATATACCTCATCATCACCCTCCTGCTTTCCCGTTTGGTAGGCATCTTGGAGGAAAGGTTGCATCAGAATGGCTAGAATACGTATTGAAGATCTCTCAAAAGACTATATCACTGCAAACAAGACTTTGGTGGAAGCTGTCAAGCACGCGGACCTGACGGTGGAAAATGGGGGGGAGGTTGTTGTTATCATCGGACCTTCTGGAAGCGGTAAATCCACCCTGCTTAGAAGTGTCAATAAATTGGAAAATCCAACCGGTGGCAAAATCTTCATTGATGAAGATGAAGTAACTGACCCCCCCCATGTAGATTTAAGAAAGATACGTGAGGAAGTAGGAATGGTGTTCCAGTCCTTCAATCTGTTTCCCCCCCATCTTTCGGTCATGCAAAACATCACCCTTGCTCCCGTGAAAGTGAGAAAAATGTCCCAGAAAAAAAGCAGAAGAGAAAGCTCGGGACTTATTGAAGCTCGTTGGACTTGAGGAAAAGGCTGATGTACATCCACCGCAGCTCTCTGGAGGGCAGCAGCAGCGTGTTGCCATTGCTCGTGCACTGGCAATGGAACCGAAGGTAATGCTCTTCGATGAACCAACCAGTGCGCTCGACCCAGAGATGATCAAGGAAGTGCTGGATGTCATGCTCAAACTTGCAAAAAGTGGTATGACCATGCTTCTGGTAACACATGAGATGGGCTTTGCAAGGGCAGCTGCTTCTAAGGTTGTATTCATGGATGAAGGACGAATTGTGGAAGTAGGCACTCCCGATGAGGTTTTTTCCCATCCCAAGAGTGAACGAACAAAACTCTTTTTGGAGCATATTCTTTAAAACCAGGGCCTCAGGGCCCTTTTTTTTGGCTTCTGATAGATTTCTACTAGTATGCAAACAGCGAAAATCTACCATTGCTTCAAAGAGCATCCTTCGCTAAGGTATCCTGCAATAGGAGGCATCAACGATGCAACGTCTTAATGCTTGGCTTGAAGCACATATCACCCTTCATAGCTATGACGACCCGATAGCAGAAAAAGAGAATGCTATAACCCATGCGGTAGGGGGGCACTCCTCGCGCTTATCGCCCTCATATCCATCATTTTCAAACTTCCCCCCCATCTTTCCAGTCGTTCACTCCAGATAGGTAGCCTTGTGTGGGGGGGGTTCACCATGCTTCTGCTCTATAGTTCCTCAGCCCTCTACCATTTCCTTCCCCCCCATGGAAATGGGAAACGTCTTTGCAGGGTACTGGACCATAGTAACATCTACTTTCTCATAGCCGGCACCTATACACCGATGATGATGTATGTTGCCACCCCCCCGATAGCCTATCGAATTACCATCCTGGTTTGGGCAATTGCTGTTATCGGAATCATCCTCACCCTGATCTTCTGGGGGGAAAAGCCAAGGTATTGCATGTACTGCTCTACCTAGCCATGGGCTGGTTGATTGTATTCTTCTGGAAAGATATCGTCCCGTACATCCCCCCCTCTGGCTTGATCAACTGGATCATTGCAGCAGGATTGACCTACAGCATCGGGGGGGTAATCTTTTATGCAAGTAAACGCCTCCCCCCCCACTACCATGCCATTTGGCATCTGTTCTGTATCGGGGGGGGAAGCGCTCTGTTCTACGTAGGCTATATGATTACTATTGTGTGAGTAACCGGTCAATATTCTCCTGCAGGGCAGTCTCACTGACATACCCAAGATAGCCATTTTCTATCGAACCATCGGCATTGAAGAAGACCGTGGTCGGCAGACTCGTTGTCTGGAAGATGTAAGCGAAAAGCCCTTCATCTGTATAAACAGGACCGGTAAACGGAAACTCTTCCATGAATTTGGTAAGCGTTTCCAGTGTCTCACGCTCTCCATCCATTGCATTGAGGAAGATGAAGCTGATCTCATCACCATAGGTATCATATGCTGCTTGGAAGTGAGGAAGTTCCTGTTTACAGGGAGGACACCAGGAAGCGAAATAGTTGATGATAGCGGGCTTGCCCTGCCTTACGGTATCAAAACTGGTCTCTTCCCCCCCAGAGAGTGTGAATAGTGGGATATCTGGCATCTTTGGCGCTTCTTCAGCCACTTCCGTTTCAGGAGTTTCAGCCTGTTCGTCAGTAGCCACTTCAGCAGGGGGGGCAGACGGTTCATCAATTTCAGAAGTTGTTGTGGCCACATCTGGCTCTTCTACTGCAGCAATTGATGGTTCAACGGCGGCAGGTTTTTCTGCGGCGGAGGGAATATTCGCAAGGTTCGGTTTGAGAGAGACAGCTGGAGCGCTACTCTCCTTGAGTGCATTGTATGCGACTGAGGCGACAACAATGATTACTATGAATGAAATCAGGGTAATCATCAGGGTACGGGTATTTTTTTTCATGAAAAACTCCTAAAGAAATAGTGCGGCCGGATTGAATCCCAAGGTCAAGGCAATACCAAAGGCCAAGAGAAAGAGACCGCTGATTATCGTGATAAGCTTGGAATGCTTTTTTTTATTGCAGCAAAAACGCCCTCGAGCTGCTCGAGCAGGATTGCTGAGAGTAGGAACGGGACGCCAAGACCCATTGCATAGAAGAAAAGGGTCAACATACCCTTGGTTACCAGTTCAGCATTAGCCGCCATCATCAGAGCGCTGCCGAGCAGAGGCCCGACACAGGGAGTCCATCCCAAGGCAAATACCAAACCAAAGAGCATCGACTTGGGAACATTCATGTTCTGCAAGCCTTTCATCTGGAACTTGTGGTTGTTATTCAATGCGGGGGGGATCAGGACGAACCCCCCCAGGTTGTTCAATGCAAAGAGGATTACCAAGACACCACCAATGCGATTGAGCATGTCCAGGTGACTCTGTAGAAACTGTCCTATGGTGGTTGATGCAGCCCCCCCAAGGGCTACGAAAAGGATGGTGAATCCTATGACGAATGCGATGCTGTTTTTCAGCAACATGTTTTTTTTCCTGTTCCTGTTCTACAACACCACCTGCAAGATATGAAAAGTACAGTGGAAGGATTGGGAGGATACAGGGACTGATAAAACTGATAATGCCTCGAGAAATGCAGTTATATACGCCATGGCTGAGCATATCATAAGAGGAAAAGGTTCACAAGAGGGATAAAAGTTGGTACAGTCTGACCATGGCAAAACAGAAGGACAAAGCAGATGGAGAGACACTGTTTAAGGCATACTACCAGGAGCTCTACAAAGATCGCTGGGAACCGCTGAAGGCAGCATTGCTTGAGAACAAGGTTCCTATTGCGTATGAGGAGGGGGGGCTGACCCAACCCTATTACCTCGATGAAGCATCGGTTCTTGCAGCAAAACTTCTAGGAGTCCAGAAGGGAGAGACTA
>JDSH01000322.1_pt1 | contig 10209 bp, 13 predicted proteins | sample 199451 | NCBI WGS metagenome assembly JDSH01 (sample SAMN02584198, study PRJNA231836) | bioreactor metagenome | isolation source: continuous culture bioreactor electron acceptor NO2- transfer2 day 38 after... | place: Germany: Bremen | reverse complement strand
ACGTTCCCTCACCCCCCCACAAAAACCAACTTCTCCATCCTTCAGTCGGCAGTGACGGTAACAGTAATCACAAACAAGGTAGTCTGTTTCACTCACGATGGGTCCTCTTTAAACACTTCGGCATGGAACACCTCAAATCGACAGGCCCCCCCGTCTGTATAGGCATCGCTTTCAAGGCCAGCCTTCCTTGAAAGCTGGCTGAGCATGGTCGTTAGGTCCCATCCTTGCTCGGTTGCCACTTGGGGGGGAAGAAATACTGAGCGATGGTATCCATGACTTAGGAGAACACCATCAATTCCAAGCCTGATCTGTTTCCAGTCATCTATGGATTGCATCTTTGAAAGCAGGGATATCTCGAGCACCACCTGCTGTAATTCTTCTACTCTAAGGGGGGGTCGAAACCGAGGATCACTGAAGGCAGACTCCCTAGCCAGTTTTGGTACCTCCTGATAGAGGGCCCCCCCTACCCCCCCAGAGGTTGCCGATACAGCCGCGTAGAGCACCTTCTTTTGTATGAATCGTGACAAAACACCCTGCCTCATGGGAAAAAGGGGGGGGACGGTCTTCCCTCTTCAGCCTGTCATAGATCGGCGTATCAGAGTGGGTGAGTGTACCTGTTATTGCCTCCCTGCAAGGGCCAAGAGAGTCTGCTGGTCAACACGGTTCATTTCCTACCTCCAAAGAATCGTTGAATAGGCGACAAAATTCGCATCATTTGACGAGGAAACATCCTGGGAGGTGTAGTAGTCGGCTACCCACCCTTTACAGTGCAAGCGTTGGGCAATATATGAGACCAATAAGGCAGAAGCGTACCCGCATACGGTTGAATGTTTCGCAGTACAAAAGGCAAGAGCCTCAGAAACCCTTCCCTCACTGAGCAGATGAGCCAAGCTTAAATCATCTTCCTTCACCTTACCCTCTGCCCTGTTTCCGTAGGGAGTGTACCCGAATCGAGGTCCATAGTGGGTAAAGTCACTGCTTGCAATAATCGCGGTTCCCCCCCCGGTTTCAAGCTGCTCAATGCCAAGCTCGCTCATCAACTGACCGGCAAGCTGTTCGATTGCCTCAGCATCAGTGAAGTGAGAGATCATGGCAAGTGCCACTTTCACAGGGCTATCTTGCGCAGCATGAATGGAAGGACCATCTCCAGGGCATGTTCACTCTGTATGGCAGAGAACCACTCCCGCTTTGCACTTCCCAGATTGAATGCCTCCAAATCACCCAGGGGGGGTGTTCTATATCCTGAGAAAGGTGCACTGACAATGCTATTGGGGGGGGAAGCGTAGCATAATGGCTGGGGGGGCTGATAACCAGAATACGCTCAATCGATCCAAGACCGTCAGAGAAAAAAGGGGGGGCTATACCACTGCTTGAGTAGAACAACCCTGCATGAGGGAGAACCGCGAATTTATAGGGACCCCCCCGCTGATAGGTTTTCCGCTTCTTGCTCTCTTCTATCGACTCTGTCACCATGAGCCGCAATATTTCTGGATCCTTTGGATACCAGGAACCTGCATATTGGGCGTCTCTCATCATGTTCATCATGGCACCTCATATGTAATGATAGTCCAATGGACGAGAAATGCAAGGTTACATCCACCTGGAAAAGAAAAGTGGCAACGTACCCGGCCGCAGGGATGACCAAGTACGTTGCCGAACGTGGAGGTAAAAGAAACTACGTACAATCTGAGACAGAAACAGAAGAGAGACATCGCCAATCCTTGGGGGGGAAAACTTTCGATTTCCCGAGGACAGCTATCTCCTCACTGAAAACAATATCTTCACTGCTCTTTCCGACAAGGAGCAAGAAAGCCCCCCCACTTTCAAGGACTCTTCTCGCATCACTGCCAACAAAGGAGAGCATATCTGCAGGCAACGTAAAGGAAATACGTTTACACTCTCCGGGCTGCAATGAAACACGGCTGAAGGCTTTCAACTCTTTCACAGGGCGAACAATGGAGGCAACCTTGTCCTGCACATAGACCTGCACGACCTCATCACCACTACAGGTCCCGTCGTTTCTCAGTGAAAGGGAGAAACGGAACTCTTCATCGCCCTGAATCATTGGGTTTTCCACCTGGAAATCATCCCAGCTGAAGGTGGTGTAACTCAATCCATGCCCGAAGGGATACAAGGCTCCAAACTGTGGTTGGATCTTCAATCCTCCTGCCTTCTTGAAGTGGTTGTAAGCGTACGGCATGGAACCAGCACACTTGGGAAATGAGAGTGTCGTTTTCCCACTTGGATTGTTCAATCCTACCAAGGTACGTGCAATTGCTTCCCCCCCTCCGCCTTCACCTGGAAGCCAAGCAGCAAGAATGGCACTGGCCTGATTCACTGCAGGGTGTATGGTGTACGGTCTTCCGCTCACCAGAACAACCACCACTGGTTTTCCTGTCGCCAAGACAGCCTCCAGAAGTTCTTCTTGCACTCCAGGCAGCTTCAGGCTATCAGCATCAGAACCCTCCCCCCAACCGTTCCTTGGCGGAACAGGCCGGCAATATCACCAACTACGATAACCGTTACATCTGAGGAGGAAGCAGCGGCTACCGCTTTCTCTATTCCCTGGGTATCACCGCTAAGCTCATGAGTTCCCTCTCCATCGTCTGGAACATCCCCCCCAGGGAAGAAGATGGCTTTCTCCACCTTGCTTTCGTAGAGCATGCACCCTGCTCGAATGTTAGGGAAATGTCGCCTAGAACCTCAGAGAGAGCACTGCGAATGGTCTTTGCCTGTGGAGGCACTGTCTCATCAGGTCCATGGGATCCCTGAAGATGAATCGGGGGGGTCGAGTATCCACCGAACATCGCATAGGATGATCTGCAAGCGGTCCGATCAAGCAACTGAGCCGGCTTTCTTCAGGGGGGGAAGCGTTCCATCATTCTTGAGCAAGACAAGAGACTTTTCAGCCACCTCGACAGCGAGGGCATGACTCTTATCCGTACCCAGTTCAATTGCCTCTTCCCTGATAAATGGATGCTCGAACACCCCCCCTTGGTTGAACTTCTCTTCCAAGACCCTCAACACCGCCTCATCGAGCGCTTCATTGGAAATCAGTCCACGATACAGGGCTTCAATCAACCCTTCCTTGAAAACCGTGTAGCCAGGCAACTCAATATCCATACCAGCGTTGAAAGCTAAAGCGGCGGCTTCAGCCATATCATTTGCAACGCGATGGTCATGGAGCAATTGGACGACTGCCTCGTAATCAGCAACCACCAATCCATCGAAACCCCCCCATCGCTGTTTAAGCAAGTCAGTTACCAAGGAACGATTGCTGGTACAAGGTACCCCCCCATCAATATCATGATAAGCCGGCATCACTGAACCGGGATGTGCATGACGAACCACCATCTCAAAGGGAAGCGCAAAAGTATTTTGCAGTTCGGAGGGACCAATATGAACGGGAGCGTGGTTTCTTCCACCCTCACTGGCGGAGTGTCCAACAAAGTGTTTCAACGTGGCAATCGGACTACGGTTCTCTCCTTGCAGACCCTGAACATAGGCAATACCCATAACACCGCACAGGTAAGGATCCTCCCCCCCGTATGTTTCCTCGAGACGTCCCCCCCAACGGGCATCGCGAGCAACATCCAAGACAGGGGGGGCAAGGCCCTGGTGTACCCCCCCAAGACTTCTGAGTTCATCCCCCCCAATTGCTTTTCCTACACTGCCTACCAATGAAGGGTCCCAGGTACTACCATAGTTTAAGGCTGAGGGAAAAATCGTTGCTCCCTTTACCATGGCACCGGTCAGGCATTCCTCATGAAGAAGAGCCGGAATTCCCAATCGGGTTTCCTTGAGGAGATACCGTTGCAGCTCGTTGATCGCTTTTGCCTGCTGTACTGGATCATTTGCCATCGTTCCATAGGGACGGGTGAGTTGACCAATGCCTTTCCCAAGAACTTCAGCCTTGATGTCTTCACTACGCATTTCAGCCTGCCCGTACTCACGTACGTGCAACGATCCATCTATTCCTATTTCAAGCCATGCAGAAACCAGCTGGGAGACTTTTTCTTCGATACTCATCTTCCTGAGCAGTTCCAAGGCACGTTCCTTATTCTGCTGCATAGTGTCATCAACTCCTTATTTCAGTATCCATATACCCCCCCAAGACTGACTACTCTTTCAGTGCCCCCCCAAGTGCAACTCCAGCAATGATATGCTTTGAGAGTGAGAAGTAGACTATGAACAAGGGCAGTACGGTCATCGATAACCCAAGGTAGACTGCGCCGTACTCTGTCTTGTAGATATCTCCCCCCCTGAGCAGACTGACCATGATGGGCATGGTGTACTTTTTTTCCATCGGTAAGCAGAATCAAGGGTTCGAACAAACGGTTCCAGTGAAACACAAAGGTAAAGATTGCCTGCGTAGCCATAGCCGGCTTCATGATGGGAATGATGATCTTATTGAAAGTATTGAATTCTCTCGAACCATCAATCCTTGCCGAGTCAACTATATCCAAAGAGAGTGAAGCCATCAGGTATTGCCGCATAAAGAACACCATGGCAGGTGTAGCTGTCGCTGGGATGATCAACGGCCAGAGGCTGTTGGTCCATCCGATGCTATACATGAACTGATAAAATCCAATGCCACTGACCTGGGTCGGAATCATCATAACTGCATGATGAAGGTAAAAAAAATGGCTGACGCAGTTTCCAGCTGTAGGCTACCAGGGCATAGGCTGTCAGTGATGAGAAATACACAGCAGCAAGGGTTGCCCCCCCCGTGCTGATGAGCATGGAGTTTATAAAACCTACGATAGGGTCAAAGGTCTTGCCTTGGAGAATCTGCCAGTTACTCATCAAGTACTTGGAAGGAATCAGACCAATGGAACTCTGCTGTATCTCGAAAGTACTGCGCGTTGCGTTCATGAACATGACCCAGAAAGGGAATATGCTCAAGATTGCCAAGAAAATACATACAATATAAATTCCTGTCTTTTTCAGGTTGGTTGTTGCTCTCATTCCTCTCATCGTACTGCCCCCCCCATCCTCTTTTCTTCCTTCAGCCTGTCCTTTTCAAATTTCTTGAGCTTGATCTCAGCCCTGTCACGCATGGAGTAAAACATGATGCCTGAGAGAACCAGGATGATGATGAAAACTATCATACTCGCAGCTGATGCGCGGTTGTACAAATAGCTTCCAGCGAAGGCTTGGTTGTAGATGAAAACACTTGAGGTAAGTGTTGCATTGTCCGGACCTCCCCCCCAGAGGAAGAGCCGCGGGATATCGAACATCTGGATTCCACCGATAAGACCGGTAACCAGAACATACAGCAAGATTGTTTTTAGTCTGGGCAAGGTTATCCTGAAGAAAATCTGTGCAGGAGTTGCCCCCCCATCCACCTCGGCTGCTTCGAACAACGTCGGGTTAATACCCAGAACCCCCCTGCTATCAGGATGATCATGGAGTGCCCATACCACATCCAGAACTGAATGAAAGACACAACACCTCGGGCAGTTCCACTCTGCAAGTGGAAATTCGATGGTGCATCCAAAATACCTAGTTTCATCAATAAGTCATTGATCGGTCCCTTGGGATAGCCGGTAAGGGAGTTGAACAGGATTGCAATGGTCGCTGCGGTAATGATATTCGGCATATATATCAATACCTTGAAAAGGCCTTGCGCCTTCACTTTCAGCCGTCTATTGGTAAACCATGCGGTCAACAACAGTGCCAAGAGAACCTGGGGGGGAATAAAGTTGAAAATCCAAATAATGAACGTAGTTTGCAGTGACCTTAAGAAGGTCGCGTTGTTTAAAATACTTTTGTAATTCTGGAACGGATCTTCCAAGAACTTGAAGGTAGTTCGACCCAGTCCCCCCCTGAGGTCGGTAAACCCAATAACAACAGTATATATCGTCGGGTACAGATTAAAAATAAGAAAGGCAAGCACGAAAGGAATGGAAAATAGATATCCGTACTTAGCATAGCTGATGTTGTTTTTGCGCATGAGCAAGTCCTCCAGAAAAATTCACTGTGCACCGACCGATATCTTCCCTGCGATGCTTGGAGCAAAACAAGCCAGGTGCAGGGGGGGTTACCCACACCTGGCAATCATTGATCCATTAATCAACGTCAATTGCGAGGTTGTCAGCAACCTGCTGTTTGAAGTCTGCAATTGCCTGGCTGCGGGTCTTGTTTCCGTAGCTGTATTCGCGGACCTGGTCACGCCAGTACATGTTGATGGTCTCATCATACTGGGTCTTGTTCTTACCGGTAGCAAACTTGCCAGCGGGAACGAATACGTCGAACATATCCTGTCCACCGAGGAAGGGCAAGGTTCCGTCACTCTTGCTCATGACCGTCCCGGAAGCAACGGTATCCTTGGTTCCACCAGGACCATTGAGTGTACCGTTGGCCCAGTAGTACTGCAGACCGGTGTTGGAACTGTCGAGGGTAATCCACTCGATGATCTCACCAACTGCGTCCTTGACAGGGCTCTTGTCGTTTGCAAGTACCCATGTGCCACCCCCCCAGAAGAAGCCAACAGGAGGTTCACAAACTGCCCAATCCCCCCCATAGGTTCCTTCACCAGGTGCTGAACCACCGCTGTTACCAGCCATGACGTAGTTGATCAACCATGCCGGGCCAAAGAAACCGAAGATCTGCTTGTCGCCGGCGTCTTTCATGTCAGCGAACCATGCATCGGTCCAGTCACGGGTATCATTGTGGTAGTCCTTGTCAATCAGCATCTTTGCAACATCAAGGAATGCTTCACGATCGGGATCGATATAGAGCTTGTCGTCTACAATCCAGCCCTTCTCGCTGCTGCCTTCGATTGCATGCCAGATGTCTCCATCACCGCTGATGATTCCGTATCCTTTCTTCTTCAGGTCTTCTGCTGCCTTGAAGAACTTGTCCCAACCGGGACCGACTTTAGAGGTAATTACTGAAGGATCATCAGTTCCCCCCCAGACGTCCTTAGCAATAGATCGGCGGTAGATGAATGCACCACCAGTAGCTTGGTAACCAAGTCCAACGAGTTCACCGTCAGGATTGGTGCCAATGTCAACGGTGTACTGGGCAATGTCAGCTTCCTTGAGCTTTGCGTTTACATCAATTCCCAGATCCTTGTAGGGAGCTGCAAAGTGAGATGCGTCGCCCTGAGTGTACTTGAGCACGAATGCAGACTCAGCACAATAGATGTCGGGAGCATTCTCACCACTACTTGCCAATGCCTGGTCAAGTGCTGGTTGATACGCACCATCGGTGGTAGCGATAATGGTGGTGTTGATCTCATAATCGAAATCAGGATTCAGTTCTTTGTACTTCTCCAACATTTTGGGGGGGACTTCATCAGTGAAGCTCCACAGGTTGATCACCTTACGAGCTGGTTTCGCTGCTTCTGCCTGGCCGGCTGCAAACAGTGAGAGACTCATGCAACAAATCAGTAACAGACTGACTACAATACGCATGTTCCGTTTCATACAGATTCCTCCTTACTTAACTCTATGTCAAACTGACATACAAATGAGACTTGCATAGATTTCCCCCCCTAGTATTCGTACAACGCCTGTACTGAATAGGGACCCCCCTACAATCACAATGCTATGTGAACACTATGGGGGGGAACGCCACTGGGCTTTTGCCTTGAAAATGGGTAGGACAAATGTCCTATACTACCTACATTTCGTTGCTTTTCACCCATTTGATAGCAAATTTACGCAGTGTTCCTGCGTCACTGATGGAGAGCTTATGCCGTATATTGTCCCTGTAGACGTTAATCGTCTTTACAGAGAGATTGAGCGTCTTCCCTATTTCAGACACACCGCACCCCCCCTGCCCGAGCAATCGAAGCACTTCCATCTCTCTAAGACTGAGCAACTCCACGGGGGGGTCACTCTCCTGTGTGGACTCCTGCAGAAGCATGGTGTCCAACATACGCTCACGCATATCATCTGAGAGATAGACCTTGCCCTTAAGCACCGTGGAGATGGCTTTCAGGAGTGATGAGGCTGCTTCCTGTTTCATTACGTAGCCCCCCCGTGCACCTGCTTTAAGTGCACTGGAAGCGTATATAAGCTCATCATACATGGAGACAACAATGGAAAGCACCTCAGGCTTGCTTGCCTTGAGGGTTTTCACCAACTCCAATCCGTTCTCTTGTTGTAGAGAGATATCGACAAGGGCAACATCCACCTCTGTCTTATCCAGTAGGGAAAGTGCTTCGGCGATGGTGGTTGCCTGAGCTTGTACCTGATAGGTTCGCACATTCTCTATGACGCTCACCAAACCTTGGCGGAAAAGTGGGTGGTCATCTACAATCAGAAATCGAACTATATTGGGCATTCCCTACTCCTTGAATTCAATCTGCACCGTGGTTCCTTCGTTATCACTTTCGAGAGAGAGCTTTGCATCAGCCATAGCAGCTCTATTCTGCATGATCCTCAGGCCAAGCCCCCCTCCCCCCCCTGAATGTGTTCGGGGGGGAGTCCGGTTCCATCGTCACGAACCTCCAGGGAGAGGACACTCATTCCCTGGGGGGGATCAATCTTTTTCGCTGAGGATATTTCAATATGCTTTGCTTTTGAGTGTTTTATGGCATTGGTCAATGCCTCTTGGACAATCCTAAATATATTCAGTTCCCGGGTCCTGTCCGGTATGGAAAATCCAGGGTCCACATTTACATCGATGTCGATTGCTACCAATCGTAGGTTGTCACCTACCAAGGCCTCCAGACGTTCCAAAAAGCTATGGGGGGGTTCCAACTCCATGGGCATCAGCCCGCGGCTGATGGTCTTAATCTTTGCAATTGCCTCACTGAGGTGCTCGCTGATTTTCCCAAGACTCTCCTTCTGTGGTTCCTGGTTGTTCTCAAGCTGTTGTCTTGCTGATGAGGCAAGCAAGGAGATGCCAAGAAGATATTGGCATAGGTCATCGTGTAACTCTTGGCCGATGCGTTCCATTGTCCTGGTGGAAATCTCCATGACTTCCTGCTCCAGTTCGGTTCTCCGTTTGATCTCCTGGGAGAGGTCCCTTGTACGCAAGCAACCTGCTCCTCAAGGTTTTTCTCATGTTCCCTAATCTGTTGGAGAAGCAGGGGATCCTTTCAGGTTACTGGAAATCTGTTCTTGCAATACATCATAGAGTGCAGGACGAACAGTACCAAAGGGGGGGACCAGAAAATAACCAAGTGGTTCATCAAGATATACCAAGGGCAACAGGACCAACGCTGAGATCTCCACTCGCAAGTTAAGCTTGGAGGAAGAATCTGCTGGGCAGGAAAGTCCATTGAAAAGGCCGACAAGGGGGGGAGTACTTCTTGTTGGACGGTCATCATAAGCCGAGCTTTTCGGTTATGGTTCAGGAATCTCACCAGATATCCACGGTCAATTCCAAATAGCTGCAACCCATGTTTCAAATTGGTAATCAGCTCACCCATCTCGAAGGTACCACTGAGCATGGCGCTCACCTTTCGTAGGGTTTCAAACGAGTTTTCTGCCGCCACACGTTTTGCTGCCTGAAACCGCCCAATTTTATCACCTGTCAATGCACGGGCCGCCCCCCCCATGAGCATCGCGAGTGTCTTGGCACTGAGCGTGCTCTGGTTGCGTGATTTATATTCCACTACCGAGAGATACTCATTCCACCGGTGAAGAGAACCGCTCTCTGATGCAGTGTCATCCAGTGCACGGTTGAGGCGTGCTATCATCTGGTGGTAGTCACCGCGCTGGACAAGCAGGATCAAGTCTTTTACTGCCAAGCGCTCAGCTGGGGGGGTTGCATAGCTCGGCATCTCATGAAGCCCAGGGGGGGTAAAGTGCACATGCGGATTGCAGCCGCAGGACTCCCTGATCACCGGCGAACAAGGCAGGGAAATATGTTCTTCCTCCCCCCCCTGCCATGATCCTATCGAGGATATCCACGGCAATAACTCCCATCTCATGCAATGGTTGTACTACGGTAGTTAATGGGGGGGGATGCTGTAACGAGAGGGATCAATTCCATCAAATCCAATAAGGGATACATCATCTGGTACACGAATGTTCCATTTCGAGAGTTCTTGCATGGCTCCAAATGCCATCCGGTCATTAAGGCATATAAGGGCATCAAAAGAGCATTCCGCTTCCATGAAGTATCGTACTACCTCACTTCCTGATTCATCGGTAAATGTTCCCGACCTTACCAGTTTCTCGTCAATAGTGATGGCATTATCTTCAAGTGCCTGTCTACATGCCTGAAGTCTCTTGACTGACTCCTCAT
>JDSH01000321.1_pt1 | contig 10233 bp, 13 predicted proteins | sample 199451 | NCBI WGS metagenome assembly JDSH01 (sample SAMN02584198, study PRJNA231836) | bioreactor metagenome | isolation source: continuous culture bioreactor electron acceptor NO2- transfer2 day 38 after... | place: Germany: Bremen | reverse complement strand
TTACAAGAAAAATTTCATGGAGTACCAAAATTTATTATTGTTGCATTCTGCTGGTAATTTCAGAAATTTGATTCTTTCATTTGTTTTATCAGAAAACATTTCTACATGACTTAATTTATTTTTTATTTTGTGAGAATTTGATGAAGATTTTCGAAAAGAATCAGTTTATGTATACGAAAACAACCACCATAGGATTATCCTGAAACATTGTAGCTACATGTAAAAAAAACACCCCCCCCATCGGAATATTCCAACAGGAGGTGTGTAATGCAAATGCTCAAAGAACGTGTTACGCGTTCTTTCTCGCCTCAATTACAGCCTGGGCTGCAGCAAGACGGGCAATGGGAACACGGAACGGTGAACAAGAGACATAGTCCAAGCCAACCTTGTTACAGAAGGCAATGGTCTTTGGGTCCCCCCCACCATGCTCACCACAGATACCCAACTTGATAGAGGGGGGGTTAGCAGAACGACCAAGCTTGACAGCCATCTCCACGAGCTTGCCCACACCATTCACATCGAGGGTGGCAAATGGGTCATACTCATAGAACTGCTTGTCAGCATCATTGACATATGCACCGAGGAATGAAGCCGCATCATCACGACTGAATCCACAGGCCAGCTGTGTCAGGTCATTGGTACCGAAGCTGAAGAACGCTGCTTCCTTGGCAATCTCGTCTGCGGTGATGGCAGCACGAGGTACCTCGATCATGGTACCGATCTTGTAGTGCACCTTGAGAGACTGTTCACTGAAGATTGTCTCGATTACCTCGAGGGCATGCTTCTTGGTGAACACGAACTCCTTGTAGTTGCCTACCAGAGGAATCATGATCTCAGGCAGTACTTCCACGCCCTTGCGTTTCACATTGAGTGCAGCCTCGATGATCGCCCTTACCTGCATTCTCAGAATCTCAGGATAGATGATCGCAAGACGACAACCACGGAAACCAAGCATTGGGTTGAACTCATGCAAGGCAGAAGACTTCTGTGCTACTTCCTCAACCGTAATACCCATCTGCAAGGCAAGCTCATGCCTGCTGGTGTGGTCATTGGGAAGGAACTCATGCAACGGGGGGGGATCAAGCAAGCGGATGGTAGCCGGACGGCCATCAAGCGCAAGGAAAATCTCCTCAAAGTCACTTCTCTGCATGGGGAAGCAACTCAGCGAGAGCCTTCTCTCTCTCCACAATATTGTTTGCAAGAATCATCTTTCTGATCGACATGATCCTGTCCCCCCCACCGAAGAACATGTGTTCTGTTCGGCAGAGGCCAATACCCTCAGCACCGAAAGCGACTGCCATCTGTGCATCATGTGGAGTATCTGCGTTGGTATAAACACCCATTTCCTTCAAGTCCTGGACGAATCCCATGAATGACTTGTAATCCCTGTACAGGATTGATTCACTCTCTTTCATGCTCCATTGAGAACTTGAACGATCTCAGAAGCACGGACAGGAATCTTCGCACCATAGACTTCACCAGTGAATCCATCGATGGAAATGAAATCTCCCTCGCTGAGCTTCGTTCCGTTTACTTCCAGGAAACGCTTGGGTTCATTGATCCGGATATCTCCCGCACCGCTGACACAAGGACAGCCCATGCCTCGGGCCACTACCGCTGCGTGGCTTGTCATACCACCACGACAGGTGACCACTCCCTTTGCAACAGCCATACCACCGATATCTTCTGGGCTGGTCTCGGTTCTTACAAGAATAACATCCTTGCCTTCAGCTGCCATTTCTTCTGCTTTCTCAGCAGTGAAGTAGATCTGGCCACATGCACCACCGGGACTTGCATTCAGACCGCGGGTGATAGCTTCCAGAGAGTTGTCCCTGATGTACTTACCATCGAGAATCGGGGGGCAAACAACTTGCCGAACTCACCAGAGGGAACGCGACTTACAGCCGTCTCCTTGTCGATCAATCCTTCCTCGACCATCTCGACCTGGGTGCGCAACCAGCTGAAAATGGTTCGCTTACCATTTCTGGTCTGCAACATGTACAGATTGCCTTCCTGGATGGTGAACTCGAGGTCCTGCATATCCTTGTAATGTCTCTCCAGGATGCCTCTAATATCAACCAGCTGGTCATAGACCTTTTCATTGACTTTCTTGAGTGTTTCGATTGACAGCGGGGGGGTACGGATACCTGCAACAACATCCTCACCCTGTGCATTCATCAGGTATTCGCCATAGAACTGGTTCTCACCAGTGGATGGGTCACGGGTAAAGGCTACACCAGTACCACTGGTCTCACCCATATTACCAAAAACCATGCTCTGGATATTTACTGCAGTACCCAAGAGACCGCGGATGTCGTTCATCTGGCGATACTTGTTTGCACGCTCATTGTTCCATGACTTGAATACTGCATTGATGGCCTTGAACAACTGATCCAGGGGGGGATCGGTTGGAAACTCTTCTCCAGTGAAGCGCTTGTACAGTCTCTGGTATCGGGCGATTACTTCCTTCAGATCCTTGCTGTCAAGGTCGGTATCGAGTTCAATACCACGTGTGTCCTTAACATCCTGTAATGCACGTTCAAACTCATGATGGGGGGGAACTCCCATGACAACATCACCGAACATCTGCATGAAACGGCGGTAACTGTCCCAAGCAAATCGCTCATTGTTTGTTTTCTTGATCAACCCCCCCTGTACGGAGTCGGGGGGGGTAAGTCCCAAATTGAGGATGGTATCCATCATTCCGGGCATGGACTGAGCTGCTCCACTTCTTACAGAGACAAGCAACGGATCATTATTGTCTCCCAGCTTTGCACCCATCGTCTTCTCGAGTCTGGCAAGGTGTTCCAGCACTTCTTCTCTCAACCCTTCAGGATAGTTACCTTTATTGGCACTATAATAGGCGCAAGCTCAGTGCTGATTGTAAAGCCCGGTGGGACAGGAAGCCCGATGCTGGTCATCTCGGCAAGGTTTGCACCCTTTCCGCCGAGTAAATCCTTCATCTGGGCAGTTCCTTCTGCCTTACCGGAGCCGAAAAAAATAGACATACTTTGTGTTCTTTGTTGCCATACAAGACTCCTCTTAATTTTCACTATTACTAGACCTGCAAATCCTACCTGCTTAGCTCCTTACTGTCAATGAATCCAGAGCGCAAAAAAAAGTCAGTTTGGGTACTTCCAACTTCTTATTAGATAAATATTTGTTAATATACTTTTTGGAACATTATTCCAATTTAGCCTTAGAATTAGTTATCGTAGGCATCCTAAGACAAATCATTTTTTTTACTACTTCCTATCAGCTTTCATCCGAATATTACGCGTTCACGCAATTCATATTTATTATTTAATTGAATCCCTCATCTTTGCAACAAACAGCAACAATCGAAAAATTCAATCTCAGCCTTCAGCCAGAAAAAATCACCCACATTCCTTGAGGAACATGGGTGCATCAGAAAAAATGAACTACTTAGGGCTGTTTCCCGATGTAGGCAAGGATACCCCCCCCATCGACATACAGCACATGGCCGTTCACGAAGTCACTTGCACCGGAGGCAAGGAACAAGGCTGGACCGGTAAGGTCCTCGGTTGTACCCCCCAACGCTCGGCCGGTGTCTTGGCCACGATGAATGAGTCAAACGGATGCCGACTGCCATCAGCCTGCCGCTCCCTCAGGGGGGGTGCTGTCTGCGGGGGGGTAGCTATGTAGCCAGGTCCTATCCCGTTGCACTGGATGTTGTACTTGCCGTATTCGCTGCAGATGTTTCTCGTCAACATCTTCAGCCCACCCTTTGCTGCTGCATACGCTGCCACCGTCTCTCTGCCCAGCTCACTCATCATTGAGCAGATGTTTATGATCTTGCCGCTCTTTCTCTCCATCATCCCGGGCAGGACAGCCTTGCTCACGATGAACGGAGCGTTCAGGTCAATATCGATTACCTTGCGCCACTCCTCTGCACTCATCTCGTGCATCGGAACACGCCGGATGATACCTGCATTGTTTACCAGGATGTCAATCGGACCAAGGTCCTTCGTGATTTTCTTCGTGGTCTCTGCTACCCCCCCCTTCTCGTCGGTAACATCGCATACATAGCCTTTGGCATCGATGCCTGCTTCCTTATAGGAGGCAAGGCCTTTGTCCACCAATTCCTGGTTGATATCATTGAATGCAATCTTTGCACCTGCAGCTGCATACGAACTTGCGATTGCAAACCCGATTCCGTAGCTTGCTCCGGTCACCCAGGCCACCTTCCCCCCCTCAAGAGAATTTCTCTTCTAAATATCCCATACCACTACCTCAAATCCTTCGTCGCAACATGATCCATATCCGTGTAGGTACGGTTCTCCCCCCCACACATTGCCCAGATGAACGTATAGTTGCTCGTACCGACCCCCCCGCTATGGATCGACCATGACGGGCTGATAACTGCCTGTTCATTGTGCACTACGATATGCCTCGTCTCACTCGGCTCTCCAAAGAAGTGGAACAATGTCTGCTCTGCATCAATATCGAAATAGAAGTACACTTCCATTCTTCGCTCATGGGTGTGCACCGGCATCGTGTTCCACACACTACCCTCTTTCAATTGTGTCAGTCCCATGGAAAGCTGGCATGTATCCAATACATCCGGGTGGATATACTGATTGATCACCCGTTCATTACTTTCGGCCTTGTTGCCAGCCGGTACATGCTTTGCATCGGCGAACACAATATGCTTTGCCACGAAGGCTTGATGAGCGGGGGGGGTGCAGCTCATATAGAACTTTGCAGGCTTTTTCCCGTCATTGCTTCCAAGGGTCACCTTTTTGGTTCCCATCGGTAGGTACAGCCCATCAAGGCTCACCAGTTCATAGCGCTTGCCATCGGCCAACACGTAGCCGTCGCCGCCGACGTTGATCATTCCAATCTCACGGCGCTGCAGGAAAAACTCAACACCAAAGTCCTTCATCGGATCAATGTTCTTTTCCAGATCCAGCTCCCCCCCTTTAACCGGCATTGCACCCATCGTGACAATCCTGTCGATGTGAGAATAGACTCCACTCACATCATCAGGGAGAAATATTCCGTCCACCAAGAACTCATCCCTGAGTTCCTGTGTCGTCATATGCTTGAATGCCTCTTTACCTGTCGAATACCTTGTATCCATATTATGACTCCTTACAATTAATTTTTCTTATATCAGTACCAGCATCAGATGATCGATGGTAACCACAAACTTAAAGCGGGAACAAAGGTTATTCCCACTAATACTATCACATTACAGATGATAAATGGGGGGGCAGCAGCTTTAAACACACTGACAATATCCATTCTACATATTTTACTCGCTACGTTCAAACACATCCCCCCCACCGGTGGGGGGGTCACCAACAATTGCCAGGCCCACGATAATGATAGCCCCCCCAAATTGCAATTCATTCATTCCGAACTGCTGCATTACAGGAAGCAGTATCGGACTGATCAGGAGAATGCAGGGAGTTACATCGAGGAAGGTGCCGAGCAAGAGAATGATGATATCCAAGAACAGGAACACCAGCCAAGCTGGAATATTCGAATGTATCAGGAAGGAACCAATGGCAGCAGGGACCTGTTCAACTGCAAGAATCCAGGTGAAGATCATGGTAAAGCCACCGATGATCATGATCGAGGAGGACATCATGAATGTCTTCTTCAATGCATTCTTCACTTCAGACCACTTCAATTCCTTATAGACGAAAAATCCAAGAATTGTTGCGTAGAGCACCGCAAGACCGGCCGATTCACTTGCTGTGGCAATACCAAAGGAAACGCTGACAATGATTAAAAGAGGCATAACAATAGCAAGTGAACCATCCTTGGTCACCTTCAATGCATGTCTCCACTCAAGCTTCTCCTTCTCAGGGTGGTAACCCCCCCTACGCCTTGAGATCACGAAAGTCATGATCAACTGCGTTGCACCAACCAAAACTCCGGGAATGAGTCCAGCCAGGAAGAGTTTTCCTACCGATGCACCGCTAACCATGGCATACATAAGCATAGGCACAGAAGGAGGTATGATCATTCCGATGGTAGAGGAAGCAACGGTGATACCAGCTGCAAACCCCCCCTTGGGATACCCTTTTTTTCACCATATCGGGAATTAGGATGGACCCGAGGGCTGAGGTATCGGCAACAGAAGAGCCAGAGATACCGCCGAATATCATAGAGGCGACAACGTTCACTTCGCCTAGTCCACCGCGAACCGGACGCACCAGAAGCATGGAAAAATCAATCAATCTCCTAGTCAGCCCACTGTGGTTCATCAACTCACCTGTGAGCATGAACAGCGGCATGGCAACAATAATGAAGCTTTCAGTTCCCGACCAAACCCGCTGGGGGGGAAAGGTCAAGAGAAAAGTCGGATTGCTCATCATCATATAGATGATACCAGAAGCACCAATGGCATATGCGATAGGCACACCAATTACGAGGAGGACGATCAAGGCAAAAAAACATGAGTGAAAGTTCCATTATGCGTCTCCTTCGGCGTTTGCCATGCCCAATTCATAATCATCCTTATACCCTTTCACTGGCTGCGGGATGTCAATAAACTCTTTCAGGATATTCACCACACCATAGAATATGGTAAACAAAAACGTGATAGGGATCATCGCGTAGTAGTACCCACGCGGTATCCCGGTTGCTGGAGATGGCACCTTACCCACCTTCATGATCATTCTATAGCTGTAATATATCATTCCCAAAGAAACCACGATGATGATTACTTGCCCTATAACAGCAAAAACCTTACGAGGTTTTGCAGGCATAGCTGAGACAAAATTGGAAACTGCAATATGCTCAGACTCACGAAGCCCAAGAGCGGCCCCCCCGAAGAACGTGGTAGCCACGAAAACCATCGTCAACAACTCCTCAGACTGGACGAAGGCAATGGAAAACACATATCGGAGTATCACCGAAATGATTACCCCCCCTGCTGCAAGAATTGCGGTAAGGGCAATGCCTACCACTGAGAGGAACCGATCGATTCCCAGAATGAGTTTCTTCATATAAAACCACACTTATCCTTTAGACAGAAATTGCCCGTCCACCGAAGAAGACGGGCCCATAGCATTATGTTTCGTTAACAATTCTGCGCATCTCATCCAGTTCAGCCTGGGTGAAAATACCTTTGTTCACGAAATAGGAATACACCGGCTGACAAGCGTCGATGAACTGCTGAATTTCTGCCTCAGTGGGCGTATAGACAGTCACACCACCGTCAACAATCATGTCATAGTAGTACTCGTTGAGCTCGCGGCGAAGCTTGTTCTGTTCATCGGTATAGATCCATGCACCAGCCTGCAAGACTTCCTGCAGATCGCTGGGAAGGGAGTTCCAGACATCAAGGTTCACATCAAACGGCTCTGGATGGAATTGATAGTCGATCATGGTCATGTACTTCTGTACTTCGAAGAACTTCATATCACCGATATTAGCCAAGGGGGGGTTTTCCTGGCCGTCTGCAACACCCGTCTTGAGTGCCATGTAGGTATCACCATAGGGAATGGAAACAGGATTTGCACCCAAGGCTTCCATGCTCTTGATGATGGACTCAATCGGTGGAGTTCTGATCTTCAAGCCCTTCATGTCAGACGGGGGGGTCTTGATAGGACGGAAGTTATTGGTAATCTGACGGGAACCACCATCTCCAACTGCCAACATCTTGATCCCATACTCTTCAGCAGTTGCCATGATCTTGGCACCAAAATCACTACGGGAGACTTTCATCAAGTCAGCCTGTGTGGGGGGGAAGAAGAACGGCATCAGGAAAATCTCGAGTTTCGGGGGGGTCTGTGATGCAAAGACACCACCAACAAACATTTCCTGGGTACCAAGTTTCATTGCCTCAATCATGTCAGATTCGTTTCCGAGGGTACCTGCAGGATAAATCTCAATCTGCAAGCGTCCATCCGACTCTTTCTCAACATACTCCTCCATTACCAGCAAGGCCTTATGCCTTGTTGACTCCGTTGTTGAAGCGTGTCCCAATTTCAAGGTAAACGTCTTTTCCCCCCCTGCTGCTTCTTGTTGTCCTTGTGCAAAGACTGCAGAGAACACGAGCAACATGCAAAGCACCAAACACACAGTTTTTTTTCATGCTTTCCTCCTAAGTTTATGTCCCATATCGTGGAACAGTTTTTCATATTGAAGAATTATTATATGATTAAGTACAAATATTTCCCCCCCATATTTTCAATTCTGTCCCACATCGTGGAATCTTATTTCATTATAAGGCACCTGTCTCTCTTGTCAAGGGTAAATAAATGGAATATATTGCAGAAGAAGGAGGATGAGAGGTGCCATCAGAATTTAAAGTACAATCACTTGATCGAGCATTTGATATCTTGGAGTTGTTGGGTAATGAGCAGTACGGCTACAACCTGATACAGATTTCTGAGATGCTCAAACTCCCTAAAAGTACGGTACATCGTCTCATCGGAGTGCTCATTCAACGTGAATATGTGAGAAAATCAGAAGATACAGGTCGCTACCGTCTCGGTCCTGGCTTTATTTCTCTTTGCAGCAACTATCTCAACAACCTTGAGCTGAAAACAGAAAGCTCCCCCCCTGCTATGGACGAACTTTCCGTTACCACCGGCAATGTGGTCTTTCTTGCCATCCGTCAGGAAGACAAGATGGTCTATGTGGATAGCAAGGAACAAATCAACAGCCTTCGCAAGTACGCCATAGTTGGACAGAGAAAACCGCTTTATTGCACATCACTGGGAAAATCCTTGTTGATGGGACTGACTGACGACGAAATTCGATCACTCCTCGCCCATGAAACCTTCACGCGTCGTGGACCTAACACCCATACCAATATGGAGAGTCTCCTCCAAGATATTCGTGAATGCAGAAGAAGAGGGTGGTCACTTGATGACCAGGAGGCGGAGCCTGCCATCAATTGCGTAGCAGCTCCAATCCACGATTACCGTGGACAGGTCATCGCTGCAGTCTCTACTTCCTGGGTACTAGCCCAACATCCAGAGATGAGGCCTGAAACAATGGCTGTGTTGGTTATGCGTTGTGCAGCTACCATCAGCTTTAATATGGGCTATACAGGGAAATCCAATCGTCCAGAATTCTAGCAATGTAATTACATGGCAAGCAAGCAACAGGAGACCGAGCAAATCGATCTCCTGTTTTTTGCTGTAAGACTCATCTACCCAACCCATATGCTTTCATATCCAGTAGCCTCTATATTGGTGAGGTCAAAACAAGAAGAAACCGGACAGCTTGTGCCCGGCTTCTTCCAATATATATAGATACACCCTTTGGTGCTGTTATGCGATGTAACTCTCAACCATCTTTGATCGGGAGGGGGGGTTACGCAATCTCTCGATCGCTTTCTTCTCAATCTGACGAATTCTTTCCTTGGTCAGGTTGTAAAGTTCACCAATTTCCTTGAGACTCATGGGATTCTTCCCTTCAAGACCAAATCGCAACTCTATGATTTCCCGTTCCTTGTCACTCAAGGTGGATAGCAAAGAGCGAACGTCTTCTTCCAAGGAGTGCTCAAGAAGGCTGTCCTCAGGCTCATCTGGGTCTCATCCTCTATGAAATCGCCGATATTACTTGCACTTCCATCGTTGAAGATAGGAGCATCGAGGCTTACCATATCCCTGCTGATAGCAAGCAAGTTACCCACGTGCTCAGGATCGAAACCGGTAAGCGCCCCCCAATCTCTTCTGCACTCACGTCCTCAGAGTTATTGTCCTTCATCAGTGCCTTCTGGGCCTTCTGAATCTGCAACAGTTCATTGGTCCTGTTCAGAGGAAGACGAACTGCCCGGCTCTTTTCATTGATTGCCTTCATAATTGCCTGGCGGATCCACCATACAGCATAACTGATAAAATGGTATCCTCTTTCAACTTCAAATTTCTCAAGTGCTGTCATCAATCCAATGTTTCCCTCATTGATCAGATCAACCAACGGCAAGCCCTGGTTCTGGTATTTCTTTGCCACATTGACAACGAAGCGAAGATTTGACTCAATCATTTTCTTTCGTGCAAACTCTTCGCCGTTCTGTGCGCGTTTTGCAAGTTCTACTTCCTCTTCAGGAGTAAGCAAGGGAATCCTGTTGATCTCCTTGAGGTACATGCTCAGAATGTTTGCGTCATCGTAAGCGTATGATTTTTCAACTGCATTCAACATCGTTTGTTTTTTTTTCATTGTGTACCTTCCTGTTTGGTCGTTAGAAAGGTAGATGCAACTAGCATGCCAACTTACTATAATAGTTCTTATTCTTATATATTG
>JDSH01000320.1_pt1 | contig 10239 bp, 13 predicted proteins | sample 199451 | NCBI WGS metagenome assembly JDSH01 (sample SAMN02584198, study PRJNA231836) | bioreactor metagenome | isolation source: continuous culture bioreactor electron acceptor NO2- transfer2 day 38 after... | place: Germany: Bremen | reverse complement strand
GCTTCCCCCCCGCGATGGAGAGCTCAACCCGGTAAATGTAGGAGCTGCAATGGGAAAAAAATCACATAAAAGGTGAAGCCATCCCAGAATTGGTTAAAAATCGTCCTCCAAAGCTATGCGACGGATGTTCACACAGCGATGCTTTCCTGGCACTCAACGAGGCTTGGTGGAATATGGCCGGGGGGGACGTGTATTTAGCGATATAGGCTGCTATACTCTTAGCGCCCTTGAGCCGCTGGAAGCTATTAATAGCTGTGTAGATATGGGTGCCAGTATTACCATGGCCATTGGAGCAGCAGATGCTGGACTTGTTCCGGCAGTAGCCGCCATTGGCGATTCCACTTTTACACATTCCGGAATAACAGGACTGCTGGATGCTGTAAATAACAACAGCCCGATCACGGTATTGATTTTGGATAACTCAACTACCGGAATGACAGGCGGACAAACTTCTTCGGCTTTCGGTAAAATTGATGATATTGTGCGTGGACTGGGCGTGGCCGAAGAACATATTCATGTGCTGAAACCTTTGCGCAAAAACCACGAGGAAAACACTGCAATTATCAGGCAGGAACTTGCCTATCAAGGTGTTTCGGTAATTATTCCACGTCGGGAATGCATCCAAACCCTGAACAGAAAAATGCGTCAGAAAGCCAAGGCAAAAGCCCTGAATATTTAATCTTAAAGCGAAAAAATCATGAAAAAAAGATATCATTTTAGCCGGCGTCGGCGGACAAGGAATTTTAAGTATTGCTGCATGCATTGGCATGGCCGCACTGGAAGAATCGCTTTACCTGAAACAAGCTGAGGTGCACGGCATGAGCCAAAGAGGCGGAGCTGTACAATCAAACCTGCGCCTTTCGTCGGATCCAATTGCCTCTGACTTAATTCCTGAAGGAAAAGCCGACACTATTATTGCCGTGGAACCCATGGAATCATTGCGCTACCTGCCCATGTTGAATAAAAATGGTTGGATTATTACCAGCATCAATCCCTTTATCAACATCAAAGATTATCCGGAAATTGAGCAGGTGATGAAGGAAATCTGGAAGCAACCTCGTTATATTACACTGGATGCCAATGCTATGGCAAAAGATTGCGGAAGCATTAAAGCCGCAAATATGGTAGTGCTTGGTGCTGCTATGCCTTTCCTGGATCTGAAACCTGAGAGTATTGAAAATGCAGTGAAAGGTATTTTTGGCTCTAAAGGCGCTGATATTGTTGACCTTAATCTTAAGGCTATCAGAGCAGGCCGCGACCACGCGCTAAAACAGCTTTAATAAAAGCTCACCTTTGACAAAACCCGTGTCAGTAAAAAAAACTGGCACGGGTTTTTTTATTTATAGTGCTGTTATACAACATACTACATAGAATAATTACAAAGCTACTACCAGTTGCAGCTGTTGTAATAATTCTAATTGTACTTTTGCAAAATCGTAACAAATTACAAATCGAGGATTTTCAACACTATGTTCACTAAAAATCATACAAACCCACTTTTTAGGTTGCACCGCACGACTATAGTTTTAATGCTTGCCATTGTCATCGTCTTGTTTTTTTGCAAGTTGTAGCAACAATCAAGACAGCAAAAAAACCCGAAAAGCTAGCAGCGGTAGAAAGCATTAAGTCGGAACCTAAACTTCTTTACGAAATTGTGATAGACTCCTTATTGATAGATGAAGGACAGGTGAAACGCAATCAATTTCTGGCTGACATTCTTCTGGACAAAGGTGTAGAATACGGCACAATCGATCATATTGCAAAACAACATAGATCAGTTTTTGATGTAAGAAAAATCAGGGCAGGCAATCGCTATACGTTTATTTCAGCAGCAGATTCCGTAGAGACACCGCTTTATTTTGTGTATGAAATTGACAATACAGATTATGTTGTTTTTAGTTTGACAGACAGCTTACAAGCCTGGAAAGGCAACAAGCCCATAGAGCGAAAGCTGGAATCAGCTTATGGCGTAATTAATTCCTCTTTGTGGAATGCGATGGTTGACGGTGGTTTCGACGCTAATTTGGCCAATGAATTATCGGAGGTTTATGCCTGGACAATCGACTTCTTCGGTATTCAAAAAGGTGATGAGTTTGAAGTTTTGTATGACCGGCTTTATGTGGATAACAAACCCATTGGCATCGGAAAAATCAGGGCTTCACGTTTTATGAATTACGGAAAAGATCAATACGCTTTTTATTTTGAGCAGGATAGCGTTGGCGATTATTTTGATGAAGCCGGCCAAAGCCTGATGCGTACTTTTTTTTGAAAGCCCCCCCCTGAAATACAACCGTATCAGCTCAGGCTTTTCAAACGCCCGTTTTCATCCTGTATTAAAAATCTATCGGCCTCACCACGGTGTGGATTATGCTGCTCCATCCGGAACACCCGTTTACGCGATTGGCGAAGGTGTGATAACGCGTAAAGGCTATCAAAAAGGTGGCGGAGGCAATTATATGTATATCAAGCATAACGGCACATATACAACAGCCTATATGCACCTCAAAGCCTTTGCCAAAGGGATAGCGCAAGGGGGGGTTAGGGTGAAGCAAGGCCAATTAATTGGATATGTGGGCAGCACAGGGCTTTCAACTGGTCCACACCTTGATTTTCGGTTTTTTTTAGGAATGGCCAGGCCGTGAACCCGCTCAAAGTGGAATCGCCACCAGCAAAACCAATCGACACAGCCTATCGCCAAGCCTATGAAAGCCATGTAGCCCAATGGATGGAGAAACTAATGTTGCTAAAAACTACTGCTGACGATTTGCGCAACAAATCAGAGAATACTTTTGAAGCGGAAGTTCCAAAAACCTAAAAAAACCATCTTCGGTTAAAAAGATGGCTTAAGAGGAAATTTGTTAGATTTTATCTTCTGCGCTTACTGGTATAAAATCCAATATGGAGGCGTAAGCTATTCAGGTTTACATCTTCGTAACTGAAAATCTCTTCTTCGGGAGCGCCAGGATAAACAGCAGGATCGTCACTTACCTCAAATTCATAAGCACTCTTTGCCATAGTATATTGCACGCCCACAACAAAACGTCCCAAAGCCACATTAAGCCCAACACCCGTTTGGAGCGCGATGGCTGGTTTTGTAGGTTTATAAAAAGTATCGTCTTTGTCAATATTGCCTACAAAGCCTCCATAGCTCGCCAGCACGCCGATATTTCCATATAGATCAACCGTAACAAAGTCGATAAACTCCAGACGGATATCAGGACCAAGCTTTAGATCGGCAAAGAAAAAGGGCGTCTTCAACCCATCAAAATCATCAGGTACTTTAAAATCATGAAATGAAGCACCAAAGCCAAAGCTAGAATAAAGACCAATATTTCCGGCACCGCCAAACATAAAGTTATCATCAAAAAAAACCGAAAGGCGCCGCTCTCGAGCATGATGCCCCCCCATTTAGGACTGGCTCCGGTTTTAAAAGGCCCGTAAGCCTGAGGCACGCTGGGTGTCATATTTGGCATAAAATAAACAAGGTGTTTAAACTTAGTTTTATAAGGCCCGGTTGAGAAACGCATTTTGGCAGCTTCACTCTGATCGCTTCTTGCTCCGCATTTGCAGGCTCAACTGGTTTTTCGCCTGATAAACCTGCGCATTCAAATCGAAAGTAATTAAGCCAACTAGCGTAATTAAAACAACTAAAAATAAAGATTCATAATTTTTCATTGGACTGGTTCTTGGTGTATTACTTTTATAAGTCTTAATTAAAGTCGGCTTTGGATTTCAGGCATCATATTGGCATACTTTCTGAGCACACGATCCCATTCTCTAAACAGCTCATCAGCTTTTACACTGGTAAGTGGCTGGCGAGAAATTTCACTTACTAACTTGATTTTAAAAGCCAGCGGATCTTCCGAACCCAGCTTAACAATAATACGTGTGCGTATGGTATTTTGTGTGTAGGACTGTACTTCCCAGGAAGTGCGGATATAGCCCGTCTCTTTATCTGTAATTTCGATGGCATCGATATAGTTTACTACAATTTGGTTCAGCAACTTCCAAGCGTCATCATAAGCTAAATCAGTTCGCACTTCCATATCTATATTAGCTATATCTAACTGGATAGAGGCATCATAGGAATCATCGCGTCGCATTTCAATATAATAGGTTTTAGGAAGTTTAGCCGCATTTTTTCTGTTGCAAAAGGTAACTACTTCCTCTAAAAAACCCACTTTTTCGGTTTTTACAGTTACGCAACTATTGTCGAGCACGACAATATTCACCTGGCCACTCCCCCCCATTCGCACACCATCGACATAGATTACTGCATCATTTTCTGACGCACTGACTTGCATTTTTCTCTTTCCGGCAAAGGCTTGATTAACAGTAAGTAGCATAAACAAACTCAAAGCCAAAACACTTAGTTTTCTTAAACTCATTGGTTGAAATTTTTAGTTATTTAGAATAATTCTAAGCGCAAAGGTATTATTTTTGAGTTCTTTAGCAACTTCTTGCTGTAAGAATTTCACAATATGTATAAAAATTAGCTAATAATTGCGAAACGAAAAATTGTGCTTTTTAATTGGAATTAACTACGGGTATTAGTCATCCGCAACAACAAACTGGCTTCCATTCATAATATATAGCCAGATTCAAATTCCAGACTGTTGAGAAAATGACAAAAAAAAGAGGCTGTCTCACCATGGAGACAGCCTCTTTTGTTTATTTCAAAAGAAAAAGATTTAATTCTTAGTGAGTGTGAAAGGGAACTGACCAAATGAGCTGATCAACAGTGATCGTGAAATTCATTTCATAAGTTCCATCGCAGGTATTGAGCGTACCAAAACCTTCATAAGCGATATTTGTATATCCGCTAAATGCAACAGAAGCTAATACAGTTCTTTCTGCAGTAACTTCAAAGTTAAGCGGATTTACAGTCATCTTAAGAGGTCCCAGATCTTCATCTAAACCATCAAGAGCAGCTAATCCTGCTACATACACAGTGTATTCATCATCCGGATCAACTGTTACAGTAACTGTCCGTCTACAGCCCAATCAGCGCTAGCACCATTATAAGCACCAGATACCAATGCAGGATCGTAAGCACAAGCAGCGGCGGCAGGAATTACAGCACTTGATCTGTATCTCTTTTCACCCTGAACTGTTACCAGCTCCACAGTAAACATATCTCCAGGACTAATATCATCAATCGGAATGCTTAAAGCAGCAGCTACATCGCGCATATAGATTATGATATCTGTTGCTGGGAATGTGGAAAAGTTAGTGAGTGTAACTCGGCGCATATCTCCATTATAGGAAACCTCAACAATTACCTCACTTACACCACCGGCAACATCAACATCAAACTTAATAAATGCATTTTCAGCATCATTAACATCGAAGAAGGCCGGATTAACATTTGTTATTGAAGGTATGATACCTTCACCTCTTAATCCTGTAGGATCAACAACATCCGTTTCGCAAGCCGAAAAGCCAAGGACCAGGGCTGCCAAAAAGACTATTAATTTATATTTTTTTTCATGTTCTTTTCTTTTTAAAATTTATAAACTTATAAACTTAGCGTGTACCGCCAGCCCACCAAACATTTTCAGTATAAATATAGCTACCATCACCATATGCATCAGCAATGTTTAGGTTAGTGGTAACATCATCAGCACCATAAGTAAAGCGCAAAGGGAACTGAGTTGCATTGTTTGGGTTAGCCAAGGAAATAAAATTATCTCCCATAGCCCTTAAACGACGAATATCGTTATAAGCTTCCACAGCTTCTGATTCGAAGAAAGAGAAATACTTCTGTACCATAACTTCCTTAACAGGATCAGCATTAAACTTAGGAAGTAATTCATCGACTGTGTATGTGCTATCCATTTCCATTCCTACTTTTGCAAAAGCAGCTTCCACGCCATTTAGCAAAGCCGTTTCGGCATCAGCAGTTGCACCGCCAATACGTGCATAAGCTTCAGCTTTTAGGAATTCTACTTCGTGGTAGCTCAACAAAAAGGTAGGAGCTGTGAGGCTCATTATACCTGAAATGCCATAGTATCCCTGAACCTGAACAGGATCACCGTTAGGAGCGAATATAACTTCATCAGTTCCAGGATAAGGAATAAAGAAAGTGGCATCACGTGGGTCATTGCGGTCAGTAAGTTTATTGTGCAAGCTTAAGCTGGCGCCAAAATAATCCCTGTCATTAAAGAAAGTCTGAAATGGACTATTCGATGAAGAACCATCATAAATAAACTTGGCTTCTTCTGCAGCAGAGGTGAATGACTGATTAGCAAAATCAATTACTTCATTCCATTATCCACCATTACGGAAAGCAAGACGAGCAGTGTAACGGGCTTTTAAGCCGTAAGCAAACTTTGTCCAATTAGCAATATTGCCACCATAAATGAAATCTTGTACGCCTAAATTAGCCGCTAAGGTCTCATTAGCTAAGTTTGCAATACCTGCATCCAACAAACGAAAAACTTCATTGTAGAGGTCTTCTTGTTTGTCAAGTTTAGGTTGGAAAATTACACCAGGTTGTAATGCTTCTTCATAAGGTACATCACCCATAACATCTGTCAGTATCGCCAAATTATAAGCTGTTAGAATTTGTGCAATACCGAGCGTATGGAAATTACCAGCTTCATCACCACCTTCAGAAGTTTTATCGATGATGATCTTTAAATTATAAAGCGTTTCGTACACAGAACCCCCCCAGGTATTGTTGTAGGTTGTGGCCGACGAAGGCTCCCCCCCTGAACGAATTTCGGCATTATACATTTGATTATAAATACCCACATTATGTTCAGCATAAACAGAGGCATAAAAAGCAAAGTCGCTACCGGTAATCGAAAAGGCAGTTTTCGTCATCACATCAGTAATGAGTAAACGCGAAGGAACATCAAGCGGATTATTCTTATTCTCGTTGATCTCTTGCATTTTGTCCTTCGAACATCCAGCCATGATCAATAGCAGAGCCGGAATGGCTAAAAATTTTATTATTGTATTCATTGTCGTATGTTTAAAGGTTAAAAGTTTAAGTTAAGTCCAAAACCATAACTGGTAGTTTGGGGGGGCATTGAGAAACGCTCAAACGCACCTCCCATATTGTTGTTACCCTGTGTTGATTCGGGGGGGTCAAAGTTTGGCATCTCTGTCCAAAGAAGAATATTACGGGCATAAACTGATACAGTAAGATCAACCTTAGCAATCAAACTTCTTGGTATAGCATAACTGAGGGTAAGCTCTCTCAATTTCACAAAAGAGTTGTCATAGATATAATACTCATCAATATTTGTAAGTACATTCGTTAACAGATCCTGATAAGCTTCCGGATCATTTGGTCCACCGCGAACGATATCGTTTGGTGTGCCATCTGGTTTAACGCCTTCAAACACGAAGGTTGATTCGCGGTTACCAGCAATTTCAGAAACGCCATAAAGATCGAGCAGTCCATTGGTACCACCATACATTTGACCACCTGATTTCCAATCAATTGTTGCAGTAAGTGAGATACCTTTATAATCAAAACGATTTGAGAAACCAAGAATAAAGTCAGGAGATACTTCACCAATAACTTTAGGAGGACCATCTTGAGGCATACCATGATTCCAGGCACCTGGGTTATCTATAACCACGATATTGCCGTTATCATCACGTTTAAATGAATTACCATAAATTACCGGGAATGTGCTTCCAATACCAGCTCTAACCTGTGGTGTAACAAAGCCGCCCAGGAAAATACTTTCAACACCTGGTGCTAGCTCGTTTACCATATTTTCGATTTTAGAGAAGTTCACATTAATGTCCCACTTAAAGCCCTTGTATATTACAGGTGTTGCATACACCATAAGTTCATGGCTATTAGTTTGAATCTCACCACCATTCATTACCAGTGATGCAGCTCCTGTGGAAGCGGCAATAGGTACCTGAAATATCTGATCGGTAATCAACTGATGTGAATAGCTATAATCAATACCTAAACGGTTGTTGAAGAATTTCAGTTCAGTACCAATTTCATAGGATTGTGTATTCTGTGGTTTAAGGTTAGGATCATATTGAATATTATTTGAGAGATAAGAGCTTACACCGCCAATTGGGTATTGAATAGGAGTCGCGCCCCCCCAGAATCCTCCACCGTAATTTGGTGTGGTAAAGAAATTCTGGAAATATTCGTCTGCCTGACCAACTTCAGCATACGACAGGCGTAGCTTAGCATAAGAAAGAACAGGCAGGTCTCTCATGCTCTCCATTTCTGTGAGCACAAAACCTAATGAAACTGAAGGATAGAAAAAGCTGTTGTTATCGCGAGGCATGGTTGAAACATAATCCTGACGACCTGTAATATTCAAGAATAAGAAACTTCTAAAATCTAAAGCAAGGTTTCCAAAAAATCCTACTGTACGATTTTGATACTGCTCTTCACCAGCCTGTTGAATATTCGCATTGGCAATATGTGGCCAGCCACCGAAGTTGAATCCAGTTCCTGTTTCATCATAAAACTTACGATTTCTGTGATACATCTCATTACCTGCCAAGGCAGTGAAATTAAAGTCGCTATTAATTTTCCAGTTATAATTTACGGTAAGCAGTGAGTTGATCGTTTGTGAGGTAACTCCATAATTGGCAATTTCTCCAGTTGCTCCTCTATGACCATACTCAAAGATATCCTGATAATGTGAGGTATAGGAATCAGTACCTAACTGGTAACGGGTTTTCAAGGTCATGTTTTCAGCGATATACGGATTGTATTCGACGAAACCATTTCCAAAGAAGCGGTCAGTAGCCTCGTTAAAATTATTATATTCTGCTCCCCCCCAGTAAGGGTTATCAAAAGTTAAAGAACGATAATAAATCTGGCTATAAGGATCTGATGGCATGTTGTAAGGATTACCGGCCAGATCATAGTTAGGTGGCGCTGCATAAACACCTGCTAAAGAGGCATCGTTACCAGCAGGCAACTTGTCAATTGAAGTGCGTGAATAATTCGCAGAAAAACCCATGTTCCAGGCGTCATTCAGCTTAGTTTCCCCCCCAGTTGCTTTGGCATTCCATCTTTCCATACCAGTAGAAGGCACAATACCTTCCTGTGTTGTGTTACCAATACCAAAGGCAATATTTCCTCTTTCAGTGGCCTGACTGATATTCAACGAAGTGGTGGTGGTATATCCCGTGTTAAAGAAATCACCGAAATTATCATAAACCTGTGGTTTTACCCAAGGATTCATGTCTGCTCTGGCAAGTTGTGGCACATAATACATGCCTTGTTGTAAACCATACTCATCTGTGTATTGGTTTTGTGTATTACCACCATAATTTGGATCATCCGGAAGTGAGGCAATTTCAGGACCCCCCCATGAGAATGATGTGTTCGGGATATTATTTCCATAGCTACCTTGCGCATATTTGGTTTGATAATTCGGCTTGCGCGAAACGGTTTCAAAACTGGTATAGTTTGAGAAAGAAATGTTGGGTTTACCAATGGCATTTCCTTTACCGCTTTTGGTGGTAATAATAATTACACCGTTTGAAGCTCTGATACCGTACAGCGCAGCAGCTGCCTGTCCTTTCAACACGTTGATGCTTTCGATATCATTAGGATCAATATCAACGGCACGGTTTGCAATGTCTGCACCGGTTACACTATTGCCGGTTGAAAAATCAGACGTTGACGAAATAGGCATACCATCAACCACGTATAATGGTGTGTTATTGCCTGAGAATGAACGTGCACCACGAATAACAACTTGTGATGAAGCGCCTGGCATACCTGATGATGGTTTAATTTCAACACCAGATAATTTACCTTGAAGTGCTGATGATAAGTTAGATGCACCTGATCGCGTCAGGTTTTCACTTGAAATTTCCTGAACAGAATATCCAAGTGCCTTGCGTTCTTTAGAAATACCAAGTGCTGTTACAACAACCTCTTCCATTTGCAACACATCTGGTTCCAAAACGACATTAATTTTGCTTTGGTCTCCAATGGTGATTTCCTGAGTGGTCATCCCGACATACCGAAAAACCAATGTACGGTGATTAGGCTGTACAGTGATCTCGTATTCTCCATCGATGGTAGTTGTTGTACCAATTGTGGTACCTTTAACTAACACCGTAGCTCCGGGGGGGATTCCCATCCCATCTTGTGAACTGGTAATCTTACCAGTAATTGTTCTTGACTGGGCGAATGCGAAATTCACACCGACTAACAGTAAGAACACTAACAAAAACGTAATTTTTCTCATAATGGTGATTTTTGGTTAGTGAATTGATTAAAATTAG
>JDSH01000319.1_pt1 | contig 10244 bp, 8 predicted proteins | sample 199451 | NCBI WGS metagenome assembly JDSH01 (sample SAMN02584198, study PRJNA231836) | bioreactor metagenome | isolation source: continuous culture bioreactor electron acceptor NO2- transfer2 day 38 after... | place: Germany: Bremen | reverse complement strand
ACCAAAACAACTCTCACATCAATCCCATTATCTTTAAAAAAAGCGAAGGAGCTTATCCATAAAAGATATGATATTGTATTTTGTGTCCTGGACCTTGATGCAATACAAAAAGAAGGTAAGCTATCTGATTTTTCTCGTATTTGCAAAACGTTACCCAAAACAATTCGTCCAATAACCAGTAATCCATGTATTGAAATTTGGTTCTTGATGCACTATATGAGTTCGCCAAGGAGTCGTTATTATCACTCGTACGATGCCTTATTTATTGAACTTCAGAAACATCTCTCAAATTATGAGAAAAGTAGAGATTATTTCGAAAGCTCAGGGGGGGTCTTTAGCTCCATGGAGGCAGATGGCAAACAGAAAAGAGCAATACAACATGCAATATACATCATGGAAGCGTTTAGAAGGCATCTTGATGTCTCAAGATGCTCTTTCTCTGAAGTACATCTCGTACTTCAACAATTGGAACAATGCAAACATTGCAAGATGAACAAGCAATGTCTTACATGCTTGGAGCAAGTCCAAGTAGTATTTTCGTAATTCATGGAATCCTTATTTAAGCTTCTTGGTCCTTTACCTCAGCCCATGCTGATAGTCAAACCAGGCAAAATCAGCTGACTTTTAGTGCATTCTGAAATCCTTGCAAGCCACACCCTTTCGTGTATGCGCCTGCTGTGAACACTATACTATCCCAATCGATTCGGAATATGAGATATGCCCTGTCTGCGGATGGATTGATGATCACTTTCAGAACTTGCATCCTGATAGCACTGAAGGCAAGAATTCCATCTGTTTGGATGAAGCGAGAAAAATACATCAGACTCGTCATCGGTAGCATACCAATGTAGATTTAGGCGTTTTTTTCCTTTCAGGACAACACATTTCCCTCGCCTGCCCCCCCCATTTTTAATGATAAGGTTACACAAAGAAAGTGGGAGAAAGCGCTATGAAGGAACGCTATGATGTTGTGGTAGTCGGGGGGGGTGGAATTGCCGGATTGGTAGCTTCTGCATACTGTACCCGCTCTGGGTGCTCAGTCCTACTCTGCGAGCAGCAAGATAGGCTTGGTGGACTGGTTAATTCCTTCGAACGAGATGGGTTTATCTATGATCAGGGGGGGATTCGGGCCATTGAAAACTCTGGCATTATCTTCCCAATGCTGAAGCAACTGGGTATCGATATTCCATGGGTGAGAAGTCCAGTCACCCTTGCAGTCGGTGATGAGAAGATTGTGGTAGAAAGCAAAGAGAGCTTTGTCGGCTACCAAGCAATGCTTGAAAACCTGTATCCCCCCCAGAATAAGCAAGACATTGCTGCCATCATGGAGGAGATCAAGAAGATCACCACCTATATGGATGTATTGTATGGAATCGACAACCCAATGTTCCTCGACTCCTATGATGATTTCTCCTACGTCAGAAAAACCCTTTTACCTTGGTTATTCAAGTATATGAAAACCATCGGGAAAATTGGAAAGCTGAACGAGCCGGTAGCCGAGTACTTGCAGAAGTTCACCAACAACCAGGCCTTGATAGATATCATCGCCCAGCATTTCTTTGCAGACACCCCCCCAACCTTTTTTGCATTGAGTTACTTTGGGTTATATCTCGAGTACCAGTACCCAATAGGGGGGGGAACCGGTGCTCTTCCAAGAGCACTGGAGGACTATCTTCGCTCCCATGATGTAGACATTCAGTTGAACTACCGTGTCACCAAGATCAATGTAGAAAAGCAAACCATAGATGACCAGACTGAATACAGCCATCTCATCTGGGCAGCAGATTTAAAGCAGCTCTACAGACTTCTTAAAACTACACCACTACGTGATCCAAAAATGCAAGATACTATAGAGAAAACAAGCAGCCTGCTTGAAACAAAGCACGGAGGAGACTCAATTTTCTCGCTCTTTGTTGCAACTGATCTTCCTCCATCGTACTTCAAGGAACGCTCCACTCCCCCCCACTTATTCTATACTCCAAACAACAAGGGACTAAGCACGGTAAAAACAAAGGCCTTGGATCCTGATATCCATGACAAACAAGTGATCAAGGAGTATCTCAAGGCATATCTGGAAACCACTACTTACGAGATTTCCATCCCAGTTCTCAGGGACCCGAATCTGGCTCCTCCTGGAAAAACTGCTATCATCATCAGCACACTGGCGTCCTACGAACTATTCAAACGAATTGAGGATGATGGTTGGTATGAAGAAGCTAAGCAGTTCTCCCAGGAGCACATGATTAAAACACTTGCTTCCTCCCTCTATAAAGGACTGGAAGAACATATTCTGGATGCTTTCACTTCCACCCCCCCGCGTACTATCGAAAAGCTGACACGCAATAGTGAGGGAGCTATCACTGGTTGGGCATTCACCGAGGGAGAGGTTCCTGTTATCCATTCGATGAAGAAGATAACCAAGTCTGTCATTACCCCCCCACTTCCTCACATAAGCCAAGCAGGACAGTGGAGTTTCAGCCCGTCAGGGCTGCCCATTTCAGTCATGACTGGCAAACTGGCAGCAAGCAGGGCATTAAAGGAGTTGGGGGGGAAGAAGTAAGGTTGCAGAAAACAAGATAAGTAATAGGCATAAAATCTCTTCAATTGAGGTTAAATTCAGCAAGAATTATGCCTTGAATTCTTTGAAGAATCTCTAGACACAGTATGTAGCATAATTACACACTCCCTATGTACGCTATACCAGAAACCTTGAAAGGAATCATGTATCACGTATCTTCCTCTGTATCTGACACAACTTTTATGGGGGGGAGGAACAGAATTAGTTAATTAAATAATATACAATCTATCAAAATCACGTGACAAACACGGCTCAATATTATATTTGGTTTGCCCACTTATAGCAGTGTGGTGACAGGAAGCCTCCTGCCACCACATCATAGAAGCCAAAGTCTTGTTTTTTAGATGTAAAATACCAAAAATCTATCCTTCGTTGATCTTTTTCATAGATTCTACCGGAATTTTGGGTTTTCTCTTCTCTGTGAGTAATCCATTCCTCTCTGTTGCAACATCAGTAAGTTGGGTATAGCAGTAGCCTTGGACAATACTACTTCCCTGGAGTACCTTAAAAAGCGAATCGAGATGCTTCTCGAAAGATTCAACAGTTGTATCAGCGGTATAACCCCCCCAGGATTCCTGAGAATCTACACTACCCTCTTCAATGAATTTAATTCCACCAAATTCACTCACTAGGATCGGTTTTTCGTTCGATGTATAGCCATTGATGAAATGTTCTTTTCCCGCAGGTTTGAATGATAAAAGAGCATTAGTTGTTAGATAATGCTTTGCAAACTCTTCTGCATTCCCTTCATAGTCATGTACTGACCAGATATCACCACAGGTGTGCTCCCAACCGTCATTATCGACAATAAGCCTTGTACCATCGATTGACTTTGTCATTTGCACGAGAGCATTACAATGAGCTTGCTGTTCCTTGCTCGTCAAGACCTCTTGTATACCCCCCCATGACTCATTCAATGGAGTCCAAACAACAATACATGGATGATTATAGTCACGTACAAGAACATCCATCCATTCCTTGTACATTCTTGAAGCATAGGAGACCGAATAGTTATGCGCTGAACCAATCTCACCCCCCCAAACCAACAACCCCCCATCTTATCTGCATGGAACAGAAACCGAGGATCCTCTACCTTCTGATGTTTTCTTACTCCATTGAATCCCATCGCCTTGACGAGTTTGATATCCTCAACGAATGAATCATCTGAAGGTGCTGTCATCAATGATTCTGGCCAGTACCCTTGATCAAGGACCAACCGTTGAAAATATGGTCGATTATTCAGCATGAAGATACCATTCTCAATAGAGATCTTTCGCATTCCAAAATATGATTGCACCTCATCAGTAACAGAATGGGAACCTTTCAAGCTGAAATGTACAGCAAACAACCTTGGGTTTTCAGGGGGGGACCAAGCCATATCTTCATAGAAATTCCAATGACGGTGAGCTGTATCCTGCAATAATATCTTGAAGCTACCCTTTAGACTTTTCGTATTTATTGCAATGGAAGCAATCGAAAGACCTTCGAAGAAGATTTCTGTCTCAAAAACATGGTCTTTCTCCCCCCCCAAGACGATAATCAAATTTTACAGCCTTTTCATCAAATAATGGGGGGGTAATCCTCACTGAAGCAATATAGCTCTGGGGGGGTACATACTCAATCCATACACTTTGCCAAATGCCACAGGAATGCATATAAAAAATACTCTTGGGCTTTTCTTCCCAATACTGTTTTCCTCGAGGAATCTCCATATCGTAAGGGTCATCATTGACTTTGAGCATTACAACTGTTTCAGACCCAAACTGTACATTGTCGGTGATATCAACTGAAAAAGAAGTCTGGCCACCTTCGTGGGTCAGAACTAAATCTCCGTTAACTCTAACCTCACAGAAATAATCAACAGCCCCCCCAAAGTGCAGTATAACCCGATGCCCATCATATTGCTTATTAAGCATAAACCTCTTACGGTACCATACCGTTTCGTGAAATGCAGTATCACCAATCCCCCCCGACATTGCTGCTTCATATACAAAGGGAACAGTAATTTGGCTATTAAAAATCGGTTGATCGAATGAGAATTCCCATGTTCCGTTCAGAGAGAGCCAGTGCTCTCTCACAAAATTCGGTCTCGGGTACTCTCCCCCCCTCGGGACTCCTTGCATATATTCCTCCATAATTATCACGTATTAATCGAGACAGGTGAGTGTAATCTCAGCACTATCCATGAGCGAGCCAACATACCGTATTCCAACCTTTCCATAGAGGAAAGGTTGTTTTGTATCTCTGTATGTAAGTAAGAGTCTATCTTCCAAAAATATCTGAATATCTTGTTCTTTTGCGATTACCTTGAGAGATAGCGGTTTCCCAAGAAACTCAGTATGAGGAACCTCAACCAGCGTCTCTTGGCAATACATGTGCTTGAACAAGGTGATGTTTTCAGCGCTGATCATACAACTGTAGCCATTGAAGAAATTACGTCCGAGAACAGGATTACTCCCTTCTCCCCCCCCATCAGCTTGGTCAGTTACCCGGAACATAACGCCAAATGATCCTTCTGGCCCCCCCATCTGGTTTCGTTTTACAACCGCATGCATCTCAAAAGCACTTATATAGGTATCCCCCCCACATACATATTTCCCATAGGCACCTTTCGGTTTCCATTGGGCAGTTGCTGTCAACTGCTGTGCGCGCTTATGAATCACCATATACTGTTCAGAGCTCCCGCATGGTAACGTCTGGACACCCTTCTTCAAGAACATCTTTTCACAATGAAGTTGAGCAGCCTCTAGATCTATATTTTGAGTACTACGATGCACAAGATAGGTACCAGCACTCGGGACGTTCACCTTGCATGCATTACGCACGTTCACCTTGGCAGGAATTGGAATCGCAAGCGCTTCAAATGCTTTCTGTCTGGAACCATAGGAGAGTTGTGCATGTGTTATGATTCTCTCATTCTCCCCCCCTGGAAGGCTGCCTATGGGACCAATATTGGATTGAGCGACCTGCACTGCCGTCACCAACAATCCATCCAGGAAGATTGACACCATCCCATCATGTGATCGAAATATAAACGTATGCAAAACCTTTGGTTTGACCTTAAAGGGAAGCAACGCTGAATACAACATACATTCATGATTCCTTACAACCAACTTGTGTTCAGCAGTTACAGTAAGAGCCAATGCTCCAAAACAAACACCAAATGGCAGTGTAGCAGAAATCATTGAAACCTCTGCCACGGCTTCAGTGACATCATATGCTCTATCAGGTTCCCATTCTTGTTGAGCTGAGGAAACAACTTTTGTTGTTACATCAGGAAGCTTTGGAACCGGTTGCTCGTAATTGCAGTGTCCCAGTACACTCACCTCACTTGGGGGGGAGAATGAAACAGGAGCAATACTGAAATCACGACTCCTGTCTTTGTTTAGATTATGGTACGCCATATAACGTACTTGAAGATCTGGCCCCCCCCAAACCGTTGAACAATGGCCCAGACCAACACAAGGTCCATTTGTTTGTACTAAAATTGGTTGGGCAGAAACATTCTTATACGGCCCTAAAGGGTTGGTACTTACTGCACAATAAATACGATATCCCTTGCTGAGATAGTGATTCCCGCAATATGTTAAATAATACAGACCGTCATCCTTGATCACTTGAGGTCCCTCTGTCCATCCTATGTCAGTCTTGCACACCACTACCGTTTCGCTTGGCTCTGAAGGACTCTGCATGGCACACCCCCCCAGTACCCCCCCTCTGTCATCTGCCCAATAAAGATACAGTTTCCCGTTATCATCAACAAATGGAGATCCATCCAGACTTCTTTCTAGTCCTTCAGCATAGAGAGTAAAGGGTCCTGTTGGTGATGTACTTCGTAAAACACTGTGTCCAGTTCCTGATGGGGGGGATGTATACATATAGAACCAACCGTTTATATAGATTACCTCAGGAGCAAATGGAACCAGGTCTCCAAAAAGACTCTCCGAAATGACGGGACCTTCTTCCTTCCAAGAGACTAGGTCAGAAGAACTCCAGCAGAGAATTTGTGGGTGGGTTACATAGAGATAATACGTTCCATCAAACCGAAAGACGAATGGGTCTGGACGTAACCCGTCGTGAGAAAGAGGATTTGTATAGGTTTGCATTACAATTATCCTTTAATTCCTGTCATTGCGAAGGAATCAACAAAATATTTTTGGCAAAGCACAAAGAGCACAAGTACAGGAAGCACTGCGATAAGGGATGCAGCCATCACAAGCGGGATATCAGTCTGCTGGGCGTAGTGCGAGTTCATCATTGCTATTGCCACCTGTACTGTCTGCTTATCACTGCTATGGGTGAAGATCAGGGGGGGACCAAAATAGTCATTCCATGTTGCCATAAACAGAAGAATGGTATTTGCAACAATCGCAGTCTTCATGAGAGGGAGATAAATTCTCCAATAAATGCCAAAGTACGAGGCTCCATCAATTTTTGCTGCCTCAAGTAAGTCTTTTGGGAGCCCACTCAGGTACTGCTTCAAGAAGAAAATCATATTTATATTACAGAGAGAAGCAGGGACAATCAGAGGCAACAACGTATCAATCCACTTCATCTTGGAATACAGGATGAATTGAGGTACGAGCAACACTACCACAGGAATCATCATAGTAGTAAGCAATATGGTAAAAATCACCTGTTTGTATGGGATGTACAACTTGGAGAAAGCAAAGGCTGCCATCGAGGATGTTATAGTTGCAAAACAGACGACTGATAGAGAAACAATTGCACTGTTTAAAATACCTGTTGCTAGATTCGAAACCTCCCAGACAGCACGATAATTCTCCCAATCCACCGGATTGGGGGGGATCCAAGTCGGGGGGGGAATGGTATATACGAGATTGGCATGCTTAAGAGAAGTACTAATCATCCAAACAAAAGGAAGAATCATGGTCAAGGCTCCCAATAGAAGAATAGCCCAGACAGAGTACCTAAGAAGAAAATGTTTTATTTCCTTATTATTAATCGCCTTCATACACCCACCATTTGGCAACTGAAAGTTGCAAGACTGTTAAGAGAAGAATGAAAATTCCAAACAAAGTTGCTGTGGCACTTGCATACCCCCCCATTTGACTCGACTGAAACGCTTTTTGCCAGATGTAATATACAATGGTAGCAACACCATACCCACGTCCTCCATCAGGAACAAATAATTGAATCTCTATGAATGTCTGCAAGGACCCAATAAGCCCGACAACCGCGAGATAGAATGTGGTTGGTGTTATGAGCGGAAAGGTAATCCTTAGAAATTGTTGAGTCTTAGTTGCACCATCAATTTCTGCCGCCTCATAATACGTTTTTGAAATACTCTTCAATACAGCCAAGTAATATATAGAAATAATCCCAATGAATTTCCAGGTGATCATGAGCACAATCATTCTCTTGGTCCATACCGGGTCATTCAACCAATCAATTGGACCAACACCGAACAGGGAAAGGAGATGGCTTACCAACCCAAATTCTGAATTGAACAACCATTTCCATATGATAACCAATGCCACAATGGATGAAATGTAGGGCAAATAATAGATAACTCGAAAGAGTCGTTCCCATGGTATTTTCTTATGGCAGGCATAGGCAAACAGCAACCCAAAAAATAGATACAAAGGAATGGGTATCAGCATATAGAAGGTGTTGCTCAAGGCAGTCCAGAATTTTGGATCTGAGAGCAATTTCGAATAATTACGCCAACCTACAAAACTCCTGTTGGGAGAAAGAATATTCCAGTTGGTAAAACTGGCATATACACAAACAAAGAGAGGCAATGCAAAAAAATACAAGGAAATAGACAATTGTTGGAGCAATGAACAACACTCCTGCTATACCCTCTTTACGTTTCATGGAACTTATTTGCTTCATAGTAACCTACTATTGGAATCCCCCCCCGCACCCATGCATTCAAGTGCGGGAGACTTAAATATTCAATAATTCCTGAACTTACAAAGAGAATTCTTTGCTCAGTGCAATGCTATCGTCAAGCAACTGCTGGATTCCAGGCTTGAACTCCTTGCAAAAACTTTCAGCAGTTCTCTCTCCGTTAAGGACTACACCAACGTTGGAATTGAAATCAGCAAACCACTCCTGGGTGAAAGTCTTTGACTGGGTTGCAACACGAGCATGGTTTTCCAGGATATCAAAAAGAACCTGTTTGTTTTCTGGATCCTGTTCCAACTTGGCAAACTCATCATAGGCCATGTCCTTGAGCATAGGAATTGCCTGACCTTTCTGATACGTGGTTCTCTGAGAATTTTCATTGAATGCCAGATATGCAGCAAGATTGAAAGCTTCCTCAGGGTGTTTTGTCTGAGAGGATACACTCAGCCCTGCACTACCAAACCAAATTTCGCTGTTCCCAGTACGGGGGGGACTTACCGGCCAATTCATGACATCAAAGGTGAAATCACAGTTTTGCCAGAAGTCACCAAGACTCCAGGTTCCCGCCCCCCCTACCATTGCAAGTTTGCCTTGCTTGAAGCGGTCATAGTCACTCAACGATGCACTTTCAGAAATGGAAGGTGCTACATGATGCACAAGGTTTAGATCTGCAACCCATTGCAAAGCTTCGATGAAGGCAGGATCATCAATGGTCACCTGGCTCAGGGTCTCCTGGTCCACGAACTCTGCACCATTGGACCAAACTGCAGATTCTAGTGAATATGCTCCAGTACCATATACTTTCTCATCACCAGTACCAGTGGTGAGCTTCTTTGCTGCATCTAGATAGTCATTCCAATCCCATGGATCAGAAGCAGAAGGAGGTACGATCCCAGCGGCATTAAAGAGGTCAACATTGTAAAAAATAGGGAAGACACTTACATCTTTAGGCAACGCATATACATCACCACTTCCTAACATCTCACCGTCATACCGATACAAGTCAATGATGCTTGACCATACATTATCTTCATTGAAAATTTCATTATTTTCCACGTACGGGGGGGTAATATTTAGCAGATTACCTGTTGCAGTATATTTCATGAACTTATCTATCTGGCAGTAGAACACGTCAGGGGGGCAGACCCAGCCCCCAATCATTGCCTGGAGCTTGGTATCAAACTCATTATCAGCAACTACAATGTATTCAACTTCCACATTTGGATAATCTTGTTCGAAGGTATCAATCATGGTTTGATAGGTATCAATTTCTGCATCGGTACCCCCCCAGCCCATGAATGTCAATTTAATCTTACCATCTTCTTGAGAATCCTTCTGTCCTGCTGCTGACAGGGGGGGAAGCACGAGAAGTAGTGCCAGACACACAAAACCCACCATTCGTTTGAACATAGTCATTTCATTTCTCCTTTTCGTAATCCTGCTATAAAGCATAGATTATGTTTCTTTACCGACTGAAGTGTATCACAAACCTCATATATGTCAATATTTTTGTTTCATTTTAGGCTATTTTGCATATATTGAGTTGTTATTAAACATAAATTTTATTTTAATAGACAATCAAACATGAATTACCAATAATTTTCCTGTTCTTTATCTAAAAGAAAATGCTATACTGTTTCCCATAACACAACAATGGCTCAAGAAGGAGAACTCCATGTCGAAAGTGTTGATGGTTATGCTGATGATGAAGAACAACTGCGTCGAGTTGGATATGCACTCTCATCTATTCAACGGATACAAATTCTGAAACTACTGTATTATAACAGCTATA
>JDSH01000318.1_pt1 | contig 10254 bp, 18 predicted proteins | sample 199451 | NCBI WGS metagenome assembly JDSH01 (sample SAMN02584198, study PRJNA231836) | bioreactor metagenome | isolation source: continuous culture bioreactor electron acceptor NO2- transfer2 day 38 after... | place: Germany: Bremen | reverse complement strand
GGCAGTCTCAGCTATGGTTGGAGGTCTTGGACATATTCCTGCATTCCTTATCGGCCTTGGCATTGGTCTGGTGCTCTACCTAGCAAATATCCCCCCCAGTGCAACTCTTGGACTTGGGGGGGTGTACCTGCCTATTTACATCAGTTCAGTAATGGGACTTGGTGCCCTTATCTCTGGGGGGGCTTTGAAAATAGCCTTAAAGAAGCGCACCGAGGCAGCCAAGTTGCAAGACAAGACCGGATTGGTCGCCAGCGGCTTGCTTGGTGGTGAAGGTATCACCGGTGTAGCCATCGCTATTCTTTCTATGCTGAAGTAGGTATACTGGAAAAATGGAACAAAAAAAATACTATTCCACGCTCGCTCTATGGGCTGGATGCAGAAGCTATTACAGAGGTCCTTTCTCTACCCAGGGCCTTCTATGGAAAACAGATTTATCAGTGGCTCGTGAAGGGCGTAACCTCCTTCGATGAGATGACAAACCTCCCCCCCAAATTTGAGCGCCTACGGCTCAAGGAAGTCATGGAGAGCGCAATCTCCTCAACTGTAGAGACTAGTGAAACCGATGAGAGTGGTGCTACAAAAATGGGTATCCGTCTCCATGATGGAAGAGTTGTCGAGTGTGTATTGCTTATAGACAAACGAGGTCGCCATACTGCCTGTCTCTCCAGCCAGGTTGGGTGCGCGATGGGATGCACGTTTTGTGGTACCGGTACCATGGGCTTGCTCAGGAACCTGAGTGCTGACGAGATCATTGAGCAATATATTCACCTCCTTGCCGTAAGTGACCAACCATCACTCATATCGTCTACATGGGAATGGGTGAACCATTGGCAAATATTGCTCCGGTAATCCAATCGATTCACTATTTTCATGAGAAAGAGAGCTTCAACATCAGTCTCAGGAGAATAACCATCTCCACCTGTGGAGTGGTTCCTGGTATCTTGAGACTGGCAGAGCTGAGACTCCCTGTGAGACTTGCTGTCTCATTGGTAAGCGCCGACAACCGACTCCGCTCGCAGATCATGCCGGTAAATGAGAAATGGGACATCATGGCACTGAAAAAAAGCCTTGATGGTGTACCAGCATGTTGGGGGGGGAAAACGATTCACGATTGAATACTGCTTGTTGCACGATGTGAACACCAATGAGTTCAGTGCCAAGAAACTTGCTACCTATGTAGCAGGCTTGAACGTAGTGGTCAATCTCATTCCCTGGAACCCAGCTGAGGGACTTCCCTATAAGACACCTAGTGAAGACGAGATTGATGATTTCTGCCGAGAACTTGACCGCTACCGTGTCACCTACACAAGACGTCGCTCGAGAGGCAGAGAGATCAACGGAGCCTGTGGTCAGCTAGCGGTGCCCATCAATAAAGGTCTCGACTATGAGTTGATGATCGATGATGAGGATGACGAATAGTTAACCCAATGCTGAAAGCGATAAGAAGCCCTGCAATACAGCAGGGCTTCACTTATATGCAACCAATTTTTATAAAAAGAGGCATTACTGCAGAACAGCCTTGATCCTTCTCACTCCTGCCGAGGAGGATTGTTCCTTGAGAATCTTGAAGTGACCCATTACCCCCCCGGTATTCTCTACATGGGGGGGACCTCCACAGACTTCCTTGGAAAAATCTCCAACTGAATACACCTTAACCTGCTCACCATATTTGCTGTCAAAGAATGCAATGGCACCTTGTGCTTTTGCTTCCTCAACAGTCATAGTCTCACAGGTTACCGGCAAATTGCGCTTGATCTGCTCATTGACCATATCCTCGACCTGTTGGATTTCTTCCTTGGTCATGGAAGATGGATGTGTGAAGTCGAAGCGAAGTCGCTCGGTAGTGATGTTAGAGCCCTTCTGACCGACATGCTCGCCGAGCACCGTTCTCAAAGCCTTATGCAGCAGGTGGGTTGCAGTGTGTAGTGCAGTGGTCTTTTCACTATGGTCGGCAAGGCCTCCCTTGAACTGCTTATCTGCACCACTTCGACTGATTTCCTGATGCTTCTCGAATGCAGCATTGAAACCTGCCTCATCAACGGTGAAGCCATGCTCCGCTGCCAATTCCTTGGTAAGCTCAATGGGATACCCGTAGGTATCATAGAGCTTGAAGGCGGTTCTTCCGCTGATCTCCCGGTTCTTGCCCTTAAGCAGGTTGGGAAGCATTTTTTTCAAATTCTCGCTCCCCCCCTTTTGCCAAGGTTTCGGAGAATTTAGCCTCTTCCTGAGCCAGCTCTTTCAGGATGAAATCCTTGTTCTCCAGAATCTCAGGATAGGGTTTCTTATAGAGTTCCAGCACGATAAGTGCAAGCTCTCCTAGGAAGGATCCCTCAATACCCAGCTTATGAGCATGACGGACTGCTCGCCTAATCAGACGACGCAGGATGTAACCTTGCCCCCCCACGTTGGAGGGTGCTACCCCCCCTCTTTGGTCACCAAGGATGAATACGCTGGTGCGAATATGGTCTGCAACGATACGTACTGAGGTATCCGTTTCCTCGTCACTTCCATAATGCTTTCCAGAAAGCTTCTCAATTCCTGCAATGATTGGGGGGGTAAACACCTCTGTCTCATAGACAGATTTCTTTCCCTGAAGGATAGCGATGGTACGTTCAATTCCCATACCGGTGTCGACGCACTTTCTCTCCATCTCGCTATAGGTACCGTCGCTGTTCTTCTTGTACCCCCCCATGAAGACATCATTCCAGATCTCGAAGTATTTTCCACAGGAACATCCAGGGCGGCAATCAGGCCACACTCAGCTCTTCCGGTGTCGATGAACATTTCGCTGTCGGGACCACAGGGACCGGTTTCTCCGGCTGGCCCCCCCCACCAGTTATCCTCTCTTCCGAGATAGTAGATTCGTTCTCTTGGAATTCCATACCCTTCCCAAGCAGAAGCAGCCACTTCATCACGAGGGACCTCATCATCCCCCCCTGCAAAAACGGTTACTGATAGGAGGGATGCATCAATGCCAAGCACTTCGGTCAAGAACTCATAACTGAACGCAATAGCTTCTTTCTTGAAGTAATCTCCCAGGGACCAGTTGCCGAGCATCTCAAAAAAGGTGAGATGGTGTGGGTCCCCCCCTACTGCTTCGATATCTCCGGTTCGGATACACTTCTGGTAGTCGGTAAGACGCGTGCCTGCGGGGGGGTGTTCACTTCCCATGATATAGGGTACCAATGGGTGCATACCGGCGGTGGTAAACAGGACCGTTGGGTCGTTCTCGGGGGGGATCAAGGAAGCACCACTGATCTGGATGTGATCCTTGGATACAAAGAAATCGATGAATTTTTGCCGTAATTCGTTGGCGGTGAGCTGGTTTTTCATAATAGTTGATAGTAGTCTCCCCCCCGACGTTTTCATGTCAAGGATGTTCAGCCCTCACTATGCGTGTAGAGTTTAATGAAAGCAGGAAAATAATTAGTTACTCTTCCAAAGCGAACAAATCAAGCTGTATTGCATTATCCTTAGGTCTTCCAACAGTTCGTTTTGTCTCCATCGCCTTCTTCAGAATACGAGGAAGGTCTTCACTCTTCCTGATCACAAAGACACGGCTCTGGTTTGCAAACTTTCTGGGCCAAAGGATACTCCGGTTCTCAACACTGCTTTGGTAGATGAAAAGATATTTCTTCTGCTCCAAGGCAAAGGAAGCCTGTCGGACTGCCCCCCCTCCACCATCTCGGTCCTCTACAACCACAGAGGCAAGACTCAAGGCACTCATCAGGCGATTACGAAGCAGGAAATGCCATTTCTGTGTGACGGTAGAAGGGGGGGCAAAGCGACTGACGACCACTCCACGCTTGGCTATTTCAGCTTGCAGGTCTGTGTGCTCCTTTGGATAACACTGGGAAAGCGGGGGGGTTCCGATAACGGCCATGGTAGGTGCACCAGAGGTTAGCGCTCCCTTGTGGGCCACCCCCCCGTCGATTCCAAGGGCAAGTCCACTTGCAACCACATACCCGGCTTTAGCAAGTGCATGAGAAGTCTGTAAAGCCATCTTCTTTCCCTCCAGAGAGGGCGTTCTGGTACCTATGACAGAGACTGAAGGATCCTTCAACAGGGATACATTTCCTTGCACATAGAGAAATCGCGGTGGGTAGGCAAAATTATTTACTTGTGAGGGCCAGAAGGGGGGGCTGTGTTCATCGATGACCAATACACTATCATCCATCTCCTCAAAGAAAGGACGGCAGTAATAATAGGCTTCACTGATTTTACTGTCTTCCGTTTTCAACAAGGAAGCATACTCGCCAATGTGCAGAGGAAGAGGCTCGGTCACATCAAAGCGAGAGGAAGCCAATAAAAAGGCTTCCCCCCCTGCTTTTGATTCTGCTCCACCGGAAGCGAGGACGAGTGTTTCATAATGCAGGGCTTTGCTAGCTATTGCATCCATGCCTTGACTCTACCACTGTTGTCCCGTTTGGGCAATCGAGCTAAAATTGGCTTTACTTGCACAGTGCTTCAGCGATGCTCTTCATCCCTGAAAGATGTTCCTCAGTTGGGTTCCAATTCACCTTCATCTCTGGTTCAATAACTGAGAAGCCTGCTTTTGAAAGTTCCTCGCGTAGGATACCAACTCCTTCTCCACTCCAGCCATAACAACCAAATACGGCTGCCCGCTTTTTCTTGAACTGCAACTCAGAGAGGAAGTGGAGCCAGCCACCGACTGAGGAGAGAATTGACTTTCCAACGGTGGGAGAACCCAATGCAATGGCCTTGGATTTAAACACCTCGGTCATGATATCATTCTTGTCTGTCTGGCTGATACCGAACACCTTTACCACGGTATCCCCCCCGTCCAGAGCCTGGATTTCTCCAGCTAGGGCATGTGCGAGCTGTTTCGTTCCATCCCACATAGTGTCATAGACGATGGTAATCTGATTCTCCTGATAGGAATCAGCCCAGGCAGCATACGCTTTCACAATCTGGAGAGGATCATCACGCCAGATGGCACCATGGCTTGGAGCGATCATGTCGATAGGAAGGTCCAGAGCCACAATCTCTTCAATCTTTCGTGCTACCAGAGGAGAGAATGGATTGAGGATATTCGCATAATATTTCATTGCTTCAGCCCAAAGCAGACACTGGTCGGCCTTGTCGTTAAAAAGTTCCTCAACCGCGTAATGCTGACCAAAGGCGTCATTTGAGAAGAGAATATTATCTTCTGTCAGATACGTTGCCATGCTGTCAGGCCAATGCAACATTCTCATTTCCACGAATATCAACTTCTTTCCGTTACCAATATCTAGACTGTCACCTGTCTTTACCACATTGAAATTCCACTCAGGGTGGTGGTACTGCCCAACGAGGGACTTGATAGCATTGGCAGTACAGTAAATTGGGAGGTTGGGTACTTTTTTTTCATGAGATAGGGAAGCGCACCACTGTGATCGACCTCCCCCCCATGATTCACAACAATGAAGTCAAGCTTCTCCAGATTAATCTCCTTTTCGAGATTCTCCCTGAATTGCTTGTCATAGGGTTTCCAGATGGTATCGATAAGAACGGTCTTCTCCTCTTCAATGAGGTATGCGTTCTGGCTAGATCCATGATTGACTGAATAATCATCACCATGAAACTTCTTCAATTCCCAATCAATCTTTCCAATCCAAGATACATTGTTCTTTACCAGTCGCTTCATGCATTTACTCCTTCTGCATACTGTGGAAATAGGATGCTATTCTTTTTATAAATGTGCAAAAATATGTCTTCCACCAACTGCCTAATCAACACATAGGTGGCTCGAAAGGTTGCACAACCATCAGCAAGGGATGTGAAGTCATTTGTTGCCTTGATCAAGCTTTTGATCAATTCACCTGCCGCTTCATGCTCTGATTCCAACAAAACAACCTTGTCATAGGCTACTTTTGTTGCTTCTTCTTGCATTAAGGGGGGGAACACTTCCTCTTCCTCTTGCACAAAGTGTAGCATGAGTCTGTGCGAAGGGTACTGAAGAGGGTATAGACTTGTCGCAGTTCATCCTTGTGCCTAGTATAGTGAGCTGAAAGCAAGGTAAGCAGGTTCCCATCGGTGGTAGTGAGCAAGGCTCTTTCATCCTTATGGTGTGTTGCTTCGAGGTGAGAGATGAGTTCTCTTAATCCCATCGTATATACATCCCCCCCAGCAATCACCTTGTTGTGTTTGTCCTTCTGTTCTGCAATGAATGTTTCCAATTCCTTGAGCACGGGCTTAGTTTCATAGCCCTGTTCCTCAAGCGATTAGTACAGGAAGTGATCTCCTCCACAGCAATAGTCGATATGACGTTCATTCAGAAAGATGGTAGCATCTGGGTGATTCTTTACCAGTTCTGAGAGTTTGATGTTTTGCATTCGGTGCTCCTTGTTTTTTTTAGTTTCATGCACAGTGTACAGGGGGGGCATCTAATACCTAACTATGATTCAAATGAAAGGTATCAATACCTCAGGGCAAGCCCTGAATCCAGGAGCATTGCCTTTTTTTTCCGCCCAAGGGACGGGGGGGTATCTCACCTTGCTTTCCCTGCACTCGCTCGGGAGAAGAACCATCATGATGGTTCCTTTCCTCTCGCTCCGTTGGGGGGGAATCAACTTTCAAAGGAAATTGCTTCCAGTTTTGCCATATCGAGAATAAGGAGCTTCCCCCCCTTCCCCCCCTCCACACGAATGATTCCTTCCTCTTTCAAGGAAGAAAGCTTTCGGTTCACAGTCTCCTTGGTGAGGTGGAGTGCACTACCGATGTCATCCTGGGTAAGGTGCAATGTGGTACTCCCGGTTTTCCGATATCGCTCGGATAAATACATGCAGATACGTTTTTGCACGTCAGAGGTGGAAAGCATCTCAACTTGCAAGCGATACTGATCGAGCTTTGCATTCAGGTAGGTCATGGATTTCAGAGCAATCTCAGGTTTCTGAAGGATCAAATGCTGAAGCTCCTCTGCCTTGATCATACAGATACCCAGGACTTCTGCTGCTACACCTGTCTCTCTGGCAACGCTGGAGAGAAAGAGCTGGTCCCCCCCTCCATAGAAATCCCCCCCGGGGGGGAAGAGTGTGTCGAGTATATACTCTGAACCATCACTTCCATAGCGAACCAGTTTCAGGGAGCCTTTCCTGACAAGGTAGAGACTGTCGGCTTTATCCCCCCCTTCACGAAATAATACAGAGCCAGGGGGGGTGAGCTCAATTTGCCGGATCAAGCGTTGCACCTCCTGGATTTGTTCACTCTCTAGATTCTGAAAAATTGGCACATGATGCAAACAAGGTTCACTACCGTTTGCACAGGTGCTGCATTGATGTGTTGTATCCAAGGTTTAATCGTCCTCGTACAGCTCGTTGACTGTAGCCCAGGCATCTCCATCGCCTAAGCGGAGTCCCCCCCTCAGCAATTCATATTGAGTAAGCAATACGGTTAAGTGTTTCTCTTTGACTTCTTCAGGATTATCAATCCCAACCACTGCCTTCAGCTCTGCACTCTGAGAGGAAAGCGCCATTACCCGCTGATACTCCTCAAGCATCCTCTCTTTCGTCAGATGGCTAAAATCATTCACATCCAGAATTAAGGGGGGGGCATATAATTTCGTCGCTCCAAGTCCTGGGCAGTCTTTTCAATCTGGGCTTCAGTTGCATCAGGTCCCAAGTCTTTATATCTTGCCAGTAAATCATCCATGTAGAAGTTCCTCCTGCCTTTATGATACTGAAGGTTGGGATAAAAAGCAAAACGAATGAGATGGGGGGCGTCTGGAAAAACAGGAATCCTAGGATAGATTTCACCTAATCTTACTTCCAGACCATCTGCATTAATTCATGAGCTCTCGGTCTATCTTACTAGCAAACGTTGAACTTTCCAGCCTGAAAACACCCTCCCGCTCCACTGCTATATGCCACCGCGTATCACATACTGTATGCAGGAATGCCGCATCATGACTGATACACACCAAGGCACCCTCCACCCCCCCCTAGGGCCCTTCTCCAAGGCTAAGCGAGATGGGAGGTCAAGATGGTTTGTCGGTTCATCTAGCAAAAGTACTGAGATAGGCTCTTCAAAAAGCATGCTGAGTAGAAGTTTTTTTCGCCTCTCCTGGGCTTGCCAATACCGAAGATCGGATAAGGGAGGGGGGGTCGCTTCCAAGTCGTGTAAGACTGGAAAGGACACGTCCTTTGGTTGAGGGATCCATGGCGTTTAGATCTTCCAAGGCTTGTTCGCAGGCAGAGATTTCTTGCTCTTGAGGAACATAGGCTACCGGCAATCCCTGTGATGTAATCAAGGAGTATAGATATCGCATGAATGTGGACTTGCCACTTCCATTTTTCCCTGTGATTGCGATACGGTCCAGAGGACCAATTTCCAAGGAATCAAACAGAAGGGTACGCTCGGGGGGGCCCAAGGGTAAACTACCTGAAGTAATACGGGCGACCAAGTCGCGCTTCAAGGGATTACTACCGATGGTAATCCCAGAAACGGGGGGGCCCTGTAAATCCAGTTTGTTGGCCTCTACAAGACCACTCTGGATCTCCTGAAGTGAAGCGTGTAGATGTACTGATCGTGTTTCTATCTGGGCTTTCAATCGCCCTGCTTTTCCATCCTGCACCGGAGAGCCGAGCCCCCCCATCAATCTTGGCTTTTGCATCATGGTCTTTGGCATCAATGTTCCGCTTGGACTTCTTGCTGTCCTGTACACTTGCTATCTGGCTTCTTCGCTTCAACTCTGAAGAGATCCTTGAAACCTTCTGCCGCTCATTTTGCAGGGTGCGCTGAGAGGACTCGGAAATCCTGCTGGACTCCTGTAATGCCACTGTGGGCCTGCAGTGCAGTACCCTGAGATGGGGGGGAGCATGCACAATAACCGTATTGGTGCATAATCTATCAGAGAGAGCGCGGTCATGGCTAACCAAGACCCCCCCGATACCCTTGAAGCTTTCCAGAGCATCACCAACCATCCTGATCGCGTCCTCATCCAGATGGTTGGTCGGCTCATCAATGGCAAGGGCATCAGGCTCCTCATAGAGGGCACACGCAATCTGGGCACGTTTCCTCTCTCCATGGCTTAATGTTTCCCAACGATAGAACCAGTCTCGATCAATCTGCAGCAGTCCATGCAACCTGCAGGCTTCCCTGTCATAGGCTCCGGCAAATACATCGTAGTTGCGCGGAGGATCATCAGTCCTCTGTACTACATATATAGTATGGTCTGGACGGGTCACTGTCCCTTTCTCTGCTTTCAGAATTCCGCTTGCAAGCTGCAGCAGGGTACTTTTACCTGCTCCATTTGCTCCAAGGATAGCGGTCCAGCCAAAAGCAAAGGTTACATCAATGTGCTCAAAAAGAGGCAGTGTTGCTTGTGGATATTGGAATTGTAATGATGATAAATGAATCGTTGTCTTGCCCATGAAATTGGTCTCCCTAATCGGGGGGGTACGGGGCATACTACTGGTGAAACTTACATTATAATACCAATCGAATACCCCCCCGAACCCCCCCTCAGTCGTGTTGTGAGTGTTCATCTTGTGTGATTCGATTAGTTCTTCATTGCTCTAAGACGCTCCATGGTTTGTAGTTTCCATGCTTTTATACCAAACTATAGAAGGATTTGCAATGCTACGCCAATCATCCTTCACAAATAACATGGACATCGGCAAAGAGAACACTTTCCAGTGTGAAGAAATGTGTTTTTCTATCATGATATACACTTATTATAATGTTGTATTGTAATTACTTACACTATTCTCTCTATGTAATGCTGGTTGTCTCTCCATACCGTTATAAGCATACTAGTAAGTGAAGAGAGGGAGCTAACCGGCTGAGCATCTGAGCACTACTAGCAAGCGGTCGGGGGGGATTCCTCTCTTCACTTGCCTAGAACCAAGTCATATAGCCAGAGCTAAATACGGTTATAAGCATATGACGTTGTCATACTATGTATCGGGAGAGGTCAAGACCATCGATTCCATTCATCTGGCAACCTTCCAGGAGGAATTATCCATAATTCCCTTTATTACAACAACGCCTCAAGGAAGGGAAGCTCAATGATTGGAGTAATATGCAAATTTCGCATATAGCTCTTTCAAACAACAAACCCACCAAAAGAATATAGCCTTGATGAAATTCTAGAATACGAGCCAATAGGATTCAGTCTTGGACCGTTAATTATTGAACCCACAGAAAAATCTCATGAGCCAAAGAATTCAGGCCCAGAGGGAACTGCAGAAATCCCACAGGAAAATCTCATGAGCCAAATGTATTCACCAACTGGGTTCCCCCCCCAAAAGCAAA
>JDSH01000317.1_pt1 | contig 10320 bp, 13 predicted proteins | sample 199451 | NCBI WGS metagenome assembly JDSH01 (sample SAMN02584198, study PRJNA231836) | bioreactor metagenome | isolation source: continuous culture bioreactor electron acceptor NO2- transfer2 day 38 after... | place: Germany: Bremen | reverse complement strand
GGAACTGAGAAGGCGAAATATTGAAGTCCCTGCCCTGCTCGAAGATCTTACGGTCTCTACCTTGAAGGAACACTCGCTTTACTCTCTACATACTGAACCACGCCAGAAGAGCCCTCAAGGGCTTTTCATGGCGTATTTTTGTATCTTTCCGTTCTTTACAATAAAAGTGGTTGTTCAAAGGAGACAGGTCTCTTGTTGTCAGAGAGGACCTTGGAAAGGTAGTTGGTATCCAGTTCAAGCTCTGAAACCAAGCGAAGTAGCACTTCTTCCGGTACGAGATTCTGTTCACAGAAGAGAAATACCAGTGCCTTCTCCGGAATATTTTGCGGAAGAAGGGCATTGAAAAAGATTTCTTCGTCTGTCTTTCCCCCCCGATATCGTTCACAGAAATTCTCATAGAGCATTGACTGCTCAATATTACCCTTTAGTGCAGCGAGTTCATTTCTCAATGGTTTCTCATCCCCCCCACGGGAAGCAAGTTCACCCAGTGGTTTGAGGTGGAAGAACGTGTACTCCTTGCCAGGAAGATAGTGATGTGCATCACAGCGAGCGGCGTAGTTCGGCTCCAGGGTGCTGTCCTTATGGGAATCCCCCCCACCAACAATGATCAGGGGGGATCGAAATAGAGTGCGGGACACTCCTTTCCCTCCACCTGATAATATCGGTAGGTGTAGAATGCATCACTGATACAGTCTGGATGCTCACAATATGCAGTCAACGGGATGACATCAGTTGCAATATCAAGCATCAACCGTGCAGTTGAATTGAACAGATCACGACGGAAGTTCAGGATCAAGGTAGGGAATATGAACATAACCCCCCCACGTTCATAACTATGATTACGCACCACGTAGGCAAGTCGTTCATCAAAGAATGAAGCTTCATCAATGATGAAGGTACCCACGGTAGGATTGTCCTTGAGCACCTGTTCCAAACCAAAAGAGTCCCTGATTCTAGCAATATTCTCTCCACAGCTTACATACCCACTGCGGTAACAGAGTGCATCCTCAGGGTAATCGGTAAACCGTGCACCATCGATTTCGGAACGGATGAAAAAGACCTTCCGGCGGTCAACCTGACCACTACTGGTCAGATTTCTTACCTTCTCTCCCTTCCTCTGCGCAATAGCAGCATCCCGCCATACCCGTGCTGCGAACTCAGTCTTGCCCGAGCCCATGGGTCCTATCAGAAGGACCCTTCGCCCGGGCGAGGTAAAATCAAAATGCGAGAATGTTTCATGGACATCAAGCGTGGGGGGGAACCCCCCCAAGCTCTTGAGGAAATCGGCACTTTCAATCTTCTGTTCAATTCGCGCCATGCGACCCCCCCTCTACAATTGCAATGCCGCTTGAGGCTCCGATTCTTGTAGCCCCCCCTGCTTCAATCATTTCAATGGCATCCTCGTAGGTACGTACTCCTCCAGAGGCTTTGACACCCAACTCTGGACCAACTGTCTTACGCATGAGCGCAATATCCTTGGCAGTAGCTCCACCGGTAGAGAAACCAGTTGAAGTTTTTACAAAATCTGCACCGCTGGCTTTTGCCAACCTGCAGGCACGTACTTTTTCCTCTTCATTTAAAAGACAGGTCTCAATGATGACTTTCAGATGTGCTTTCCCACACGCCTTTTTGACTGCTGTGATATCATCCTGTACCAAATCATCATCATGGTTCTTCAAGAACCCAATGTTGATTACCATATCAACTTCTTCGGCCCCCCCAGCTTTCACCGCTGTTTTAGCCTCAAATGCTTTGCTCTCTGTAGCCATTGCACCCAAAGGGAACCCTACCACGGTACAAACCTTTACATCACTCTTTTCCAACAATTTTGCACATAGGGCACCCAGCAACTGTTTACACATACTGAAGCAAAATGATATTGGGCTGCTTCCTTGCAAAGTTTTTCTATCATAGGACGAGTCGCATTTGCTGCGAGCACCGTGTGATCGATGTATTTAGCGACATCTTCTTGTTTCATTGGCATCCTCCCTAGCATTAGGTACTACTGCTAGCTTACTCCAAAAATTATCTATGAGCAACGAGAATAGCATCCCAAGCTTGACGAAGGACCCTGCTCCCTATACCCTAGCATCATGATTCTTCAAACCATCGAACAATACTATACTTGGGCTTTGATCGCTATCCTTTTACTCAATCTTGCCCAACGAAAAATTCCAGGAACCTATAAAAAAAAGGTTTGCCACCATTTACCTAGCCTCGATCTTGCTTCTTTTCGAAGTAGGAGTGGTAACCATACTCTCCAGAGATCTGAACCACAGCCTTGGTTGGTTGGTGGCTATCATCTGCGCGGGGGGGCTTATTTTCTTGTTGAGAAAGCGAGCCCTTCCGTTCCGTTTCCACTGTGTTGAGTGTAACAAACGGCTCGATTTCAACCACATCATTGGCCATGACGACAATCTTTGTCAGGAGTGTCATTACAAGGCTCACCCTGAAGAAGCCAAAGCAGAAGAAGAAAAAAAGAAAGAGCTCGTAAAACCAGAAGAAGAGGAAGAAAGTGAAAGCTATCGTGATGCTGAGACCGTAGCTGATATCGACTGGGACCTATGGGAACCTAAGGAAGTGTGTGTCATCACCTATCTATTCAATGATGATCAAGTGCTCCTCATTGACAAGAAGACCGGTTTGGGTTCTGGATTGGTAAATGCTCCTGGCGGGCATATCGAAGAGACTGAAACAGCTCTTGAGGCTGCCAAGCGTGAATTTACCGAGGAGACCGGTCTTGCGGTTGATGACCTGCAAATGGTTGGTAAGCTTAACTTCCAGTTCCGTGATGGTCTCTCTGAACGCGGCTATGTCTACTTTGCCCACTCCTTTAGCGGTGAACTTCAAGAAACCGAAGAAGCACGCCCATTCTGGTGCCCCCCCGTCTCCGAAATCCCCCCCTACGAAAAAATGTGGGAAGATGATATCCACTGGCTTCCGCTTGCCATGGAAGGAAAACGCTTTGAAGGTTCCTTCATCTTTGATGGACAAACGATGGTAGACAAGTTGATCACCACCGAAGAGGACGATGAAAAGGAGCTCTGACCTGGCTCTGGGAAGCTGGCAGTTCGGTCCCAGCCATGGGTTTTGGATCGGAGGTACCATAGAAGCTTCCGTCTTACAATCCGAGCTGCATACAAGGCAGGTATCAGACATTTTGATACCGCCCCCCCAGCGTATGGAAATGGCCTTGCCGAGCAACTACTCGGTTCGGCCCTCTCTGGAAAATCTGTCCATATCGATACAAAATTCATGCCCAAAAAGCCCTTCTTGGTGGAGCAAGATGTCCAGAAAAGCCTCGACCGTCTAAAGACACCCTCCATAAACACCCTCTATCTGCACTGGCCAAGCTCCTCCGTTGAGCTAAGACCCATCGTAGAAGCAGCAGCACGTCTTATTGAGCAGGGAAAAGTTCACCATCTTGGTCTTTCCAATGCCCCCCCACTCTCCTTGGTACAAGCAATGCAAGACCTTCCCATAACGTTCCTTCAGGTACCCTGTTCACTACTATGGACAAGAGGACTGGAGGAGTATAAGCAGTATGCAGAGAAGCAGGGCATATCTTTGGTGGGATACAGTCCCCCCCTGGGTCTTGGCTTGCTCAGTGGCAAGTATCCCGAGAGGCCCAACGACAGCAGAGGGAATCTTTATGTCTACAAAGATACAGCCTACCCGGTATTCCACGAACTGTTGGAACTGCTCTCTTTCCTTGCAAAAAAAAGAAAGCAATAAGCATGGCTCAAGTTGCTTTGGTTTGGGCACGGAGCCATAATTTTACAAACATCCTTATTGGAGCACGCTCCCCCCCAGAACAACTATCCCCCCCGCTTCTGGAAACCGATGCATTCAGCCTTGACGAAGGAGAAAAAAAGGTTGTTGGATGAAGTAGCTGGGCGCTTATGTGCCTGCGCTCCCCCCCCTTCATGGGATAATCTTTTTGGACATAGGTGGTAGGATGAGAATACTCAAACAACGGGCACAGTGTGAGATTGAGGTGAAAAAGTCCCGATTCATTGCCATTGCCCAACCTATCAGGGAGCTCTCCCAGATCAAGGAGCTGGTACATGAAACAAGGGCCAGCCACCCAGGAGCAAACCATATTGTTCATGCGGCAGTCATTGGACCAAAGGGAGACCTCTATAGTTATAGTGATGACCACGAGCCAAAGAATACTGCAGGCAGACCAGCCCTTGAGGTGCTGAAAGGAAGCAGCGTAACCAATATCCTGATACTCATCATCCGTTACTTCGGAGGAACCTTGCTGGGGGGGACAGGAGGATTGGTAAAAGCCTATGGGGGGGACAGTGCCAAGGAAATACTCTCAATCATCAAGACGGAAGAGTTAATTGAAAAAGTAGGATTTGCCTTTACGATACCCTATAACCTCTATGAGCTTGCAAAAATCGACCTCGATTTATTGCAATCGGATATTGAAAACGAAGAATTCGCTACAGATGTTACGATCTCAGGGGGGCACTCCCAAAAACCAATGCTGAACAGTTATCTTCCAGAATTACAGAACTCTCTGGTGGACAGTGTGCGGTCTCTCTTACCGATTTGTAAGTTTTGAGAATACCAAGGAAGCCTCATTTGGGGGGGTAGGCTCCTCTCCTTCTTCAGTCTCTTCCCACAACCGTCTACCATCAACCATCTCAGTAAGTTTGATAGCAATGGACAGCGCTCGTTCCAGGGCATTCGGTTCAATAGCCTCTACAACATCATCACGAGTGTGCTGCACCGATGGTTTGCTTCGGTCATCCCATGCAACTGCACTCAAGGTGGTTGCTGAAATACCGCATCTGCTTGCTTCAGCTGCATCGGTACCACCCCCCCAGAGCCGTGGGATTGATTCACTTCTGGATTCATACCCCCCCATTGAGTGTGCAATTTCCGTACAGCGCCTCGCGAGGGTGGCATCGAGTTGCTGGGTCCCGTTCACGTCCTTCTCCAAGAAGGTGATCTGATCACTGTAGTAAACAGAATCAAAGTTCAATACCACTGGATCAACAAAAGTGGCAGCCAGGGAAGAATACCAGTGCCTTGAACCTTGTAGTGCAGCTTCTTCCCCCCCATCAAAGGAGCAAAATACCAATCTGGTATTCATGAGCGGCTTCCCACAATCTTTTTTCCAATGAAAATACCTGGCAAGCTGTACTGTCATTCCCACCGATGCCAGGTTATCTCCAGCTCCAGGAGATCCTTCTTTTTCATACATCGACCGTAGGGGGGGAAACAACAGTGGGGGGGTTCCACCCAGAAGAAGAATAAGGAAAATGATATTTGCAATGGAAGGAATATTTGGCACAAACAATACACTTGCAAGAAGCTCAGAAAATACCTGCACCAATGCTAGAAAACCGGAAATAATAAGCAATCCAACTGGCAGAAGTACGTTTTTTGCATAGGATATCCGATCAAGCTGGTTGTATCGGTGTAAAGGAGCGCTATCATGATGTGAGCTGAAAATGAGTGTGTGCTGAACCTCTCCTTTTGGCTCCAAAACTCCATGGACATTCACTCCCTCTGCACTGCAACGGTTTTGCGGGCAAAGTCGGTAGAGGTAGAGTTCTCTCGTGGTGTACCAGCAGAACCCAAGAAAGAGCAAGAGGGAAACCCAAGGTAATCCAACCAGCATAAGGACCACGGTAAGAGGATAGAGAACAATGGCAATGACAAATGGTTGACTATGAACCTTTGTATCAAGGGGGGGAAACTTTGTCTGGGTTGTTTCATCACAGAAAGGTTTATATGCTTCCTCAATTGCTTCAGCGGCACTATGATTTGCATCGCTACCTGCTACCCTTGGGCCATATAGATCAATTAGGGTCTTGGTGAAGGCCAAGGCAAGGGAAGCGAGCTTGCCGGCTTTCAATGTCTCAAGTTTTTGCCTAGGTTTCTCTTTTTGACCATCAACCAGCGTCGGTGGCTTCTTTCGTTTTCTTGGGAGCGGGAACTTCATGGTTGTTCCATCATGACGAGAGCTGACTAAGCTGTCAAGAAAGAGGATTTACAACGCATGCAGGCAACCCTCCCAGAAAACATTATGCGGCATTACTCTTCAGCATGATAACTGCTTCGTGCAAAGGGTTCAGACAACACCCAATCAAAACCCATGGTAATTGCAACATCTCGCCAGTGGGCAAACTCGTCAGGATGAATATATTTTCTTACAGGTAGTGAATCCTTTGTAGGTTTAAGGTATTGGCCCAGACAAAGCCGATTACATCCGCTGTGGCGTAAGTCCTGCAAGACTGCCAGCACTTGTTCATCAGACTCACTGAGCCCAAGCATCAAAGACGACTTGGTTGGGGGGGTATCCGGCCATCGATTTTTGGCCAACCTAAGCAATCTCAAGGACCTCTCGTAATTACCGCCAGGACGAACTGTCCTATACAATTCCGGTACCGTCTCCACATTATGCCCAAAGACAAAGGGTTGTATGGGGGGTCTAAAGCTTCTATTGCAGCTTCTTGAACGCCTTTGAAGTCAGGTACCAATAATTCAAACCGCATTGAGGGATTTCTCAACCTGCAAGCTTCCACAATGCTTCTAAATTGTGAGGCTCCTCCATCAGGAAGATCATCTCGGTCAACACTGGTTATCACAAGATATTGCAAAGCAAGTTCGCTTGCCAAGTCGGCAATTCGTTTCGGTTCTAGTGGATCGGGAGGAAGGGGGGGAGAGCCATGTGAGACAGAACAAAAGGGACAGTTTCTTGTACATATAATACCGAGTATCAAGACTGTGGCTGTTCCTTTTTCCCAACACTCTCTCTGATTAGGACAATTTGCTTGAGTGCAAATGGTATCAATCTGCATGCTTTCAAGCAAACCCTCTGTTCTCTTGTACTGCTGCCCTGTCGACAAACCTTTTCTAATCCAGGGAGGGAATGGAATATGGTCCATCTTCATTGTTTCTCCTTATACGTATCACAAAACTCAGGCAAGAGGGAGATACAACGGGACTGGACCACCTCTTTCAGCTCATGCATGGGGGGATTGATCTACCTCCCTCGCGTAGTGCATTGGTCATGGTTACACCCTCAATGCCACAGGGAACAATATAGTTGAAAATTTCTAAATCATTGTCCAGGTTGATCGCTATTCCATGCATACTGACATTTCGTATGATCTGGATACCCAGCGAAGCAATTTTCCTTCCCTCAATCCACAAACCAGGAAATCGCTTTCTTCTACTCGCCTGCACATTGGTTGCTGAAAGCATATGGATGGCAATTTGCTCAAGATAATGCACAAATGGAGCTATATGAAATCCATAGGTATCGAAGTGCATTATTGGATAGATAACTAATTGTCCAGGATTATGCGCCGTACTGCCCCCCCTCCCCCTTCGAACCTGTACAACCTCAATTCCCAGAGTAGACAACTGGCTTGGAGAACAAAGCAATTGATTATGAATCTTGTGCATTCCGAGCGTTATTACCGGTGGGTGCTCAAGCAACAGAATCACCGAGGGCAGGAAACCTTGCACAACCCTCTCATGGATTTTTACTTGAAGTGCCAGTGCATCTTGGTAAGACATCAGCCCGCAATCAATACAAACTGGGCTTTTCTCCTGATTATGCAATGAGGCAAGATTCTCCAGTGAAAAATCTTGGAGTTGTATCATAGCTTATGGTGGCAGAGGTCTTTTTAATTGTCAATGAAGGATGGTATCAATACCTCAGGGCAAGACATGAACTCAGGAGGTGTTGCCTTATATTCCGAGCAGAGGGACGAAGTATCGCACTTTGCTTTCCAGACACTCACCCAGGAGAGGAAGCATCTCAGAATGCTTGATGGAATCATATGTTATGTTCTATGTCGTCGAGGAAGAGGTGGTAATCAACAAGGAAGGAGAAACAATTCTGAACATGATTTCGAGGCTTGCCTTGCACATACATTCCATACCATACTGTAACCACCTGTAATTGGGTAGGGATTGGTTCACTAGTCGTCTAAAACAGAAGAACCAATCCCTCTTGTTTTCTTGCAGCCTGGATTATATAAAAAGAAGAGGAAAAACCCCCCCATCTTGTTACAATGTGACAAAGTCCCTTTCATTACCTCAGGACAATATCACTTCCGGGTGGGGGGGACGCTATTTTTTTCTCCCATCAGAGTTCTTGACAAAGATTGAGGCACTCACTATAGTGATAACCGATTGATATTCTAGTAAGTAGAGGAATATCATGCCTGTTTGGAGAGATGTCCGAGCGGTCGAAGGAGGCGGTCTTGAAAACCGTTGAGGCGAGAGTCTCCGAGGGTTCGAATCCCCCCCCTCTCTCCGTTCATTCATCTATCTAGATGAATTTGTTTTTTTCTATATGGAGAGGTGCGAGAGCGGCCGAATCGGGCTCCCTGCTAAGGAGTTGACCTGGTAACGGGTCCGGGGGGGGTTCGAATCCCCCCCCTCTCCGTTTTTGTTTTTTTTAAGTATTGAGACCATAGCTCAGCTGGATAGAGCATCAGTTTGCGGAACTGAGGGTCGGAGGTTCGAATCCTCTTGGTCTCATAGTTCGTTTTGCATAAAACGGTCATAACACTGGGAGAGATGTCCGAGTGGTCGAAGGAGACGGACTCGAAATCCGTTGTACCGTCTGACGGTACCGAGGGTTCGAATCCCTCTCTCTCCGATAGCTTGGATATTTTTTAGGTTTTTTCCGTTTTTTTCGTTCCTTGGAGAGGTGTCCGAGTGGTCGAAGGTGCACGCTTGGAAGGCGTGTGTGCTGAAAGGCACCGGGGGGGGTTCGAATCCCCCCCCTCTCCGTTTTATTTCCCAGTCAACAGATTCTGTGCTATGTGCATTCGCCCAACCCCCCCGTCAGGACCGGAAGGTAGCAGCGGTAAGTGAATTGCCCATGAGACACAGGCGATTTGTTGGCTGGGTTTTTCTCTGTAATCTCCCCCCTTTCTCCAGATTGGCACTTCTGTTCCTAGATAGCAAAGTATGGTATACTCGCAGGGTACGTTCACAGAGGAGCTCTCATGGCATATGAAGTAACAGCTACCAGGAAACGCCCCCCCCAGTCTTTTGACGGTCTTATGGGTCAGGAATTCGTGGTATCAACCATAAAACATGCAATCGAACAAGGAAGAATTGCCCACGCCTATCTGTTCAGTGGACCGAGAGGTGTAGGAAAGACTTCATCAGCCGAATATTGGCAAGAGCTTGAACTGTGAACAAGGGCCGACCGCCACTCCTTGTGGCCTCTGCTCCAACTGTCGTGAGATCACCCAAGGGAACAGCGTTGATGTTATTGAAATTGATGGTGCAAGCAATACAAGCGTCAATGACATCCGACAGATCAAGGATGAGGTCCTCTTCCCTCCCCCCCAGACCAGCAAGTACAAGATTTATATTATCGATGAAGTACATATGCTCTCCACCAGTGCTTTCAATGCTCTGCTAAAGACCATTGAAGAGCCCCCCCCTGCATACATCATCTTTATTTTTGCGACTACTGAGTTGCAAAAAGTACCAGCTACCATTCGTTCACGTTGCCAGCAGTTTCATTTCCAGCTTATCGATCTGGATACCATCAAGAGCTGCCTGAGAGACGCTGCAACTGATTTGGAAGTTGAAGCTGATGATGATGCACTGTTTTGGATTGCAAAGGAGTCCACCGGCTCCATGCGCGATGCCTACACGCTCTTTGACCAGGTGGTCTCCTTTAGCCAAGGGCATATCACCATGGAGAAAATCAGCAGTAAGCTTGGTCTGGTTGGAATCGACCAGATAGCACAAATTGTCTCCCTCCTCTTACAAGAGCATACCGATCAGGCACTGCTCGCGGTACAAGACCTGTTACAGGCAGGGGGGGTATCGGTTGAACAGTGCATAAAGGACTTCACCCTCTTCTTCAGAAGCTTGTTATTTATCAAGGCAGGGGGGGTGCATGATGATGCAATCCTCGGAATTCAATCTGACAGGATTCCACTTGCCCTGAGGAACGCATACTCAAGTGAACAACTGGAAGCTGCCTTGGAGTTGCTACTCAAGCTCTATAGAGAAATCCGCTATTCCCTGAACCCAAGGTTTGAACTCGAGCTATTCATTTCTCGTCTTGGAAGCCTTCCCTCCCTTGCTTCAGCAACAACCTTGGTGAAGAAAATTACCCAGATGCGGGATGAATTGCTCTCAGGGACAGTGAAACTTCCCGCTAAAAAGCTCGAGGCTCAACCCGACCTACTTGCCACAAAAGAGACCATCAAGCCCAAGGAGAAGACTCCCTCGTCCAGCAGTGTTGCTGCACTTGGGCAGAGAAACGAAGAGGTCAAAGAACAGAACGTTCCTGTAAAGCCTGCTCCTGTACAG
>JDSH01000316.1_pt1 | contig 10357 bp, 16 predicted proteins | sample 199451 | NCBI WGS metagenome assembly JDSH01 (sample SAMN02584198, study PRJNA231836) | bioreactor metagenome | isolation source: continuous culture bioreactor electron acceptor NO2- transfer2 day 38 after... | place: Germany: Bremen | reverse complement strand
TAGGGTAGGGCATTCGTACAATCCAAAAGTGACGGAAGGAAGCTGAGTAAAGATATCTTCAGCATTCTTCCTGAATACATCTTCTCCTTCTTCTTCCTTGGCCATCCTGTTTGATACCAGTACCACAGCATCCACACCCGTCTCAGCCATTGCTCCGAGCTCCTGGACTTGTGCTTGGTGGTCATCAGCGGTATGTCCACTTGCTATAACCTTGACCCTGCCCTCTGCTGCTTCGACCACTGCCTTTGCAATATCGAGCTTTTCCTGAGGAGTGAGGAAGAACATCTCACTGGACTGGCAAACTGCAAAGATGCCGTCACATCCCCCCCGGTCAATGTACCAGTCAGTAAGTTTCTTGACTCCCTGGAAGTCTACCTTGTTGTCTTCGGTGAATGGGGGGGTGATCATGGTTGGCCAGCAACCATTATATTGTGCTTGCATTACAAATTCTCCTTACATGAGGCCGGTTGCTTTCGGCAGGAATAGGGTGACTTCCGGGAAGTAGGTGATAATCACCAAGACAATCAACATAACTGTCAGTGGCCAGAGTATCTCCTTCATGACCCCCCCCTTGAGAGGTGTACCGGAAATTCCGCTGGTTATGAACAGCAGCATTCCAAAGGGCGGGGGGGTGGAGAGACCCACCATCATATTGAACGTTACTACCAGACCAAAGTGAATCATATCAATTCCCAAAGCCGAAGCGACAGATCATGATGGGTACAAACACCAGCTGGATCGTCGAGGTATCCATAAACATTCCCAGGATGAGGATAACAACGTTCACCAAGAAGAGGAATGTATACTTGTTCGCAGTGAAGCCTAGGATCCAGTTCCCGATATTTGCAGCGAGCTGTTCACGAGCGACAATGTAGCTGATGATTGCAGCCGCTCCGATCATAATACTGGTTGCTCCGACATCCTTGATCGTGTCACGGATAACATTCATCAAGTCCTTGAATCCCATGGCTCTGTAGGCGAAAATCGAGACGATCATGCATAGAGCCCTGCAATTGCTCCCGCTTCAGTGGGGGGGGTGGTTACTCCGGTGTAGATACCCACCAAAAGGATGATCGGGGGGGTAAGGAGTGCTGGAATAGCCCGTACAGTGAAGGCAAGGAAGGTTTTCCAGACGACTTTCTCCCTCTGGGATAATTACGCTTTTTTGCAACAATTGCGACATACACCATCAAGAAGAATGAAAGCAATATAGCTGGTACCATTCCTCCCATAAAGAGTGCCCCCCCAACCGAGGTACTGGAAAGCATGGCGTAGATAACCAAGGGAATGGAAGGAGGAAAAATAGGCCCAATGGTTGCAGAGGCTGCGGTTATTGCGCAGGAGAACTCCGGGTCATATCCATCATCCTTCATGGCCTCGATCTCAATTTTTCCAAGCCCTGCCGCATCTGCAATTGCAGAACCGGTCATGCCACTGAAAATCAGGGAAGCAATGATATTTACGTGTCCCAGTGCACCGCGCATCCGCCCTGTGATACCACCGGCGAACTTGAAGATCATATCGGTGACCTTTCCGGTGTTCATGACGTTTGCAGTGAAGATGAAGAGTGGGACGGCGATTATGACGTAATTGGTATAGTAGGTATTCATCACCTGATTAACCACCAAGCTCAGGTCAGCACCCTTTACCAATAGGTAACAAGCTGCTGAAGCGAGCATACCGAAGGCAATCGGCATACGGAGGAAGAAGATCAGGATAAAACCAATAAGGTTACAAATAGTGGAAAACTCATTTGTTTACCTCCCCCCCAAGCAAAGGATCAAAGCGATGATCGAGACTGTCCTCAAGCTTTCCGGTAATCACTTTCCAGTCCTCAATTACCGGCTTAATCGTGTAGCCGATGATGGAGAGTAGGAAGTAGGTAAAGGGGGGGAGGAAAATCCATGTGTAAGAGACCCTGAGTACAGGAGTCTTCTGGAAGCCAAGGAAAAACGCATACTTGAATGAAGGAATCACCATGACAGCAAAGGTGAGAATAATCAGGAGGTTTCCGATCATCCTTGCCCAGGCTGCTACTTTCGGGCTATAGGCATCATAGAGCATGGTGAACTGGACGTGTCCCTTCCTGCGCATTGTATAACATGCACCCAGGATCACTGACCAGCAAAAACCAATGACGATAACATCCTGTGTAAAGGTCAATGGGTGGTTAACCACGTATCTAAAGAAGACCTGCAGGATGAAAGCCAAGAATAAGAATATAAACGAGAGGATGGGAATGTAGACTTCCATGACATCCCTGAGAAACAACGCAATTTTTTTCACGTAGTCGGCCTCCATTGAACAAAAGAAGAGACCCGGAGCACCTGCCCCCCCGGGTCGTAAGGTGGTGCTTAGTTTCCAGCAGCCTGGATTTTCTCGAACATCTCCATATCCCAGGTATCGGAATAGGGGGGGCTGTCAAGATACTGTGCCAGTACGTGCTCTGCGAAAGCATCAAGATCAGCCTGGTAGATGCTGAGGCCTTCACTCTTGAAGAACTCAACCAATTCTGCCTCTGCCTTGAGGTTGGTGGTATCACAGAATTCAATACCGGCCTTTACGCTTCCATGACCCAGCCTTTCTGCTCTTCGGTCAAGGACTGCCATTTTGCCTCGTTGATTGCAGGCCAGACAGAGTCAACCAAGTGGTTGGTGATGCTGATGGACTTGGTAACCTCGTAGAACTTTGCGTTCTTGTTGGTTGGAAGTGGGTTGTCCTGGCCATCGACGGTCTTGGTCTGGAGAGCCATGTACAATTCGCTGAAGGAGATCGGGGGGGTTGGGTTGGCACCAATTGCCTTGCCAAGGAAGATCCAGGAATCGGAGTTTGGCATTCTCAGGTTGACACCATTGAGATCAGCTGGAGTCTTGATCGGGCGATCTTCTACCAGGTTGATCTGACGAGTTCCCAGGTACTGAGCGCCGAGGGGGGGACGAATTCCCTGCTCTTTTGCAATACGGTCAAATACTTCCTGACCGATAGGACCATTGAGTACACTGGTCATGTGGTCATAGGTCTTGAAGATATAACCAGCAGTGAACATACCTACCCAAGGGCTTCCATCGGTAAGCATGATGCTGCAGTTGCAGTCATGTCTGCCTGACCACTCTTCACAGCAGAGACTTCCTGTTCCTGCTTGAACAAAGAAGCTGAATCGTAGGTCAATACTTTGATCTGACCATCAGAAACACGTTCAACGGTCTCCTTGAAGACGCGCATTGCTCCAGCATGAGCATCAGTGGGAACCGCTGTCATGGTGTAGACCAATTCAACGGGCTTTGCCTCAGATGTTCCCTGAGCAAAAGCATGGGAAGTACCAGGGCTACCAACAACAGTGCGATAATACTTTTTTTCATTGTTTCCTCCTGTGGACCGCTGTGCGGTGTAACAATGTTTCTTTCTTGCTTGGCACACGCCAAGTCTTGTAAAATCTGTAAACTTGTAAAGCTGTCTTACAGGTTAATCGTTACATGACTTTCCGGATCTGTCAAATGGAATTTTCAACAAATTGCAAAAAAAATGGTTAAAAAAAAGACTGTTGGAAATCCAACAGTCCAGAATTATCGTCATAATACGTTATACGAGAATCTTGAAGACAACCTTTACCACAGTAGTGGAATGTCCATCAATGAGATTGCATGCATGGCCTTCCCCCCCTGGGAAGAACAGGGCAAAGGTAGAGGGAGTTGCATGATAGGTGAGCAGTTGCTTGCCTTCTGCAAACGAAGCATCCTTGCTGGCATCATACCCGATGGTCTCTTTTAGTGATGATCTATCAGCAATTACCATCGATTCAAATCCGGAAAGGAGAATCTGTACATCCACTTCCTTTTTATGTAGCTCATACGTCAAATTCTCAGGTGTTGCAGTTGTATAGGTGAACAAGTTGTAGCGTACCTTGGGATTGTCAGTAGTGTAGCTGCCATACTCCATGCTTGGAAGCTTGCCGCTTTCCAGAATTTCGTGAACTGTCTGAAGGGCTGAAAGGCTGGGAATGTAACGTTCTAGGTTGGTGATCTGATCAATTATCATGGGATTCTCCTCGCGCCCAGCATACAAGATTACGAAAAAAGAGAGAAGCAGGATACAAACAGTGAAACTTCAAATATTGCTTAATAAGATTGATTCTTTTTTAATAACTAAACCATATTTTCTTCTTGCTTTTCTCTATCAAACCACATAGGATTTTTTCATGAACAAGAAAGCAGTAGTCATAGGCGGAGGCTTCGGTGGCCTCAGTACAGCGGCACTCCTGGCCCGTGATGGCTGGAATGTGACCCTGGTCGAGAAGAATGCCCAACTTGGGGGGGGAAGAGCTAGATATTGGGAAAAAGACGGATTTACCTTTGACATGGGACCGTCGTGGTATCTCATGCCTGAAGTGTTCGAGCATTACTTCTCTCTCTTTGGTAAACAGCGGGAAGACTACTACGATCTTAGTCCCATTGATCCATATTATAAGGTCTTCTTTGAAGGTGGGGGGGAAACGGCCTGTCTCACCCCCCCACGTTTTGATGAGAACCAGAAGCTCTTTGAGTCGTTCGAGAAGGGTGGTGGAAAAGCCCTGAAAGCCTACATGCAGCAGTCAACCTATAAGTATGATGTAGCTATGGAGGATTTCCTCTATCGTGATTACAAACATATCGGTCAATTCTTCAATAGACGGTTGATGACTGAGGGATTGCGCCTTGGAGTGCTGGGAAAACTTGACTCCTTTGTCTCAAATTACGTAAAAGATTATCGGGCAAAGCAGATCTTGGAATATGCCATGGTGTTTCTTGGTACCGATCCCGCCCAGGCTCCTGCAATTTACTCCATCATGACCCATGTTGATCTCAATCTGGGGGGGGTATTCTTCCCCCCCCGCAAAGGCATGGCTGGAGCCGCAGCAGGGTTTGCCTCACTGTGCAGTGAACTGGGAGTTGAGCTGATTACCGGTGCAGAAGTGCTGAAAGTGCTGACTGAAGGAAATCGGGCAGTTGGTGTTGAAACCAATAAAGGAACATTCATGGCAGATGTGGTTGTCTCCTCTGCCGATTATCACCACAGTGATACAAATCTCCTTGAAGACAAGCATCGCACGTACTCTGACTCTTATTGGGAAAAACGGGTGGTTGCCCCCCCCTCGATGTTCATCGCCTATCTGGGAATTGGGAGGGAGCTGAAAGGATTGGAGCACCACAATCTCTATTTTGCGAAGGACTGGAATACGCATTTTGATGCAATTTTCAAGAATCCTGACTGGCCGAAAGACCCCCCCTGTTTCTACCTCAGTTGCATCAGCAAGACAGACCCCCCCTCTTCAGCACCCGATGGTTGTGAGAATGTGTTCTTGCTGGTACCGGTTGCCCTAGGACTTGTTGATACTGAGGAGCAGAGAAATGCCTATTTCGAGCATATTGCCGATCATGTGCAGAACGTGACAGGAGAAGATCTCCGAAAGGATCTCTTGGTAAAACGGTTGTACTCCCATCGGGACTTCATCTCTGACTATCATGCATACAAGGGAACAGCTCTTGGACTGAGCCATACACTGATGCAGACTGCCGTCTTCCGTCCCCCCCGTCACCAAAACAAGACTGTAAAGAATCTCTATTACACTGGGCAATACACGCATCCGGGGGGGGTAGGGGGGGTACCCATGGTGCTTATCGCCAGTGAATTGATTGCAAAGGAAATTAAGGAAACCTATGGTAGCTGACCGACATGAACATATCTTTAGGAACGGAAGTAATACCTATTACTTCAGCTCCCGCTTCTTCCCTCCGCAAGTTCGTAGGGACGTCTATGCGCTCTACGGGTTTGTTCGTGTAGCTGATAACCTGGTGGATGACCAACCGGTGGATCCCCCCCAGCAGTTTCATCATTTTCGCTCGCTTTATATGAAGGCTTTTACGAGTGGGGGGGAACCCAGTGGGGGGGATGAAGTCATTGATGCCTTTATCGAGCTACAGAAACGAAAATTTTTGACCCTTCTTGGACAGAAGCATTCCTCGATTCCATGGAACACGACTTGAGCGAATCATCCTGTGAGACGCTTGAGGATGTACTGACCTATATCTATGGTTCAGCAGAGGTCATCGGCCTGTTCATGGCACGGATCATGGATCTGGATGAAGCTTCCTTTCCTTATGCGGCCATGCTTGGCCGTGCAATGCAGTATATAAACTTCATCCGTGATATTGCAGAGGACAATGAACTTGGAAGACGATATCTTCCCTTATTGGATACCTCTCTTGTATCGCTGAAGGAGGGGGGGGAAGCAAAAAAAGAATCCTGAGGCTTTCTCTGCCTTTATCAGAAGAGAGATTGAGCGATATCAAGAGTGGCAGAAGGAAGCAGAAAAAGGCTATGCCTATATCCCACACCGATACAGGATTCCTATCATGACCGCAGCAGATATGTATTGCTGGACCGCCAGCCAGATTGCCAAGGACCCGCTCGTTGTCTTTGAAAGACAAGTCAAACCGCCGAAATGTAGAATCTTACGAAAGGGTATTGCCCATATGCTAGGAGTAGCCCTGCCATGTCCCATCTAAGAAAAGAAGAACGTCTGATCATTTATCTCCTAGGTCCCTTCTATCTTGTAGGAACAATTGCCCACATCGCGATGCCACGCTTCCGCTCATGTTGCTCCTGACCCCCCCATACTCAATCCTCCTAACCTCCGTCATTGGTTTCTTTTTTTTGATATACGAGAGAAGAACATGCCTCTCTTGTCATGGGCTCTTGTTACCTTTCTTGTAACACTGTTCCTTGAGATTGTGGGTGTGGCTACCTCGCTTGTCTTTGGGGGGCATATACCTATGGGAATACCCTTGGCCTGAAGTTGCTCGGCGTTCCGCTGCTTATCGGGATAAACTGGACCATCATTATCCTGGGAATTGCCGATGTCGTGAGACAGAACTTCACGAACAATGCACTTGCTGCTCTGATTACTGCTTCCCTGACCGTCTTGTTCGATTATGTCATGGAGCCGGTTGCCATTGCATTTGATTACTGGAATTGGACAGCCGGTCCTATTCCCTTGCAGAACTATATTGCGTGGTTCGTGATAGCATTTCTCTTCTCCTATCTGTATTTCAGGAATAGCTTGCACAGTGCATGCAAGGTCCCTACAATCATAGTTGTGATACAGTTCATTTTCTTTCTCTCCTTAAGGATATTTGCGATATGAGAATTAAACTTGTGTGTGTTTTGGTCTTTCTCCTAAGCATGGGGGGGTCCCTGTTTGCAGAGCCGCAGGGGGGGGAGTCCCCCCCCTATGCCCCCCCCAGTGTTCGTTACTGGAGTAATGAACAAGACTCAACTCTTACTGCGCAGCCAATGATCCCTCTTCGCTCTGAGCCTAAGCTATTGGTTTTGCTCTACCATAATGTGGTTTTTGGCCGTACCGGTAATGTCTACAACCGTGACCTATACAATTTTGAGAATGACCTTTTGTTCGTGAAAAGGAACTTTACGCTCACCAACTTCAAGCAGTTGCTTACCAACCAGTAGATTCCAAGACTGACCAAGCCATCATCACGTTCGATGATGGAGACCTCTCCCTGTATGCAATCGTATTCCCCCCCCTGTTCAAGGCGTATGAATTGGAAGCGACCATCTTCTTGGTTCCTTCATTCATAGGTAAGGTGGGGGGGTACATGAGTTGGGATCAGGTAAGGGAAATGAGTGATTACCGAACTGGGGGGGATGGTCGGAAGCTGTTTTACTTTGAATCGCACTCGCAGACCCATCGGATGATGGGTGATCTGGGTGAGGAAGAAATCAGGCGGGAGTTGCAGCAATCGAAGCAGATCATTGAGGAAGAAGTTGGAGAGCCGGTTACTGTCTTGGCACTTCCTTTTGGCAGTGGTGCGGGAGATGAGAGAATTATCAGTGCAGCCTATGATCTTGGGTACCAAGCGATCAGGACATCAAAACCTGAAGCCCAGCTCCTAACCAAGATTAATCCCTGGATGATCGGTGCCATGAATGTCGAGAACTACAGCAGTGATGTGCTGGTGCAGAACGTGCTTACACTGATGGGTAAACGGAAATGAAAAAAACCACTATCTGTCCTCTTTCTGAGTTTTCTCTTCATCTCTTGTGCGCTCTTTGCAGAGGAAACCACCCTGATGAAATCAAGGCCAAATGAGCTTGCCTTTGGAGGGCTGCACTGGAGGACCAAGAGTAGCATCACTCCGACCAGTCCTGGGCCAAACTATTTCAGTGCTGACCCTTCCGCTGTCTGGTTGATGACTGGGGGGGACTGCATCTTACACTCAAACAACATGATGAGAAGTGGTGGGCTACTGAAATCTTCACCCGGGAGCGCTTAGGGTATGGAACCTACACCTTCACTGTGGAAACAGATGCTGTATCATATGATCCCCCCCATGTTGTTGCAGGATTTTTCACATGGGATACCTCCCCCCCTGAGGAGTACAACAGGGAGATCGATATTGAGTTTGCGGCCTGGGGGGGATCACCGGACGGTACAAACTTTCAGTATGTCGTTCAGCCCTATACTGATCCAAATAGGATTGAGGTATTTGATCCAGAACTGAATGGAAATCTCACCACCCATCGCATAGTCTGGACTCCTCAGGATGTCTCTTTTACTTCCTATCATGGGGGGGATGTTGATCCCGATGAGATAGAGAGTGAGCGTATGCTTATCAACAGATGGAGCTATCCAGAGAGTCCAAGTGAAGGAAAGGTACGATTTCGGATCAACCTCTGCTCTATCAGGGAAAAGCCCCCCCTGCATCGCCAGTCCACCTGGTTGTTACTTCGTTTTTGTTTGAGAAGTGGAAGCCTTGAAACCCACCCTGACCTGTGCACCCCCCCAACACGATTCTTCCTCATGGCACTGAAATAGGCCGAAACACGAAGCAAGCTGATCACTTGCCGTACCCCCCCGAAGTTCTCAACAACGGCCATTGCAAGCAATCTGGAGATATCTCTCCCTGAGTAGAGTGGTCTATCATACTCACTGATGAACACGGCTGAGAGGGAAACCAGGATTCCCAAACCAATGGTAGCAGTGAAGAGCATCAAGGCAATGGGGGAGATTGAGCAATCCAAGGACGGCCCCCCCCAGTATCACAAACAACAACCCCCCCTGTGCTTCAACGAATGGGCCAAGTAATTCGAAGATGAAGTAGTAGAGCATCCCAACCATACCAAGACGTCCATACCTAGGATTACCAATCATGGAACTGTGGAAGAGCATGATGTCTATCAAGCCGCGATGCCAACGATTTCTCTGGCGGCGAAGCACCTTCCATTTTTCAGGAACCTCGGTCCAGCAGTTTGCATTGCATGCATACTGGACACGGTAGGGCTTGTGTTTCTCCCTCATGTACCGGGAGAGACGGACCACCAATTCCATGTCCTCTCCCACGGTATCCTTATGAAACTTGCCACTCTTAGTTAAGTATCCTCCGGTGGCGATGGTTCTTTCCCGATGAAAAATACCAAAAGCTCCGCTGATAATGAGCAACAGGTTCATGCTTGCCCACCCAACACGTCCAGTCATGAAGGACCGAATGTATTCCAGACTTTGTAATCTGGCCAGGAAGTTATCAGGAAGGCGCACGTTGTCCAGTGTGCCCAACTCAACGGTGCATCCATTTACCGGACAGATGTTTCCCCCCCCTGTGGCGATACTCTCAATAGGTGTATCAAGCATAACGGAGACTGCCTTCAGGAGCGCATCGGGCTCAAGGAGAGAGTCGGCATCGATACCGCAAAAGAACTCCTTGGTTGCAGTATTCAAACCAAGATTCAAGCTATCAGCCTTTCCCCCCCCATTCACTTTGTCTACCACGATGAGATTGGGGGGGATGCTCTTGTTCATGTATATTCCACGTAGTGGACGGGTTGAAAGTCTTCTGGAGACCATCTTGTCCTGTTTCTCCAGGTTGTAGTAATCGATCAAGGTTTTCAGGGTTGCATCCTTGGAGCCATCGTTGACCACAATCAGCTCATAGTCAGGATACTGTTGGTTCAGCAGACTATTGGTACTTTCTATGATATTGCTTGCTTCATTATACGCTGGGGGGGCAATGATGGATACGGAAGGGAGGAGGCCTTTCTGGAAGAGCATCTGGCCATCCTTGGCTCTCCAAAGTCGGTTCTGGGTGTTTGCTGCCCTGAACGAGACTGCCAATACAGCAAGGTAGATGATATTGATCGTGACAGAGTAGTAGACAAGCAAATAGTTGAACCGGACTACATACAGGTTGAGTATTTCACGGGCATTGAGATCGATCAGGTTAGGTAGCTCTGTTGCAAGGATGAGTAGAGGGAAAACCAAGAGCGTGGCTACCAAGAGAAGGATGAGCATGAGCCGCTGAGGGCGTTC
>JDSH01000315.1_pt1 | contig 10388 bp, 14 predicted proteins | sample 199451 | NCBI WGS metagenome assembly JDSH01 (sample SAMN02584198, study PRJNA231836) | bioreactor metagenome | isolation source: continuous culture bioreactor electron acceptor NO2- transfer2 day 38 after... | place: Germany: Bremen | reverse complement strand
GTTGTTGAGAAAGCAGTGAATATGGCACAAAAAAAATGGAAGTCACCCATCGTAGTTGGTGGAAAACCTCTCCTACTTCCTCTGTCCTGACAACCAAAAGAAATACAAGGTCTTTGGGGGGGAAAGCCATATTGATGTGGTTGCCGAGCACCATGCACTCGAGGTACTTGCAAAACTACCCATCGACCCACTGTTGAGCGAAGCGTGTGATAATGGAACGATAGAAGCATACCAGGAAGCCGATCTTAGCGGCCTCTGCGACATATTGGAATCAAGGGAGAAATAAGGAATGTTGAAAGTAGCAGTAGCAAGTGAAAAAAAAGAGCGTATGTGCCATTTTGGGCACTGTGAGACCTTTGAAATTTTCGAGACAGAAGATGGTAAGATTCTTAAACATGAGAGCATGCCAAACCCAGGTCATCGTCCAGGTTTTTGCCCAACTACCTCCATGAACTGGGTGTGAACACCATTATCAGTGGTGGAATGGGTGGAGGAGCAGTGGATATCTTCAATGGACACAACATAGAGGTCATTATTGGGGGGGCTAAAGGTTCCGCTGAGGAAGCCGTGAAGCAGTACCTGGAAGGAAACCTTGCCTCCACTGGAAGTGTTTGCCACGAACATGCCCATCATGATGAGTGTGGTGAATAAGTAACAATCGTTTAAAACCATGGGTAACACCCTGTCTCACGGAGACAGGGTATTCTTTTTACTCACGCTCCTTGCAATTACTTGCTAATTTCTTCATACTTCCGCTTCTACCAAACAATCCCAGGAGTTTTGCATGAAGCAAATCAAGGATACCACAGTCGGTATTCCCCCCCAACGTTCGTATATCTCACGCCTACCCTTCTACTACGGGTGGGTAATTCTCATTGCAGGGGGGGCAATAGGAGTTTTGGCAAGTATCCCAGGACAGACTATGGGAGTGTCTGTATTTACCGACCATCTTATCACTTCTCTGAATATATCCAGAGTCGGCATCTCATCTGCATATATGGTTGGGACACTGGGAAGCAGCCTTATTATTAGCTATGCAGGAGTCCTCTTCGACCGCTATGGAGCCAGACCTGTAGCTGCTGTTGCAGCTTTCTTTCTAAGTCTATTCCTTCTATTGCTTGTTTTCTCCAGTAACATTGCATCACTACTCGCTTCTATCGGGATTCCTTCATCAATTGCTGCATTTGCTGTAATCGGATTCGGATTTTTTGGGATAAGGTTCTTTGGACAGGGTGTATTGACATTGGTCAGTCGTGGAATGGTAGCAAAATGGTTCAGTACCCATAGAGGGCTTGCAACCGGTTTGATGGGAATTACCACCTCTTTCACGTTTTCCTATGCACCACAACCACTGCAACACTTGATTAATCAATATGGATGGAAGTCATCGCTGGGAATATTATCAGCACTACTCATGTTCCTATTCCTACCCTTTATCCTCACATTCTTTAGGAGCGACCCTGAATCATGTGGTCTGGAAATGGAGCGAGGATTAGCAAAGCCAAAGAAGAATCGTTCAGCGCGTAGTGAGGATGCCCATGTGGAGCTGGATCTCAAGGATGCAAAGAGGCACGCTGCCTACTGGGTTATCCTCCTCTCCTTGGGTTATTGGTCCCTGTTCAATACTGCATTTACGTTCCACATCGTATCCATCTATGGGGGGGAATTTGGCATTGATGCAAGTCAAGCAGTTAAGATATTCCTCCCGATCTCTGTCATTTCAGTAATCTCCCGATTCCTCGGAAGTTATCTCAGTGACCGGATAGCCATCAAATACATTTACATCGCATATGGTATTTCTCTCATCATTGCCTCAATTGCGATGATGATTCTGAACACTACAATTGGAACCTTGCTTGTCATCATTGGCTACGGAATCGGAACCGGGCTGTTCGGTATGCTCAACATTGTCACCTGGCCCAAGCTCTATGGAAGAAAACACCTTGGAGCAGTAAGTGGTTTTGCAATGTCGATTATCGTGGCAGGAAGTGCCATCGGCCCCCCCTGGGCCTTCAGCATGGTGTACCGTTTCACCCACTCCTATCAAGGAACTGGGGGGGTAATAGGGCTTGCTGTCTCTTCCTGTATTATGCTTGCTATTCTGTTCATTCCCTTCTCAACTGAGAAGAATAAGAAAAGGAACAACCCCCCCTGAAACAAGAAGATGTTGAGCGGATGAAAGAGGTCATTGTGGCCTTGCTTGCCCAGTTGAACCACCATGCAGAATTCCTTGAACAGGAGACCCAAGCCATCGCCCCCCCATCCTGTAGCCTGGGGGGGCGGGTGACCAGAATGGAAGCCATCGGGGGGGAACAAGCAATCAGTGCACACGCCCAGTCCTTGAACCAGAAGAGAATCATTGGGCTCGAAAACGCACTTCAGAGGATAGAAAAGGGAACGTACGGCACCTGTATCCGATGCCAGGGAGAGATCCCGCTTGGGAGACTGGAATTGGTACCTGAAGCACTGCTCTGTGTACAGTGTGCTGAGAAAAAAAACGTCGTTAAACCAGGGAAATACGTGCTCTTCCTGATTGCTCACTTTCCACCTTATAGGAACAGAGCGTAAGATTATTCTCAATTGCAACCTGGGCACAGGCCTCATACCCTTCCCTAATCAGGGATGGGTCATGGGCATCGCTATGGGTTACCACCTGAAGTGGGTACTCACTTGCAATCTCCCAGAACGGGGGGGAAAGTGGATAGGGGGGGTGGCGCCAACCCTCATCTAGCTGGACCTTGCGCTTCCTCATCCCGTTTGCGTTGATCTCCAACGCTACATTATTGGCTACAGCACACTCAATAATTGCCCTGCTACAGGCCTGGGCTTCCTCATCCCATTGATGATAGTAATACCCAAACAAGTCAGGATGTGCTCCAAAAAGGAACAAACCTGAGGAGAGCGCGTCGCAGTACATATCGGTATAGGTAGCAAGATCCTTCTTGGACAGTTGATTCCAGAAGACCGAATACTCATGATTAAGGTCTGTTGAGAGGTCATGGATGGCACAGATGAGGTAGTCAACTCTCTCAGCCACCTCTGCATAGTACCCTTGATACTCAGGAAGATAGTCGCACTCATAACCAGTAAGAACGGAAAGCCCCCCCTCAGGAGCTATCTCTCTTGCCGTTTGGCAGTCGCGTTCATATGCTTCAATCTGGGCAAAGTCCATTCGGCTACGATGCCACCTGCCGTCAGGCACCGGGCAGTGCTCACTCATGCCAAGCAAGGCAAGACCATGCTCATTTGCAGATTGGACATATTCTTCAACGGTACCACTACCGTGGCCACAATAAAAACTATGGGTATGGAGGTTTACCACCTCTTGGGTATATTCTTGGTTTTGCATCATTCTTAGTCTGTAAGTATCAGAAATATCGGGGGGGGTTTGTGCAACACCCTCCAGATATGGTCCGACCTCTGTTGGAGCAGATTCAAGAATCTTGTATCTCATTTTTTAATAAAAAAAATACAGTTTCACCGAGCTGTTTTCTTGTGTTCTAGAAAGGAATCAGTAACAATACAAAACTATGTTGATAGTAGTGAAGATAATAGGGATAGTTTGCATACTTATCCTGGCTATTGTGCTTTTAGTATTTGCAGGGTCCTTCATCAATCACAAAGTTCGATTGCAGAAAGAAGCAGAAGCTTTTCCCCCCCCTCCTGGGACATTGATTCCTGTTGACAGTGTCACCATGCATCTATACACCGAGGGAGATGCAGAAAATACGTTGGTATTCTTGGCTGGCCATGGAACCAGTTGCCCCCCCACTTTGGATTTCAAGCCTTTATGGTCTCGATTGGTTGATTCCTTTACCATTGTTGTAGTGGAGCGAGCGGGATATGGGTGGAGTTCTGTTTCGAAGTCTCCTCGGGATATTGATACAATACTCGAACAGACTCGAACAGCATTGCAGCTTGCCGGGCATACATCACCATATGTGTTGGTCCCTCATTCCATGAGCGGACTTGAAGCGCTCCGTTGGGCACAGAAATACCCAGATGAAGTACAGGCAATAATTGGATTGGACCCCCCCAGTACACCAATGGCAATACACACACTTCCTAAAATACAGAATTCACAGTTGTCTGCTCTTCAGTTCATCTCAAAGATCGGACTCACGCGCCTCATTCCCGAATCTGATATGAAGAAAAACCTACCACTGCTTGATTCCGATGCCCTCTCTGATGCTGACAAAGCGAGTTACCGATCAATGTTCTACCGAAGCACACTTACCTCCGATATGGTACGGGAAGCAGAAGCCCTTGGGAAAAATTCTGAGGGTGTGTCTCAATTCGGAGTACCGAGCGGGACCCCCCCTATGCATTTCTTTCTTTCACAGGATCAGGACCGTATAGCGCCAGGTTGGATAGAGGTGGCGACAACCTATCTGTCCTCCGTGAAAGAAAGTTCTTATACGATTCTTCCAACCGGCCACTATGTCCACCATGAAAAAGCTGATCTTATTGCCTTGGAAGTTAAGCGTTTTTTTTCAATCAACTATAGATGCAATTTCCTCTCAGGAATGTTGAAAAGCAGAGACCGATTATTCGCGATATGTCTTTAGCTATTGGACTCAAAGAAAAGCATTGCTAAATCTATTCCCTACCAAGATTTCAAAAAATATTGATCTTTATCAATTTTTTTTGTATGCCAAGTCATTGACTCTACCGAAGAAATACCTAATTATTGGGCTGAATTTCAAAGGAGGCTACCATGCATGCAAGCATCAATTCTTATCAGTCTCTTAGCCTCTCCACTCCAGCCTAGAATCTTCTAATGGCCTACTGAGTAGCATGGTTTGCCACCGATCCAGGGAATGGCGTATGCTGACCTGGACGGGTAGTTATCTTTTCTTTCAGGAGGTTTAGCCATGAGCAAACCTACCACCAAACACTTTATCATCATTTTGCTGACCATCTTCAGCATGCTCGCCCTACTCGGTTGCCAGAAGTCCGAGACGAATGAAACAAAGAGTAGCAGCAAAAAGCTCTATGTCTACAACTGGTCCTACTATACCCCCCCAGACTCGGTCATTGCCTCGTTTGAAGAGGAATATGGTGTAGATGTAATACTCGATTACTTTGCATCCAATGAAGAGATGTTCACCAAGCTTATGGCTTCCTCCGGCGGTGGCTATGATGTCATCTTCCCCCCCAGTGGCGATTATGTCTCCATCATGAAGAACCTCGACATGTTGGAAAAACTCGACACCTCAAAGATGGACAACCTGCAATACCTCTCTCCACTTGCCTTGGAGAAAGCAACCTACGACCCACTCATGGAGTACTCGGTTCCCTACTACTTGGGAGCAAGCGGAATTGCAGTCAACAAGGAGATGGTCAGCGACTACGAGAAGAGCTGGAATATCTTTGGTGATGCACGTTACGAGGATCGAATGGTAATGATGGATGATATGCGTGAGGTTCTTGGTGACGCACTTGCCTACCTCGGTTACTCAGTCAACACCACAAACCCAGCTGAGCTTGAAGAGGCAAGAGTTCTGGTCAACACCCAGTGGAAACCCAACCTGGTCAAGTTTGATGCAGAAGGGTTTGCCAAGGGCTTTGCCAGTGGTGAGTATTGGATCGCACACGGCTACGCTGAGGCTATCTTTGAGGAGCTTCAGGAATCCCAGTGGGACAATGTAGACTTTTTCCTGCCTTCAGACGGGGGGGGTCCGATGTACATAGACTCGATGTGTATCCCCCCCAAGGGAGCCAGGAACTATGACCTTGCCCTTGAGTTCATCAACTATATCCACAAGCCGGAGAACTATGCACAGTTCCTCGACCGGTTCCACTTCCCTTCTTCTGTAAACATGGAAGCCGAGCAGTACCGCACAACCACCCCCCCGTTCTATACCGTTGATATGCTCACCTCCTATGAGTTGAAGGATGACCTGGGAGCAAGCTTGGAAATGTACAACAAGGCGTGGGAGAGCATCCGTTATGTTGATTGACCTACTCTCTCCTTAGAGGGTACAGTCATGGGTAAGCGGAGGTCTCTATGCAAAGCTTTACCCATGACACCTATATTTCACCTTTTTCTTGGCGCTATGCAAGCGAGGAAATGCGAACTGTATTCAGTGAGGAGCATAAGAGAAAGCTCCTGAGAAAGGTTTGGGTTGCCCTTGCAAGCGCCCAGGCAGAAGCTGGTCTCGTAAAAGCGGAACAGCTCTCTGAATTGATCGCACACCAAGAAGACATAGATATCGAGAGAGCCAGCGAGATTGAGGCTGAGATCCACCATGACCTTATGGCAGAGATCAAGACCTTCGCAGAACAATGCCCCCCCAATGCTGGCTCTATCATTCACCTTGGGGGGGCAACCAGCATGGACATCCTGGACAACATGGATGCGATGCGCCTGAAGCAAGCCCTCACCCTGATCATCGAAAAAAAACCAAGACGCTTCTCTCCCTCTTCGTAGAGAAGATGGAGAGTTATGCAGATACCCCCCCTTGCATGGCCTTTACCCATATCCAACCCGCAGAACCCACCACGGTAGGATATCGTCTTGCCCAGACTGCCCAGGACCTCAAAGAGGACCTTGAAGGTCTCCTGGCCGTACAGGCATCGGTTCGTGGCAAGGGAATGAAGGGAGCTGTAGGTACCAGTGCAAGTTATACGGAGTTGCTCAAAGACCGTTCGTTGTCTGCCATGGAAATGGAACAACGGGTCATGGAAAACCTTGGACTGGAAGCGTTCACCGCTGCCACCCAGGTCTATCCCCCCCGCAAGCAGGATTATCGAGTAGGGACAGCACTCAGTTCGCTTGCCTGCACACTCTACAAGTTCTTTATTGACTTCCGTCTGCTCCAGAGTCCACCCATTGGGGGGGAATGGAGTGAACCCTTCGGTGCAAAGCAGGTAGCTCTTCAGCCATGCCGTTCAAACGAAATCCGATAAACAGCGAAAAGATCGACAGCCTTTGCAGGTATATCTCCGCGCAGAGCGAAGTGCTCTGGCAGAACGCTGCATCCACCCTTCTTGAGCGCACACTCGATGACAGTGCAAACCGTCGCCTGGTGCTTCCCGATATGTTCCTTGCCCTGGATGAAGTGCTCCTCACGGCCAATAAGGTGGTCCGGGGGGGAATGCAGGTCCACCACAGTGGCATTGCGCGCAATCTTGAAGCATATGGTATCTTTGCGGCTAGTGAACGCCTCTTGATGGAGCTGGGAAGAAAGGGAGCCAACCGTCAGGAGATGCACGAGGTTATCAGGGAGTACAGCTTAAAAGCGTGGGCAGAGGTACAAGAGGGCAAGCCAAACACCTTGAAAACCATGCTCATCGAGGATAAGACCGTCCTCTCGTACCTATCAAAGGAAGCTGCTCTTGAGACACTCGATGCAACGCAGTACACAGGGGGGGACAGTGCACTTCGTACCCGCTTGGTAGCTCAGGAGATTACGTCCCTTCTCAACCGATGACGATCAGACCGGTAAAGATCAGGTAATAGATTGCCATTCGGGGGGGAAAACGGATGAGACTGGCAAGGAAGAAATGGTGAACCTTCAGTTCCAGTATTCCTGCCACGGTACAGATGGTAGAGAAAGGAAGCGGGGGGGTCAATCCACTGATGACAATTGCCCAGATTCCGTACTTGGTTATAATCTGCTCGGTGTGGGTCCCTGACTGTTTGAGTACCACTTCCTGAAGATGGGAATAAAGCCGACAAGTCTCCCAAAGAGGTAGGCAAAAAAAAGGCCCCCCCTGCAACAGAGCTGGCACCCATGACCAGGATAGCCAGCGCGGGATGCCACTCCATCACAAATGGCCACATCAGATCCACAGAAAGAGGTAGTACGAAGAGGTCTACGATAAATACGTAGATTGCAACTCCGTGCACCCCCCCGAAGTTCTCAATGAACTGCTGCACGACCACGTTCTGGTCCCACCCTGAGAGCCGGTAGTATCTAAGACCAATGAAATACAGCCCAAAGATGAAAAGCATCAGGAGGAAGGTACGCAGGAGCAATTTTCGTACATCCAGCGACCCATCCTCCTTGAGATAGGTTTCTTTCTTGAACAGTGACTTCAACCACACGGGTAACTTCATACCAGTAGATCCTTGAATTTCTTGAGCAGAATAAGCCCCCCCTCCCCCCCTGTTCCCACTCCTTGGAACAGAGGAGGCTTTCCTCCTCCCTTTCCGGCAATGGTTGAGAGCAGGTTCTGTCGTTGCTTGGAAAAATCCAGCAAGGTTGCTGCTTCCCCCCCGACCAGAGCAATAAGCCAGAGGACCTGTTCATCATTTTGCTGTACGGCGCAGAGAGCCAAGTTTTCAAATGCAGTGGCAGCCTTGCCGATATCCTTGAGAGAAAGGTCCTCCTCTACTTCCCAAAGCACAACTGGCGTCCCCCCCTTAATTTCAGGAACACCTGTAATGCGTTTCTCCAGCTCTAGGAAGGCCAACCGTTCATTGCACTTCTTTAATGCACTCTTATCAGAAGAGGCCTGGGTGACTGCCTTACTTGCAGTCTCAACCAATTCTTCCACCGGGGGGGAAGAGAAGAGAGCACCCAACTGTTCAATGATACGCTCTTTCCTGCGTATCTCTTCACGGGCAATTGCTCCAATGGTGAAGATAAGCCTGACATGTCCCCCCCTGATCATTTCCTGACCTTCATAGTGAAAGAGATCTATCTCTTTGGTGTTTGCTACGTGAAGACCCCCCCCACAGGCAACGGTGTCGATATCATCAACGACTACCAGTCTAACCCCCCCGTCCCCCCCTTCCACTTTAATCGATCTTCTCAGGTCCAAGGCCTGTGCGCTTTGCTGGGAGTGGACTTCATAGGATACAGGCTTCGTTTCCCGCACACTCTGGTTCACCAGATCTTCCAAGGCATAGCAGACAGAGAGAGGAATCTCTTTACTGTCTGTCTCTATGGTAAGGATCCGCTCTCCTTGGTGCACACTGACGGTGGCTATAGAGAAGTGGTGGAACAGCAATCCACTGGCAACATGCTGGGCTGTGTGCATCTGCATGTAGTGGTAGCGATGTTCCCAGTCAAGAACAATCTCCACCGTGTCTCCGACAGAAAAATCTGGGTCTTCTACTTGGTGATAGATGGTATGATCATCATCCTTGATGGTATCAAGGAGGGGGGGCTTTCCTGCAATAGTGCCCCCCCTGTCTCCCGCCTGGCCTCCCCCCCCTCTGGGTAGCAGATGGTCTTGTCCAAGACTACTCCCTTTTCTGTGATGGAGGTGACAACGGCCTGGAGTGTCCGCTGATAGGGTTCTTCATAATAGATAGGCTTTGAATGCATGTTCAGTCCTTTGATTTCAATGGAGTATTTGCTCGTCGTCCACCGGCAAGGCAGTATTTGCCACGGGGGGAGGTGGAAGTTGTACTTGATCGCAACGATGCGAATCAGGAAGACTACACTACTCGCTATGATGAATTTGCTCAAGAGTCCGAGTCCCGTCATCTCGAGTGCCAAGTAGAGGATACCTCCGATAAGGCTTGCTGTCGCGTAAAAGTCACTGGTAAGTACGGTTGGAATTGAGCGGCTCATGACATCACGAACAACCCCCCCTCCTCCGACTGCAGAAAAGACACCACAAAGCAACTGACCTACCGGCCCAATGCCAAACATTGCCCCCCCTTTCGCAACGCCAAGGGCAGTGAAGACACCCAGGCCAAGGGAATCGGCAAAGAGAATGACTCTCCAACGCCCGACAAACTTGGGAGCAAGGAAGAATACCGCAAGACCAGTACCGACACAAATGAGTATATAGGCACTGTTTGAGAATGCAGCAACGGGTGTTGCCCCCCCGATCGCTGCATCCCTAAGCATACCTCCACCACATCCGACGGTGCACGCAAATACGACAACTCCCAATATATCAAGCTTGAGACGTACCCCCCCTTTTACTGCACCAGTGATGGCAAAAATGAAGGTTCCCAGTAGGTCAAAGATATAGATGATGTTTTGCTCCAGTTCCATGGTTTGAGGGTACCACCAAACCATGACTTGTCCAAGATGGAGAACTGTACTATCTTTACTAAGGTCTAGAGGAGAAAGTTATGGCAATTATCAAATCTGCATGGGAACTGGCCCTGGAGAAGACAGAAAACTTACAGGCCGACCCCCCCAAGAAAATCAAGAAAGAACAGCTCGTCAAGGAGGGCAGACAACTTGCAGCAACCTTCCTCATGGATATAGATGCCACCAAGGAAGGAACTGTAAAGCAGTATGCTTCCTATGCTGGTGAAGAGAAAGACTCAGTCAAGGAAGGAATGGTTATCACATTCTTGTCCAACCTCTCCCTGCCACGCAGTGCTGCCTACAAGGAATCCTTTTCCAAGGTCCTGGAACTAGGAGAAATCCTGGGTGATGGAAATGAGGAACTAAAAGAGATGCTTGGACAGT
>JDSH01000314.1_pt1 | contig 10452 bp, 9 predicted proteins | sample 199451 | NCBI WGS metagenome assembly JDSH01 (sample SAMN02584198, study PRJNA231836) | bioreactor metagenome | isolation source: continuous culture bioreactor electron acceptor NO2- transfer2 day 38 after... | place: Germany: Bremen | reverse complement strand
GGTAGAACCTGAGTTATTAACTGAGACGTTTCTTCTGTAGGTAGTTTTGTATAATCCTATTGGCGGTAACAAACCCAACCACCTTACTATCCTTGTCCTTTACAATAAGGATATTGGTTTTCTCCTCTTCCATTACCTGAAGTGCATCATACAGGTTAGCAGAGTAGGGGGGGATGGATATGTCGATTTCCTTCATCAACAAGGAGACAGGTTCCCTGCTCTTTTCTTTGCTTTGGTGTAGTTCGATATATCCAATGGTACCAAACACCGTATCCCCCCCATCGATTACAGGAAGTAACCCGATTCCATGGTCATGCATAATGTTCCAGACAGTCTCTGCATGGTCGGAAGGTTTGCAGCTTATCAGGTCTTGTTTCATAATTTCTCCTACGCTGAGGGTCATCATGGTGGGAATTCGTTTGTCGAAAGTATCTGAATACCCCCCGTCTGGTAAGTTTCTGTGTGTACATTGTCTCACCGTATATAAGCCTTGCAACAAATAGGATAGCACTCCGCTGAGCAACAGGGGGGGTAGCATAATTGCATAGTCCCGCGTCATTTCAAATACCATGATAATGGCAGTAAGGACTCCTCCAGTGACACCCGAGACTATTGCAGCCATACCGACAATGGCATAAGCAGAGATAGGGCCTGTTGTCTCTGGGAAAAGCGTGTTCACGATAATGCCAACCGTTGCACCTAAGGCACCCCCCCCAAGAAAGAGTGATGGGGGGGCAAAGATACCGCCTGAACCGCCTGAGGCCAGCGTAAGGGAGTTTGCAAGGAGTTTTAGGAATATCAAGGCAAATGCCATCACCAGTGCAGTGATCTTGTTATCAAGAACCAAGTCAAGGAAGTCGTATCCGACACCAAACACGTGGTAATTGCCAAACAGGCGGAGGCTGATATAACCAATGGTTCCTACGATCAGACCCCCCCCGATTATTGATTTCACCGTAGCAGGAATTTTCAGTCCATCAAAAAAGTCTTCCATTCCATATACAGACTTGATGAAAACGACGGAAAGCAGTCCAGCAAGTAATCCAAGGATTGCATAAAAGAAGAGTTCATAATGGGAGACCATCGTATATTCAGGAACAATGAAAGCAGGGTGTGAACCCATGAAGACTGCTCCCACAGTAGTGGCAATAATTGCCGATACCACCAGTGGCATAATGGTCATGATACTGTATTCAGGAAGAATGAGTTCCAAGGCGAACATTATGCCGCCGATTGGCGCATTGAACGTTGCGCTGATTCCTCCAGCAACCCCCCCAGCGCCAACAAGGATAATGGTCTCCCTGGATGAGAGCTTGAGTGATTGCCCCCCCAATGTAGAACCAAAGCTAGCACCAATTTGCACAATGGGGGGGCCTTCCTTGCCGACTGATCCCCCCCCAGAACCAATGGTAATCGCTGAGGCAAATGATTTCACCAGAGCAACGACGGGGGGGCGAATTTTGCCTCGGTTTTCTGATACTGCGACCATGACCTCAGGAACTCCGTGTCCTTTAGCCTCCGGTGCCCATTTTGTAGTAATCCATTGGGCGAGGGTAATACCGATTGCAGGAACAGCTATAACAAAGGGACCCCCCCAGGAACTGATAAGTCCTCCACGATTATGTTGGAAGGAGAGTTGACCGGAGAAGAAAAGATTATGGAAGAACTCAATCAAGTACTTGAATCCGGCAGCACCCAATCCTGCTATGGCTCCAACAAGAATACAGAGGAGGCTGATGTAGACCGTCCGCTGAATTTGACTCTGCTGTGTTAATACTACCCGCTCATATGTGGGTTTCTCAGAAAACTGGTTTTTGTTTTGCATTGTGCATATAGTTGTAACGAACAAACAGAAAAAGGTAAAGGCGGATTTTGATAAGGAAAACCAGACAAAAAGGTTTCCCTGTATACGATTTGTTTTTCATTCTATTGCATAAGGCTGATACCTTACTTCAACGACGTTAAAACTTCCTCAATCTTCTCTGCCGCGCTCTTGATCACCACATACCCCCCCCTGTCGCTGATGGTCTCCTGGGGGGAGGAGTATCTTTTCTTCTCATACTCAGCCAGAGAGCATCGCTTCCTACGACTTGCTGGCAAGCAGTAACAAAGAGCATGACGCTATCAGTTCCCTGTTTGTATGTGGCAAGTCGTTCTTCCAGAGATGGTACTTTCAATTCTTCTGCAAGCTTCTCTGTTTCCTGATGGATATCAGCGTAGAATTCACTGGTGCTATCAAGCAGCGACAAGAGATAGAGTGAGGTTTCCAAAGCCAGAGGTCTAAAAAGCCTGAGTTGCAATGTGGTTGAAGTTTGGCCCATGTAGTACCCTACAAGGTCTCCGAAATCTGAATATGCCTGGGATATTTCTGTTGCAGTATCCCCCCCTATAACCTGGTAACACATCGCAAGCTTGTCGTCATCTGTCATTCTGAATCTCCTGTCAGGTTACCAATGATGCGGTTTCGTCCTGCTTCCTTTGCTTGGTAGAGCAAGGCATCTGCACGCTGTATGGCACTATCCAGCGTATCATCAGTCGTAAGCAGGGTAAAGCCTCCGCTCAATGAACATCCTTGGATTTTAGAATATTGCATACAGATTTCTTGCATCATGTTTTTCATACCTTGTAATAACGGTGCAATCTCCTCTCTTTTCCTTCTCTCAATAAGTAGCAAAAATTCATCACCACCCCCCCAACGTCCCAGTAGATCCTGTTTGTCAATCAGTGAAGACAATCCTTGTGCTGTTTGTTGCAGGACCACATCTCCACATTGATGGCCGTAGGCATCATTCAGGTCCTTGAAGTGATCAATATCAAGCATAAAGAGAAATGCTATTGCACTATCTTGTTTCTTAGGTACATAGAGACTGATGAGTTGTTCGATGGTACGGCGGTTATAGAGGGTAGTAAGTTCATCATGCTCTGCAAGATTTTTTAAATGAATGGAAAGGGTCTTTTGATGATCTACTTCAAACTCCAGCTCATGCAAAAGTTTCATGTAAACCATCAAGAGCACTACGAAATTCACGATAAACAGCATCAATCGATTGATTATTGCTGTAGCAGTGAACTCTGATAGTTCAAACCCTGTGATGGAAGGAACTCCTTGTACCATACTGCTGAAAGCTCCATAGATTCGATAGACCTGGGTAATGGCCAACACAAAATAAATAAAGAAAAGCAACTTCATAGTCCACCCAAACCAGCTGGAGAACCTTTTAAGGAAGACGGTTGAATACAGAACTATGGTTACGAGGAAAAAGAGCGAATTGCTGATGATAAATATCTCGAGAGGGAGGGTGAAAAACAATTCAACAAGAGAAGCCAGAAATATGAGTGATAGTATCCAATAACTTGTTTTCTTATATATCACACAGGATGCGTAGGCAGCCAAGCCATAATAAAAAATGATTCCACCACTGAAATAAAAGAGATTGGCAATTATTCGAAAAGCCGGTAAGGATGTCTGTACGAAGAACATTTGCAGAAAAAGACCTGTCGTGTTTAGTAGTAAATTTACTGTCCAACAGCCAATTCCAGGCACCCTGCTTTTTGCAAGCACCCATGCATAACACATTACAAGAAGAAAAATCATTTGGTAGAGGTTTTGAATGCTGATAATCGGTGACATGCATGCTCCCTTGCGTAATCATTTATACTTCTTGAAGCATAGGGGGGGCTATAGGATGTGTTAGCAATAAAAACGTAAGAGGTTTGGACAAAGTTTTATACAAAACATGTAAGAGGTGTATGATCTTTTCAGAAAAATTGAAATATTAAGGGAATCAAATGATTCCCTTAATACTATTCATATACATCCCCCCCAAGAGCCCTTGGAGCCTTGGTCTTGGAAGAGAAGAAGAGTAGCAAAACCAAGGTAACAATGTAGGCAGGGTGAGGACGAGATCCCCCCCAAATGAAGATGGCAATTCCAGCTTCTGTACCAGCACATATCCAGCACTCCGGGCAAAGCCGAAAAGAATACAAGCGAGGAATGTCCGGCTTATTTTCCAAGAGCCGAAGATATAGGCAGCAATGGCAAGATAGCCAAAACCCATATAGATATTAGGAGAAAATGTGGTTGAGATGGAGTAGGCAAAACACATACCTCCAAGTCCTGCCAGTGCACCACTAACAAGTACAGAGACAAAACGAATTTTCATGACATTTCCACCAGCTGCAGCCACTGCGTGGGGGGGGTTGTCCCCCCCACAAGCGCGGATATGCATGCCAAAGGGTGTCTTGTAGAGAAGGTAGGCCATAAGAAACGCTACCACGACAATAATCGGAACAAAAGTGTACAGATCAGTAAACACAGCTCCTAGGATAGGGATTTTTGAGAGAAAGGGAACCGTAACCTTGGGAAAGATCTCCAAAAGGAACTTGTTTGAAGGTTGCCCAAAGACTGATGCATTGATCTGGTTAGCAAGAAAAGCCGTCAAGGCAATACTGAGCATGTTTATCACCACACCACTGATAACCTGATTAGCCTTGAACTTGATGCACATCAGTGCATGAAGTGAAGCAAGTAAGGCTCCCCCCCCTACCATCGCAAAAGCCAGGGAAGCATAGATAAGCAGCAGTGGATTCCCCCCCGTGATAACACTGCTCAAGAGTGCATAACTCAGTCCCCCCCCAGCAAAGGCACCAAAGCCAAGCAGTCCCTCAAGGGCGAGGTTTATCACTCCGCTTCCCTCACTGTAGATGCCCCCCCCGATTGCGATAATGAAGAGCGGGATGGAAAAGGCAATTCCTTCAATGATAATGCTGTCCATACTCAAACCTCCTCGGCTTCGCGGGCATACCGGTTAGCCAGAGCCCTGAAGAAAATACCGATTGCGCTGAACAGCAACAGAATGCTGGTAATTAGCGCCGCAATTTCACGGAGGACTTGCATCCGTGAAGACATATAGGTTGTACCAGAGTCGAATACCATGACCAACAGCGAAGCAAAGAAACTACCAATGGCGGTGGTGTTTCCAAGGAGCGCTACTGCGATGGAGTCGAATCCCAGGGAAGGAAGCACCCTTGGTTGGATCGATGCATTGCTCCCAAGGTAGTAGGTAACACCGGCCAAACCTGCAAGTGCGCCACTGATCAACATCGTTGTAACCATTGTCTTCCCGACATTGATACCTGCATAGTTGCTGGCTTTGCTGTTTAATCCCACTGCTTTCAGTTCAAACCCAAAACGGGTTCGGTTGATGAAGTAACGAATTAAAAAGACCGTAATCAGGGCAAGCGGGAAAACCAAGTTGATTTCCATCTTTAAATTCATGATCGGGTAGTCAAAGAGTGTCAAGCGTGCATTCTGTCCGACCTCTACCGACTGACGAGTGATCGGGTCTACAAACCTGGTTTGTATAAAGAAACTGACCACATAGCTTATGATGTAGTTGAGCATGATTGCCACAACCACCTCGTTCATGTTGAAGCGGTGTCTCAGGTACCCAATCAATACCCCCCCAACCAATCCACCAGCGACAACCCCCCTATCAAGATAACCAAGGGTTTTGCAATAATCGGGGGGGAAAGGGAAGAATATCCCACCAAGACTGTCGCCAAGAATCCAGAGAATACCATGATACCGGAAACACAAATATTGAAGATTCCACTTTTCAGGGCCACCGCTACAGAGAGCGCGGCGAAAATCATGGGAGTGGTGTAATTGAGCAAACTCATGAAGTCAGTAAGCTGACTCTTTCGTCCAGCATACCGTGCCTTGGGAAGAATACCGGCACCTTGGAGAATGCTCCGGTACGCTTCAAGAGGATTTTTTTCCGAGCAGCAACAGCAATACCGCTCCAGCAAGAAGGCTGAGAAATATACAGAACAGACTTACCCTCAGTAGTTGGTGCTTGCCTGGACCACAACAGGAAATAAATAATCGTTTGACAAGATTAGGCTTTTTCAACATGTACCCCCCCCATCATATACTCTCCAACCTCAAGCTTGGTCATTGTTGATGCTGGCTTGATCGTTTGCTTTCGTCCGTTGTAGAGAACGAGGATTGTGTCAGCAAGCTCCATGATCTCATCCAGCTCCAAGGAGATGAGTAGAATTGCCTTCCTTGCGCCCTGAGTTCATCAATCTTCTTATGGATAGTCTCGATAGCTCCTACATCCAAACCTCGGGTGGGTTGTACAAACATCAACAGGTTCGCCTGTAGATTGATTTCCCTGGCGATGATGGCTTTCTGCTGGTTGCCTCCGCTCATACTTCTTGCAAGTGTGGTAGCCCCCCCTGAACCAGTTCTGATATCATAGGAAGCGATAAGCTCTACCGCAAGGGATTCCATTTCCTGTTGCTGCAGTACACCGTGGGAGTTGCTATAGGGCGCTTGATAATATTGCTTTAGGCACAGGTTTTCCAGAAGGGGGGGAAAGTCAAGGATTAAACCCACCGAGTGCCTGTCTTCTGGGATGTAGGCCACTCCAGATTCAATGCGCTCGCGCACAGTGCTTCCGCTGATATCCTTCCCCCCCTCAAGGAAAATTGATCCTTCTTTAACGGGAAGGAGTCCCGCTATGGCGTCGGCAATTTCAACCTGGCCATTACCGGCAACACCGGCTATGGCTAAGACCTCACCGCTATGAAGAGAGAAGCTCACCTTATCAACTTTTCGTATATGGTCATTTGTCTCAACAGATAGTTCTTCTACTCTTAAAACTTCAGCACCCTGGGTATGTCCAGTTGATGAGAGGGTGAGGGAGACTTCTCGTCCCACCATCAAAGCACTCATTTCCTGCGTACTGGTGGTATCTACATCATATACCCCCCCTACCATTTTTCCTTTACAGAGAATGGCGCAACGGTCAGCAATCTTCTTGATCTCATCCAATTTATGGGTAATGAGGATAATGGTCTTTCCACTTTCCCGAAGGTTCGTGATGATACCCAACAACGATTCGATTTCTTGTGGGGGGGTCAAGACTGCACTTGGCTCATCAAAAATGAGGATTTCTGCATTTCTGTAGAGCATTTTCAGTATTTCCACCCGTTGGCGTGTCGATACAGGAAGGTCCTCGATGATATCCTCTGGATTCACTTCCAGCTGATAATGCTTGGATAGTTCACGTACTTTTTCATTCGAGGATTGTACATCTACATAGGGAAACAACCCAAGATATCGTTTCCTTGGTTCTATTCCCATGATGATGTTCTCGGTAATGCTCTGGTTCTCCACCAGCATGAAGTGCTGGTGTACCATGCCGATGTTCAAATCATTCGCAACAAGTGGACTGGATATATGCTCTTTCTTTCCCCCCCTGATAAGAATTTCTCCTTCATCAGGGGGGGTCTGCATACCAAAGAGCATGCTCATCAATGTCGACTTGCCTGCACCATTCTCACCGAGAATGGCCAAGATTTCTCCTTTCTCGATAGAAAGAGAGATGTCATTGTTCGCAATTATCCCGGGAAATCGTTTGGTAATGTGCCGGAATTCAACCAAGGTGTCCACGTTGTTTCGCCCCCCCCTACAAAAAGAGGTACTGGTACCAAGAAGATACCAGTACCATTGTTCACAGAATTAGTTAACCTTGAATCCCTCAGGGGGGGTGAACCCACCAAAGTTTGAGGCAGGAACAATTGTTCCGTCCTGGACCAGTTTGTAAGCTTCATCAAGTTTTTCGATAATAGATGGAGCGAGTTGGTTACGACCACTCTCTTTCACAAATCCAGTTGAATCAGTGTCTGCCTTCAAAAGCACATTTGCTCCTTCAAAGGTTCCTTCCTGAATTCTGGAGAGGGTGCGGTGTACATTCAAGCTCATAACCTTCAGTACACTGGTAAGGATGATGTTGTCGTTTCCGACCTTGCCGTCATCCCACTGGTCAACATCGCATCCGATGACGTGCAACTTGCCACCACTCTCTTTTGCTGCAGTAAATACACCGTTTCCGCTAGCTCCGGCTGCAACAAAAACAATATCTACACCCTGTCCAAGCAGTTGCTGACCGATGACTTTACCTGTTGCCTCATCTGCGAAGGAACCTACATAGTTACCACCCACATTTGCACCGGTTACATCGGTTCCAGCCTGTGATGCAAGTTCAACAAGCTTTGCATCGGTACCGAGTTTCTCATTGGCATAGATGACACCACACTCAAACCCATATTGGTAATTGACATTTGAAGGGTAAGCTACACCATTGACCACTGCAATTTTGTTTGTCTTGGTCTCAAGAGCAGCTGCTACACCTGCAAAGAATCCGCTTTCTTGTTCCGCGAACGTCATTGCATACACATTAGGAAGTTCTACGGTGTTACCTGCAGCATCAGTGGGGGGGTAGGTGTCTACCAGAATGAACTTGGTCTCAGGATTTTCCTTTGCCAATTCACCAATACCTGCAAACTGGAATCCTGTACACACAAGTACATCGTACTCTGCGACAACATCGGCGGCAGTCTTCAAGCTGCTGCAACATCGCCACTGGGTTCACGAATTGCTGTCACTTGTGCTTCTGGATACTCATCGATGAATGCCAGGATGCCATTGTAGTTATCCTGGTTGAATGAACCATCGTCTACTCCACTTGGGGGGGTAGTGATAATGGCAATATTCAGGCCTGCTTCCTGAGATGCCTGTTCTGTGGAACCTGCTGCAAACAGCATTCCTGCAATAAGAACCATTGCAATAAAACCAACAATTTTCTTCATTTCTATCTCCTTCTATCTATTTTGTGATATCCATCATTAAGCATGATGAGTAATCTCTCTTTAACATTTATGTAATTTACTTGCTGAGATGACTTTTTATCTTCTCGGCATTAGGGGGGGATTCAATTATTCCTTTTTCTGTAATAATGCCAGTAATAAGGGAAGCATCGGTAACATCAAAAGCAGGGTTGTACACCTGTGCATCTTTGGGTCCTGTACGTTTTCCAAAACCATTGATCACCTCATCTCCGTCACGCAACTCGATGACAATATCGCTGCCTGTCTCTGTCGAAACATCAAACGTTGAACTTGGAGCAGCCACATAAAAAGGAATGTTGTAATAGCGGGCAAGAATTGCAACACCGAAGGTACCAATCTTGTTGGCAGTATCTCCATTTGCAGCAATGCGGTCAGCTCCCACAATCACAGCATCAATTTTTCTCTCCTTCATCACCAATGATACCATATTATCACAAAGAACTGTGACATCAAGGCCACCTTTTGCAAGTTCATAGGCGGTAAGTCTGCTTCCCTGTAACAACGGTCTTGTCTCATTCGAATACACCTTGAATTGATACCCTTGCTCATGACCAAGGTAGAGTGGGGGGGCGAGGGCTGTTCCATATCCACTGGTGGCCAATCCTCCTGCATTGCAGTGAGTCATGACACCCCCCCATTGTTTTTTTTCTTATCAAAGAGGGATAAACCATGCATTCCGATTGCCTTTCCCATTTCTTGGTCTTCATAAAAAAAATGGTATTGCTTTCTTGTAATAACGATTCAAGTATTTCCGCTTGCTTGATACCTGGTTTATTGTGTGATTCGGTGAAGGTCTTGTTCATACGGTCCAACGCCCAGAACAGGTTAACCGCGGTTGGACGACTGGAAGCAAAATACTCAGTAAGTTCCTTCATATCCTGTTCCATATCAGCAAGGCTCTGATACTCTTTCTGTGAAAGACATACATAGATGCCATATGCGGCAGCGATTCCGATCGCAGGAGCACCCCCCCTAACACGTAGTTTCTTGATGGCCTCATAAATCGATTCTCGTGTATCCAAATATAAGAACACCTCTTCAGTAGGAAGTTTTGTTTGGTCGAGCAGTACAAGCTGTACTGGGTGATGCTGTAAGCGAACGGGAATAATAGTAGGCATAGCGTACTCCTAATTTATATGTGAAGGACTGCTTTGGCGCAGCGCAATGATCTTGTGTTAGTGGTTCTGATTGGAAAATGTTGCTGATGATCTCTAGTGCAGATTCCTTTGCGAGGGCAATCCTTTTGCCGTGGTCAATGTGTGCAAGATTTTCCCCCCCTCTCAATCCACATGCCATATTTGAGATGAGCCCAATTGCTGCATAGCACATACCTAGCTCTTTGGCTAAAAACATTTCAGGGAGACCTGTCATGCCAACGAGGGTACCTCCACATTTCTGGAACATGGCAATTTCTGACTTCCCTTCAAACCGAGGGCCCTCCGTGCACACATACACCCCCCCATTGGTATGAATAGGTATGCCTGCTTCTTCTGCAGCCTGTATGAACAGTGACCTTAGGTTACGGCAATAGGGGGGGTCACTCATATCCACATGAGCGACTTCGTTGTCACCACCATCGAAGAATGTCTTTATACGACCAGTGGTGAAATCGAGAAAGTCTTCAATTACGACAACAGAACCTTCTTGGACCGATTCATCCATTGATCCACTTGTAAGCAGGGCAAAGACATGGGATACACCTTCTTGTTGGAGAGCTTTCATCTGTGCCGGAAGTTGATGGCATGGGGGGGT
>JDSH01000313.1_pt1 | contig 10553 bp, 11 predicted proteins | sample 199451 | NCBI WGS metagenome assembly JDSH01 (sample SAMN02584198, study PRJNA231836) | bioreactor metagenome | isolation source: continuous culture bioreactor electron acceptor NO2- transfer2 day 38 after... | place: Germany: Bremen | reverse complement strand
AGCCAAAGGCTCGGAACAACCTTCATGGCCTTGTTAGGTGATAATCTCACTGAGATTTCCGGAATAATTCTGGGTACTTTTTATACCAATGAATTGCGCTTGCGATTGCTAATACGCACCAGACTATGGCGCCGGTTACTAAAGCTATATATTTTGGCTGCTCAGTAACACCGTACAAAGCTGGTAGGAATAACGAAAACCCGGCTAACAGGGAAAAAGCTGACTGCTTAGACTCTACGAGAAATTTCGCAGATTTAGCTTCTGTAGTGATACCCATCGCTTTAATTTGAATGGCCCTTCCTCCGGCGTAAAACGTAGTTAGGCCTGCAAACAAGGCGATAATCGTCGTTATTAATACGTGTCCCATTCGTTTACCTAACAGCTGATTATACGAACGCGTTCGTATAACACGCATTCGTATAACTCCAAAAAACGCGGCTCTCAGAAACCCCCCCAGCTTCACCAATAAAATCAGCAAATTACCTGAATCCAACACGCTACCGCCGAGTTATACGCCCGTGTTCGAGCCACCCCCCCTGCTCCAGATTGGGGGGGGCGTATAACTCCGCACGCCCCCCCGATACTCCTTTTCAAACTTATCAGAAGGTTAGCAACATTTCGCCCTGGTTTCCCGGAGTTTTGCGAACGCGTTCGTATAACTCCGCTTCTGGATACTTGATTGACAATCCCGAAAAATCAAATACTGTATATTTATACATAACCATCAAGGAGCCAGGATATGGACATCCGCTGCCCGATTTCTCCGCAATCCACACGCTTTCTGGATCGGCTCAGAAATTTTATCCGACTTCGCGGTCTCGCTTATAAAACCGAGAAAACCTATGTGTTCTGGATCAAGCGCTTTATCCGCTTCCATGGTCGAAAACACCCGGAGTCTATGGGTACAGCGGAGGTTGAAGCTTTTCTTTCCCATCTGGTTCTGCAGGCGAATGTCAGCGTGGCTACTCAGCGTGTCGCTTTGAATGCTTTGATATTTCTTTATCGGGAGTTTCTGGGCACACCATTGGAAAACCTGGAGTATGAAGCGGCAAAAAAGCCCAAGAGGATTCCGGTTGTGTTCAGCCCGGACGAGGCCAGGCGGGTAATTGATAATCTGAAGGGCGAATTCAAACTGGTGGCCATGCTGATCTACGGTGCCGGCCTGAGGATTAACGAAGCTCTTCGATTACGTGTCAAAGACGTCGATTTCGGCATGCAGCAGTTGATCGTTCGCGAAGGGAAAGGCAGGTTTATAGAATCGGGCTACGATTTGCGAACCATTCAGAAATTACTCGGGCACTCAGACGTGCGCACAACGGAGATCTACACCCACGTTGTGCAGAAAGGCGGCTTTGGAGTCCGCAGCCCGATTGACCAGGCCGTTTAGGATTCCCAGTTACTCGCTGGTATTCGGCGGATATGAATGTGGCTGATCAGGCGGATGGTGGGCCTTACCAGGAACTGGAAGCTGCCGATAATAAACAGCCAGATTGCGGCGGTCTCATGCTTCGGAAACAGGAAGAGTATGCTCCCCCCCACCAGAAACCAGATGGCGATGAAGAAATCATTGATGATGCTGATCATCTCGTAGCGGCGCCGGATGATCAGCTCTTCGTGGCCAAGTTTCAGGGTAAGCGGGTTGTCCATTGATTGTTCGTCCATGGCACTTCCTGTTTCCGGTCTGTTTGAAGCGATTATGGGTAAAGTTCGTCGGTTCTGGCGGCCATGATGAAATCGTTTTTGTGCAGGCCTCCGATTTTATGGGTCCACCAGCGTACGGTGCTTTCCCCCCCCATTCCAACAGTATCGCGGGGGGGTGGTGGCCTTCTTCTTCCGCCAGGTCCGCCACTTTGTTGGTAAAGGCCTGGGCCTGGACAAAGTTTTTGAAGGTAAACACCCGCTGTAACTGCTCTTCCCCCCCATCCTGAACGATCAACTGCCATTCAGGCACGTCTTTCAACAGGGTCTGCTTTTCAGCATCCGTGACCTGGGGGGGTGCATCGGCACTGCAGGCGCTGCAGCTTTGCTGGCCAAGATTCGACATAGCGTCCTCCACTATATTTGTGGCTTCAACCACATCGTGGGTGCCCGCCCGTCGTTTATCAACCCGGCAGTTGAAATCGACCCTTTTTCCGAATACTGTATATATAAACAGTACTCGAGAAATAAGCATGAGCAAATCACTCAACCACCTGCTTCAGGACGCCCGTATCTGGCAGGGTCATAAGCCCCCCCAGAAACACGCCTCTCCGGCGGAGCACACGGGGGGGTATCAGGTTCTGGATAACCAACTTGGTGGGCTCGGCTGGCCCAAGGGTGCCTTGAGTGAATGCCTGCTGGACAGCTGTGGCATTGGCGAGCTGCACCTGGTACTTCCGCTTATGCAGAAGGTCGCCAGGCAGGGAAAGACCATTTTCTGGCTGAACCCGCCCCCCCACACACCTTATGCCCCCCCGGCGCTGGCCAGGCTGGCGTAAATACCGATCAACTGGTGCTGGTTCAAACTCACGATTCCGCTGACTTTCTGTGGACACTGGAAAACTGCCTGCGCTCCCCCCCTGTCACAGGCCTGGTGATGGCCTGGCCGGGGGGGAAGTTGGCCACCCGGGATATCCGCCGGCTGCAACTGGCTTCCGAAGCGGGTAACAATGTCTGCATTCTGTTTCGGGAACGTCGGCAGGCAGAGCAGCATTCACCGGCCGCACTTCGGCTGGAGCTGATTCCCGGAGAACACCAGGATCTCAAGATCAACATTCTGAAACGCCGTGGTAGCTGGCCAGGACAGCGCTGCACTCTTGCCCTTGGGCATCGCGCGGGCATTCAGGCCAGCGACCCCCCCACTGGTGTGATTCAGGGGGGGCCATGGTCACAGGATGGAGCCACCTGATTCATGTTGTGGCTGTATCTGCACTTCCCTCACCTGCTGCTGGATCATGTTCGCCGCAGCCAGCAAACTCAGGGCGCACTTGCGGTGGTCGATCTTGCCGGGCAGGCTATTCTGCAGGTTTGCCCAGAAGCCGATCACCTGGGTATTCGGCCGGGCATGCGCCTCAAGACCGCACTGGGCCTGGCACCAGACCTGGTGATTCTGCATCTCGATTCTCAACAGGAAACCAATCTGCTGGAAGAGCAGGCCCGCTGGCTATATCGTTACGCGGCCCACATTACCCTGTCGCCGCCGCACGGTCTGTGGGCTGAAGTCAGCAGCCTCCAGCGGCTATATGGCGGGCTTCCCGCCGTTTGGCAAACGGTCGAGCAGGCTCTGGCAGAGCGGCAACTCACTGCCTGGCTGGCTCTTGGGCATACGCCACTGGCGGCTCAGCTCCTTGCGCAAGCAGGCAAAGGCGAGTGCACCGCAGACAAAGGCCACATTCTGACGGCCCTGGGCAAACTGCCTCTGGTGGCTGCGGGTTTTGATGAAAAATCCTGTACCCGCCTGCATCGCCTGGGGGGGCTGAATACGCTGGCTGAAGTCTTCAATCTGCCAGCCGGGAACTGGCACGGAGGCTATCCCCCCCGGAGCTGCTGGCACGTATACAAAAAGCCCAGGGCACCAGGCCAGACCCCCCAAATCGCCCTGGCACCCCCCCCGCACCGATTCCGCCAGCGGGCCGATTTTATTCAGGAAGTGGAGCATGCCCAGGGGGGGCTTTTGTTCGCGCTGCAGCGGATTCTGACCGAGCTGGAAGAAGACCTGTGCTGGCGCCAACAGGACACCGACACCCTGCATCTTTTACTCCAACACCGGCACGAAGAAGCCACCCGGTTAACGTTGCGAACGACTGGCCCGGAGCATCGGGCAGAGAGCTTTCTGAAACTGCTGCGCCTGAAACTGGATCAGCACCCGCTGCGGGCACCGGTGATCAGTCTGTCCCTGTCGGTAAAGCGGTTTCTGGGCCGGGAAGCCCCCCCGGTTGGCCAGGACCTCCTGGGCGATGGACAGGACCTGAATGAAGCCTGGCATACGCTGGCCAGTCGTTTACAGGCCCGCCTTGGTACTGAGGCATTGCAACAGCTTGCACCGAGGGCAGACCACCGCCCGGAGTTTGCCTGGACAGCCTCCGCCATAAAACCAGCCAGCAGGCACAGCGAAACACCAGAGGTCTCTGGCCTGCCTGCGCGCCCTTTATGGCTGTTATCCACGCCGCACCCACTGGCAGAACCTCCGGCCAGATGGTTCTCGGGGGGGCCGGAACGCATCAGTGCTGGCTGGTGGGACGGCCAGCGGGTGCACCGTGACTACTATATTGCCCAGTTGTCCAGCGGCCAGTTGGCGTGGGTGTTCCGGGATATTCGCGATGGCTGGTACATACACGGGTGGTTTGGCTGATGGATTCTGATTACGCCGAGCTGTTCTGCTTCAGCAACTTCACCTTCCTGACCGGCGCCTCCCATCCCCCCCATGAACTGGCTGAGCAAGCCGCAGAGCTTGGCTATCGGGCAATTGCCATCACCGATGCCTGTTCGGTGGCAGGCATCCCCCCCAGAGCCTGGGCAGCCCTTAAAGACAGCCCGGTAAAGCTGATTACCGGGAGCTGGTTCGAACTGAGCGATACTCCCGAGGGCGCCACTGCCCCCCCACCCCCCCGGTTCATACTGCTGGCTCGAACCCGCGAGGGCTACGGTCAGCTTTGCCAATTGATCACCACCGGGCGGCGACGCGCTGAGAAAGGGCAATACCGGTTATTTACCCGGGATATCGAAACCCATTCGCTGGACCACTGTCTCTGCCTGTGGCTGCCACCGCTGGTATCACAAACCAACGCGCACCAGGCATTGATCACCGGCGAATGGCTGCAACGGATTTTCGAGCACAGGCTACGCCTTGCAGCGACCCGCACACTGGAAGCCGGCGAGGAACAGCAACTGGTCCGTGTACGGTGGTTAGCTGAGCAAATGCGCTGCGCGGTGGTGGCAACTGGCCAGGTGCATATGCATCGCCGCGAACGCCAGCCATTACAGGACGTGCTGACAGCTCTGCGCCACCGCACCACGCTGGAACAGGCCGGACACTGCCTGTTTCAGAATGCCGAGCGTTATTTGCGCCCGATACCGGTTATCCGGCGATTATTCCCCCCCGAGCCTGGGTTCGGGAGACCGTGGCAATCGCCGAAGCCTGCAGCTTTGAGCCTGGCAGCCTGCGTTATGAATACCCTCCCGATTTAGTGCCGGAACACGAAACACCCACATCGTTTCTGGCGCGACTCACCCGGGAGGGTGAACGGCGGCGTTACCCATCGGGCACACCCATGAAGGTGCAGGCACTGATTCGCAAAGAGCTGGAGCTGATTGCCGAACTGCGCTACGAACACTATTTTCTCACCATCCACGACATCGTCGACTTTGCCCGGCGCCAGGGCATTCTTTGCCAGGGCCGGGGGGGATCCGCAGCCAATTCCGCGGTCTGTTACTGCCTGGGCATAACCGAGGTGAACCCGGCCAATGTGGAACTTCTGTTTGAACGGTTCATCTCCAAAGACCGGGATGAGCCCCCCCCGACATCGATGTGGATTTCGAGCACGAACGGCGTGAAGAGGTTATTCAGTACATTTACCAGCGCTACGGCCGTGAGCGGGCCGCCCTGGCCGCCACCGTGATTCGTTATCGCCCCCCCCGCAGCGCCATCCGGGATGTGGGCAAGCGCTGGGCTTTGATGCCACACTGGTGGAGAAGCTGCTGGATGGCATCGACTGGCGTGACAAGGCCACCGGCTGGCGCCAGCAGATTCTGGACAAGGGCCTGACCCGCAGCCCCCCCAAAGTCGCGGATCAGTTCTTCACGCTGGTGAACACCTTGCTGGGCTTTCCACGCCACCTGTCCCAGCACGTGGGCGGTTTCGTGATCAGCGCCGGCCCGCTTTCAGAACTGGTGCCAGTCGAGAATGCCGCCATGGAAGGGCGCACGGTTATCCAGTGGGACAAAGACGACCTGGAAAGTCTGGGGGGGCTGATGAAGGTGGATGTCCTGGCCCTGGGCATGCTCACCGCCATTCGCAAAGCACTGGCGCTGATCAGTGAAGAGAAAGACACGCCGTTTACCATTCAGGATGTCCCTCAGGAAGACCCTGACACCTACGCCATGCTGCAAAAAGGCGACAGTATCGGTGTCTTTCAGGTGGAGTCCCGCGCCCAGATCAACATGCTCCCGCGGCTGAAACCGGAAACCTGGTACGACCTTGTGATCGAAGTCGCCATCGTTCGCCCGGGCCCCCCCATACAAGGCGACATGGTGCACCCCCCCTACCTGCGCCGAAAACACGGCATGGAAGCGGTGGAATACCCCCCCAACGATGCCGTACGCCAAGTGCTGGAGCGCACCCTCGGGGGGGTGCCGATCTTCCAGGAACAGGTCATCAAACTGGCCATGGTTGCCGCCGGTTTCAGTGCGGGCGAGGCCGATAAACTTCGCCGCGCCATGGCGGCCTGGAAATCCCATGGCGATCTGACACCTTTCCGCGACAAACTGATTCAGGGCATGCTGGAGCGGGGGGGCCACGATGCCGACTTCGCCGAGCGCCTGTACAAACAGATCTGCGGCTTTGGTGGCTATGGATTTCCGGAATCCCATGCCGCCAGCTTTGCCTTGCTGGTGTACGTCTCCGCCTGGATCAAACGCCACCACCCGGCAGCGTTCTATTGCGCTCTGCTCAACAGCCAGCCAATGGGCTTTTACTCGCCCCCCCGCCAACTGATTCAGGATGCCCGGCGCCACAACGTTTCCGTGCTGCCACCAGACGTCAACCACAGCCAGTGGCAGCACACCCTGCAAGGTCAGGAGCAGCACCTGCGCCTTGGCCTTAGAATCATTCAAGGCCTGTCTCGGAATGGCGCCGAGCGCGTCCACCAGAACCGCCCGGCAAACGGTTACCAAAGCGCCGCCGAACTGCGCACCCGAGCTGGCCTCAACCAGAGCGACATGGAACTTCTCGCCGGCGCCAACGCCATGCCCGGCTTCACCAGCAACCGCCACCAGGCTTACTGGCAACTGCTCGAACACGAAGAACCCGGCGAGCTCTTCGCTAACGAAGCCATGACCGAATACACACCGGAACCCTGCCACCTGCTCCCGGAGCCCACCGAAGGGCAAAACGTACTGGCCGACTACAGCAGCCAGGGTTTAACACTACAAAGGCATCCCCCCCTTGCCCTGCTCCGCGAACAAGGCCACCTGCGCCATTGCCTCACCGCCGACCAACTCAAAGCCACCCGTCCCGGCATCCCCCCCGTACAAGTAGCCGGCCTGGTCACCGGTCGCCAACGGCCCGGCACCGCTTCCGGCGTCACCTTCGTCACCCTTGAAGACGAAACCGGCAACGTCAACGTCGTCGTCTGGCTAGACACCGCCCGCCGCCAGCGCAAACCGTTGCTCACCGCCCGGTTGTTACACGTCAAAGGAGTCATCGAGAAAGAGGGGGGGGATATCGTTCATGTCATGGCCGGCAAGCTGTCTGACTTGAGCCATCTGATCAACTCGCTACCGGTCAGCTCCCGGGATTTCCACTGACCACAAACGCAAAAACCCCCCGCCAAAGGCGGGGGGTTTTCAGGGCAGTGTCGGTAAGGATCAGCCGAGCAGCTTGATCATTACCCCCCCCGCTGCAACCGCAGAGCCAATAACACCGGCCACGTTCGGACCATTGCGTGCATCAGCAGGAAGTTCTGCGGGTTGCTTCCAGGCCCACCTTGTTGGAGACCCGCGCCGCCATCGGCACCGCGGATACACCTGCGGAGCCAATCAACGGGTTGATCGCTTCCTTGGTGAACTTGTTCATCAGTTTCGCCATCAGTACACCGGAAGCGGTGCCTACACCGAAAGCCACAATACCCAGGCCCAGGATACCCAGCGTCTGGCCATCCAGGAACTTGTCGGCCATCAGCTTGGAGCCAACAGACAGCCCCCCCAGGAAGATGGTTACGATGTTGATCAGCGCGTTCTGTGCGGTATCGCTCAGACGCTCTACCACGCCACACTCACGCATCAGGTTACCGAAGCAGAACATACCCAGCAGCGGAGCCGCATCGGGCAGGAACAGAACCACGGCAATCAGAACAACCAGAGGGAAGACAATCTTCTCTTTCTTGCTCACCGGGCGCAGCTGCGACATCTTGATGGCACGCTCTTTCTCGCTGGTCAGCGCCTTCATGATCGGCGGCTGGATCATCGGCACCAGCGCCATGTACGCATAAGCAGAGACGGCAATCGCACCCAGAAGATGCGGGGGGGCCAGTACGCTGGATACGTAGATGGAGGTGGGGGGGCCGTCGGCGCCACCAATGATGCCGATTGCAGCGGCCTCGAGGATATTGAACTCCAGTATTCCCGTCCAGTCCAGCAACGCCGCGCCAATAACGGTACCGAAAATACCGAACTGCGCAGCCGCACCCAGAAGCAGGGTTTTGGGGGGGTTAGCAAGCAAAGGGCCGAAATCGGTCATCGCCCCCCCTACACCCATGAAAATCAGCAGAGGACCAACGGTACTGCCGATAATCACAGAGTAGAAGTTATACAGCATGCCATTGCCGTAGCCGTAATCCTGCGCAATGGAGTTGGCCATCGCCATTTCGGAATAACTGGCTTCTTTCACCGCTACTTTGAAGGCTTCTTTCAGCTCAGGCGTAATCGCCTGTCCGACCTGATAGGCCACATCCAGCGGCGCCGCCAGTGCAGCCAGAACCTTGGAGTTGCCACCCTGCAAAGCAAAGTGAATAGCGTTTTCAGCCGCAGTCAGGGCAAGCCCTGCCTCCGGAATATTCGCCAGAATGCCACCAAACCCGATGGGCACCAGCAGCAACGGCTCAAACTTCTTGTTGATCGCAAGATAGAGAAGCAACAGGCCAATAGCGATCATGATCACCTGGCCCAGCTCGATGTTGAACAGGCCACTGCCTGTCCACAGTGTCATTAATTTATCCATGGAATGCTGGCCCTTATGCGATTGTCAGCATTTCATCATCAGGGGGGAGACGGCATCACCGACCTTGATGAAGACTTCGCCGATAGTACCGGCTTTCGGTGCGCGAACCTCGGTTTCCATCTTCATGGCTTCGAGGATAATCAGCACGTCACCTTCCTCAACGGTGTCACCCGGAGAAACCAGAACCTTGAAGATGTTACCACCCAGCGGTGCCACCAGAGGCTCGCCTTCGCCTACCGCCGGAGCCGGTGCGGAGGAAGCGGCCGGAGCAGACGCGGCGCCACCGTCACCCTGGATCTGGGTAATCTCGCCACCTTCGGAAACCGCCACCACAAACTTCTTGCCGTTAACTTCAACGGTGTAAGTCTCCGGGCCCGCGGCTTTCTTGGCCGGTGCGGCGTCTTCTGCGGTCGGGACCGGCTCGAACGCATCCGGGTTATTGCGGTTCTCCAGGAACTTCAGGCCGATCTGTGGGAACAGCGCGTAGGTCAGCACGTCGTCTTCAAGATTGTCGGCCAGCTTGATGCCCTTCTCGTCCGCCAGCTTCTTGAGCTCGTCGGTCAGCTTGTCCATTTCCGGTTCAAGCACATCTGCAGGACGACAGGTCATGACTTCCTTGCCATCCAGAACACGCTCCTGCAGCTCTTTGTTCATGGGGGGGGCTGGCGCTGCGCCGTACTCACCCTTCAGAATGGCGGAGGTTTCCTTGGAGATGGACTTGTAACGCTCGCCGGTCAGAACATTCAGTACCGCCTGGGTGCCGACAATCTGCGAGGTCGGGGGGGTCACCAGCGGAATGAAGCCCAGGTCTTCACGAACCTTGGGAATTTCTTCCAGCACCTGGTCAAACTTGTCGCTTGCATTCTGCTCGCGCAGCTGGTTTTCCATGTTGGTCAGCATACCGCCCGGAACCTGGGCAATCAGAATGCGGGAATCGGTGCCGCGCAGGCTGCCCTCGAACTTCGCATACTTCTTGCGCACCTGGCGGAAATACGCCGCGATTTCTTCCAGCAGGTTCAGATCAAGACCAGTGTCGCGATCGGTACCTTCCAGAATGGCAACAACCGCCTCGGTGGGCGAATGGCCGTAGGTCATGCTCATGGACGAAATGGCGGTGTCCACGTTGTCGATACCGGCTTCCGCAGCCTTGATGGCGGTGGCGGTCGACATGCCGGTGGTGGCGTGGCACTGCATGTGGATGGGGGGGATATCCAGCTCTTTCTTCAGGCGACTGACCAGATCATAGGCCACATACGGCTTGAGAATACCAGCCATGTCCTTGATCGCGATGGAATCTGCGCCCATGTCGCGACTTCTTTCGCCAGATCTACCCACATATCGATGGTGTGCACAGGGCTGGTGGTGTAAGCAATCGTACCTGGGCATGCTTGCCAGTCTTGCGAACGGCCTTGATCGCACGATCCATGTTGCGGGGGGGATCGTTCATGGCATCAAAAATACGGAACACGTCTACGCCGTTCTCGGCGGCACGCTCACAGAAACGGTCAACCACATCATCCGCATAGTGACGATAGCCCAACAGGTTCTGGCCGCGCAGAAGCATCTGCTGGCGAGTATTGGGCATGGCTTTTTTTTAAGTTCGCGGATGCGCTCCCAGGGGGGGTCTTCTCCCAGGTAA
>JDSH01000312.1_pt1 | contig 10601 bp, 15 predicted proteins | sample 199451 | NCBI WGS metagenome assembly JDSH01 (sample SAMN02584198, study PRJNA231836) | bioreactor metagenome | isolation source: continuous culture bioreactor electron acceptor NO2- transfer2 day 38 after... | place: Germany: Bremen | reverse complement strand
GGCAATCTCACCGCCGCCGTAGGCGCATTCGCCATTAACGGCGGCTTTGTGGCCAAAGAGCGTATTCCCGAAACGGCATCTGTACCGTTCGTATATGGCAGGCCAACATCCGCAAAACCATCGTGGCCCACGTGCCCATCACCAACGGTGAAGTACAGGAAACCGGTGATTTTGAACTGGATGGCGTAACCTTCCCGGCGGCGGAAGTGCAGATCGAGTTTATGGACCCCCCGCCGATGGTGAAGGGGGGGCCATGTTCCCCCCCACGGGTAACCTGGTGGATGAGCTGGAAGTGCCGGGTGTCGGCACCCTGAGTGCCACCATGATCAATGCCGGTATCCCGACCATTTTCATCAATGCCGAAGACATTGGCTACAAGGGCACCGAGCTGCAGAACGACATCAACAGCGACCCCCCCAAGGCGCTGGCCATGTTCGAAACCATTCGCGCCCATGGCGCGGTGAAAATGGGACTGATCTCGGATATCGCGGAAGCTGCCAGTCGCCAGCACACCCCCCCGAAAGTGGCGTTTGTGGCCAAACCTTCGGATTACGTGTCATCCAGCGGTAAACAGATCAATGCGGCCGATATCGATGTACTGGTTCGGGCGCTGTCCATGGGCAAGCTGCACCACGCCATGATGGTACGGCTGCGGTGGCTATTGCAACGGCCTCTGCTATTCCCGGTACGCTGGTTAATCTGGCAGCTGGCGGCGGAGACCGTACCCATGTGACTTTCGGGCATCCGTCCGGAACCCTTCGGGTGGGGGGGGCGGAAGCGAAGGAAGTAAATGGTCAGTGGACTGCCACCAAGGCGATCATGAGCCGCAGTGCGCGGATTATCATGGAAGGTTGGGTGAGGGTACCTGGCGACAGCTTCTGATGGCTCCTATAGTTGGGACAGGAGGGCCGTAATATGTCTGCCACTTACGATCTCAACGAACGCCCGGACTACGACGACGTACTGCAACAAATCGCCGACTATGCCCTTGATTACCTCATAGAAAGCGAAGAAGCCTGGGAAACGGCCCGTTATTGCCTGATGGACACCCTGGGTTGCGGTTTGCTGGCGTTGCGTTTTCCGGAATGCACCAAACACCTGGGCCCGCTGGTGGAAGGCACGATCGTTCCCCCCACGGCGCCCGGGTGCCTGGCACTCCATACCGCCTGGACCCGGTGAAAGCCGCCTGGGACATTGGCTGTATCGTCCGCTGGCTGGATTACAATGATACCTGGCTGGCGGCCGAATGGGGGGGCCACCCCCCCTCCGATAATCTCGGCGCTATTCTTGCGGTTGCCGATCACCTCTCGCAGAAGCGCGTTGCCAATGGCCAGGCGCCACTAGCCATGAAGGCCGTTCTTGAGGCCATGATTCTGGCCCATGAAATTCAGGGTGTACTTGCCCTTGAGAACTCGTTTAACCGGGTCGGGCTGGATCATGTTGTGTTGGTGAAGGTGGCGTCGACCGCCGTCAGTGCCAAACTGATGGGCGCCAACCGGGAACAGATGCTCTCCGCGCTGTCTCATGCCTGGGGGGGCGATGGCCAGGCCCTGCGCACCTATCGCCACGCGCCCAACGCCGGTTCCCGTAAATCCTGGGCGGCAGGCGATGCCACCTCGCGGGGGGGTGTTCGCCTGGCAGATATTGCCATGCGAGGGGGGGAGATGGGCATTCCCGGGGGGGTGCTGACGGCGCCACAATGGGGGGGCTTCTACGACGTCCTCTTCAGCAAGACCAATCGAGATCAAGCCCTGAAACCCGAATCATCACGTAGCTTCGCATTACCACAGCCTTTCGGCTCCTACGTGATGGAAAACATCCTGTTCAAGATCTCGTTCCCGGCAGAGTTTCATGCCCAGACCGCCGCCGAGGCCGCAGTAACACTGCACCCACAAGTGAAGGGCCGGCTGGAAGACATTGATCGCATAGAGATTACCACCCACGAGTCGGCTATTCGCATTATTTCCAAGCAGGGCAAGCTCGCCAATCCGGCAGACCGGGATCACTGCCTGCAGTACATGACGGCGGTGCCACTGATCTTTGGCAACCTGACGGCAGAGCATTACGAAGACAGCTTTCACCAGGCCCATCCAGAAATCGACCGCCTGAGAGAAAAAATGCGGGTCATCGAGGATGAACGATATACCCGCGAATACCTCGAGGCCGATAAACGATCAATCGCCAATGCGATACAGGTTTTCTTCAAGGATGGCTCCAGTACCGACAAGATTGCAGTGGAATACCCGATAGCACCGACGCCGGCGCAAGGAAGGTATGCCGCTGCTGGTGGAGAAATTCCGGGCCAATCTTCAGACACGCTTTCCTGCCCAACAATGCGACGCCATTATGGACAGTTGTGCTAGTCTGGGGGGGCGGCTTGAGGTGATGCCGGTGCACGAGTTTGTGTCGCAACTATAAAATATTTGTAAAATTGAACGAAATGGGCGAGTGGCCCACATTGCAGTTTCAATGAATTGCCGTACAATCCCGTAACGGTTTGTTACAGTGTGTAGCAAAGGATGCTTGCAGTACAGGCAGTGTGAACCGCACAAGGAGTCGACGTGGCCCACGTCAGGTTGTTCAGACACTATATACACTTACCTTTTGTTATTCTCGGCCTGATCGATCTGATCGTCATGGGCCTTGCGTTCGCACTGGCGGTGTTTTTCCGCTTCTTCGGCGAGCTCGAATTCTTCCTCGATAATCTTGTTTTTGTCCTCCCTTCCATCACGATCTTTGCGTTGTTCAATCTGATCGTCATGATCGCCCTGGGCGTGCACCAGTCCCGTGTGGAAGAAGGCATGTCCGGCATGATGCTACGCACCATCATGGCCATGATTCTCGCCATACCGCTGCACGGCTTTGCCTATTTCGTGGCTGATGACTGGCTCTGGTATCTGGGCAGCTTCGGGTTACTGACATCGGCGACTGTGCTGGCGATATTTTCGCTGGGCATTGCCAGAGTGGTGTTCTTTGCTGTGGTCGGCAAGGACCGCTTCAAGCGCCGGGTTCTGGTGCTGGGTGCCGGCCGCCGGGCAAAACAGATGTTCGAGGACCTGACCACTCCCTTCAACCGCAAAGGTTTTTCACTGGACGGCTTCGTTCCCATGCCGGATGACACGGTGGAAGTGGATGAGCAGTACCTCATTAATCTTCCAACCTCCTTGCATGACTACGTACTTCGACACCCGGTGAGGGAGATCGTGGTTGCGGTGGACGACCGCCGTCGGGGGGGCTTGCCGATGGAAGACCTTCTGGAATGCAAAATGGAAGGTGTGCACATTATCGACGGTGCCAACTTCTATGAGCGTGAATCCCGTAAGGTGGCTCTGGAAATGATCACCCGCGGCTGGCTGGTGTTCTCTGACGGATTCACGGTTTCTTCGGTGTATGGCGTTGGCAAGCGGGCGCTGGACGTTCTGGCCTCCGGTACGCTCCTGCTGGCCACGTTCCCGATCATGATTCTCACCGCCATCGCCATCAAACTGGAAGACGGACTGAAAGCACCGGTGATTTACAGCCAGGAACGGGTAGGCCTGAACAACCAGGTGTTCAAGGTGCACAAGTTCCGTTCCATGATTACCGACGCGGAAAAGAACGGCGCGGTCTGGGCCCGGAAGAACGATACCCGGGTGACACGCGTTGGCGAATTTATCCGTAAGGTGCGGATTGATGAACTGCCACAGATCTTTAATGTACTGAATGGCACCATGCCTTTGTCGGGCCGAGGCCAGAACGGCCGGTGTTCGTTAAGCAGCTGTCTGAAAAGATTCCGTTTTATGCAGAAAGGCACCGGGTAAAGCCCGGGCTGACCGGTTGGGCTCAATTGTGTTTCGCCTATGCGGACAACGAAGAGGACACCCGGGAAAAGCTGCGCTACGACCTCTACTACATCAAGAACCAGAGTTTACTTCTTGATCTGTTGATTATAATTCAGACAGTAGAAGTGGTATTGTTCAAAAAAGGATCAAGGTAGTTTCGGGAGTCAGCTGTTCCCGGAACATGGAATAGAGCACGGACCTCACAAGAGAGGAATAAAGATGTCACGGAAGTATCTCATCCAAGGGCTTATTGTGTCCTTCATGGCGGTAGTTTTGGCAACGGGTTGTGCCGGCCCTTCCGCTTCCTCTTCAGAACAGATCCAGCGTGCATTGGCCGTTGATACCCGGGATAGCGTGGATCAGTACATACTGGGCGCAACCGATGTCGTACGGGTTTCTGTGTGGCGCAACGAGGATCTCAGTATCTCCGTTCCGGTTCGGCCTGACGGCAAGATCTCCGTACCGCTGGTAGGCGACGTACAGGCCAGTGGCCGCACGCCCGAAGAGTTGGCCAGCTCCATTCGTACTTCCCTGACTGAGTACATTCGTGAGCCACAGGTGAGTGTGGTTGTGACCTCCATGGGCAGCCATGAATTCACAGACCGGGTGCGGGTAACCGGTGCGGTTCGCCAGCCCATTTCAGTGCCTCACCAGAGCGGCATGACGGTTCTGGATATCTTCCTGAATGCCGGTGGTGCGAACGAGTTTGCCGCGCTGAACAACGCCATGCTGTATCGGAAGCTTGAGAGCGAGGTGGTTGCCATTCCCGTAAAACTGGACGACATCCTTAACAAAGGCCGGGTTGAAACCAACTACGGCATGCGGCCGGGTGACATTCTTACCATTCCAGAGCGCAGTTTCTGAGTGGTTGTAGAGCTAAAAGGTCTGAAGGCGGGTTAGGTTATGGCATTACCGTTATCCCAGTTACCGCAGGAGATCATTCGCGAGGTCCGGGGGGGCCGGAAGGGCCTCGCGTTCCTTGCGTTTGTGATTGTCAGTTTTGCTGTGCTTGGAGCAGGCTTTGTATGGCCCTATAAGTATCAGTCTGAGACCATCATCTTCGTAGACGACCGCAACATCATTGCGCCTTTGATGGAAGGGCGCGCCGTGGCCACGGAGATTAACGACCGTACCTCGGCTGCAAAAGAATTGCTGATGAGCCGGAGCCTGATCGAGAAAGTGGCTTTGGATCCTGAAATCTATCCGGATGCGCCCTCTGACCCGGCGGCACTTGAGTACCGGATTGCGAACATTCGCTCGGGTTTGTCGGTCAGGCCCCCCGGGGGGGCGACAGTTATTTCAGTATTGGCTTCTCGTCCACTTCCCAGATGGAAGCATTTCGCGTTGCCCAGAAACTGGGGGGGCAGGTCTTTATAGAAGAAACCAAAGACCGTAAGCGGGCCGAAAGCCGCAACGCCTACGATTTCATCGACAAACAGGTCAAAAGCTACGAGCAGCAACTGGCCCAGGCTGAGAACCGGCTCAAGGAGTTCCTCTCTGAAAACACCGATGGAACGGAGCAGGAGGCTAATGCCCGCATGGCGCAGCTTCGTAATCAGCTGGAACTGGCCGAACTCGAGAAAAAAAAGAACTTGAAACCCGTGCGGCTTCGCTTCAGAGCCAGCTCGGAGGTATCCGGCCCACGATCACGCAAGGCCGAACTGAGGATACCTACAGAGAGCGGATCCGGATCCTGGAAGAGCGCCTGGATAGTCTGCGGCTGCAATACCACGATACCTACCGGATATCGTGATACTCCGGGAACAGCTGGCGGAACTGCGCAAACAACGAGATCAGGCGGCAGAACGGCCGACCGACGTGAGTTCACTTGAGGGCGAAGAAGCCGTTAACCCGCTCTACCAGGAATTGCGGGCAAACCTCTCTACCACGCGGGCGGATATGCCACCGTGGATACAAGAATTACTTCGCTTTCCCGCCTGCTGGAACAGCAAGCAAAGCGTATGGAGCGCATCCAGGCCAACAAGGCCCAGTACTCTGAGCTCACCCGCGACATGGAAGTGAACCGTGAGATTTACGATGACCTGCTCAAACGTCGGGAAAAAGCGCGGGTCTCCATGCATCTCGACATTGAAGGGCAGGGGGGGCTCAACTACCGCATTAATGAAACCGCTCAATTCCCGCGTACGCCCTCTGGCCCCCCCCAGTTCTCCATGTTTGCTGCGGCTGGATTGTTCCTGGGGGGGCTGGCAGCACCCTTTGGAGCGGTTGCGGGTCTATTACAGGTAGATCCCCCCCGGATTCGTGCCAGAAAGCAGTTGGAAGAAGACATTGGTTTGCCGGTTCTTGTTGAGATTCCGGAGGTACGAACACCCTACGAAAAGCGACGGGATCGAAAGGTTACGTTACTGATCGGGATTTTCGCGGTGCTCACGGTAACAGTGTATGTGACCATCGTTGCGCTAGCTCAAATGGGAGTGATCTGATGCCAGAACAACGAAATGATCGGTCCGGATTTGATCCCGAGGAATCCCAGGATTCTGGCAATGAGACAACAGGCAGCAGCCCGGCGGGCAGTGAAGAGCACTCCTTTTGGTTGAAGCGCAAGGAGCGTTTGAAACAAGAGCTGGATTTCCGGGATGACGAAGACTCTCGCATGCTGGTGCCAAGCTCTCTGGAATTGGGCCCCCCCGGCGCGGTTGATAAATACGTTATCAGTAAGCAAATCGTGCGTATGCAGGAGCCCAGAAGGCTCACGCACGACGACCTCGACGAGCGTCGGATTATCTATCCCGAGTCCCGCAACCGCGCGCTGGTCAACCGTTTCCGGGATCTGAGAACCAAGCTGCTGGAGGTTTCCGGAGGCAATAACTTCACTCTGGTCGTGAGCGGTGCCAGCTCTGGCGCCGGTTCCTCGTTTGTAGCCCTGAATCTTGCTGCAGCCTTTGCCTTTGATCAGGCCAAGACGGCTTTGATCATCGACTGCAACCTGCGCGAACCGTCTTTGCACTCCACACTGGATGTGATGCCCGAGACAGGCCTGACCGACTTTCTGGATGACCCGGACTACGACATTTCCAGGATTCTCTATCCGACCGGTATTCCAAGGCTGAGGCTGATTCCGGCGGGCAGTCGCCGTGAAACACCGGCCGAGTTTTTTTACCTCCTTCCGGATGAAGCAATTCCTGCAGGCAATCCGTCGTCGCTATCCGGACCGTTTCATCGTGCTGGACACGGCGCCGATATCCGAATCTCCGGATGCCCGCATTCTGACCGAACTCTGCGATTACGCCATGCTGGTGGTACCTCACGGCAAGATCACTGCGGCGACGGCCGAACAAGCTGCGACGGCTTTCAATCCGGACAAGTTTGTAGGAGCGGTGATCAATGGCTGATCAGCAGAGGGTAGGGACACCCGTTGCAATAAAGGCAATACCAGTAATGTTACTGGCTGGTGCCTGCTCGTTCCCCCCCGTGTTTGCGCAAAGTGAGGTCACGTTCGGGCTGGACAGCCGCTTCACCGACAATGCCCGCAAAGCAGATACGAATGAAGACAGCGATTTCGAGACCCGTGCCTACCTTACCGCCGGTTACCAGACAGATCCCGGACGCTGCAACGCTGATTTCCTGGGCACTCTGGGGGGGTATTCCTGGTGGCAGGACGATAGCTTTGACAGCGAGAGCTTCGCGGAAATGGGCTTCCAGGGCGATTGCGAGCTCGCCAACCAGCTTTACTGGGAAGTGGACAACAACCTTAGGGAAGTGAACCAGGACACTCGCCAGAGTGACACACCGGACAACCGAACCCGAAAAAAAACGTGTTCAGCACTGGCCCCCCCAGATACCTCTGGCGTCTGAATGACACCAACTGGCTCAATCTTTCTGCCCGCTACGCCAACACCGAGTACGACGAACCGGAGGAAACGGACAGTGAGCGCTATACCGGTTCTATCGCCTGGAACCACCTGTTCAGTTCAACATTCACCGGGGGGGGACTGAGCGTTTCCCACAGTCAAACCGAGTTCGACTATGGCGCAGAAGTGGATGTGAATAGTGCCCAGGTTACCTTCGAGAACCGTTGGGCGACCACGTCTCTTTCCGGTTCTGTTGGCGTGAGTGAAATCGAAACGGATTACGCCAATACCAACCAGTCGAGCGATGGGCTGGTAGGCCAGATAAACCTTACCCGGCAAATCAATCCGAGTACCGAATGGTACCTGAATGCCTCAAGGGAGCTGACAGACCGCACGTCCACGCTTGACCTTCGTTTCGGAGAGTTCGAGTTCAACCTCCGCGAAAGCATCACCGTTGAAAACAGCGTTTTGTCGACCGGCATCAACAAGCAGTTTTCCGACGCCTCCTCACTGAATCTTGACCTGTATGCTTATCGCTCGGATTACCTGGAAAGCGACGAGAAAGAAGACAAAGCCGGTATTAATGCCCGCTATTCTCGCCAGTTCTCGGAACTGACCACCGGATACCTGGCGCTGGGCTTCGACCACCTGAGTTATGAACGCGACGACACCCAGGACGAAGTTGCCCGGCTTGTGATCGGCGCTGAGCACCAGGCAACCAGGGATTTGAGTTTGTTGGCCAGGGTAGGGCACGACACCAAGTCCAGCGATATTTCCAGCCGGGAATACGATGAGAACTGGGTGTTGGTTGGTCTGGAATACCGACTGCGCTGATCAACACAGGAAGTGTGAGGCTATGGCCATGAAAGAACCGATACAGAACGCCCTGACAATTGATGTGGAAGACTACTTTCAGGTAGCTGCGTTGGCAGAGGCCGTTCGCTACGACGACTGGTCCTCCATGGAGTATCGGGTTGAAGCGAATACAGATCGCATTCTCGCGTTATTCGAGAGGGCAGGTGTAAAAGCGACCTTTTTTTACGCTTGGGTGGGTCGCTGAGCGTTCTCCAGAGCTGGTGAAACGGATTGCGGCTCAAGGCCATGAAGTTGCCAGCCATGGTTACAGCCATCAGTTGATCTATAACCAGACGCCGGACGTTTTCAAAGAAGAAACCCGGCGATCGAAGGTTATTCTTGAGGACATTCTCGGTGCGCCGGTAACAGGGTATCGCGCGGCCAGCTATTCCATTACCAATCAATCGCGTTGGGCGCTGGATATCCTTGCCGAGCAGGGGGGGTTTACCTGGGATTCGTCCATCTTTCCAGTGCATCACGACCGCTATGGCATGCCCGGTACGCCACGCTGGCCCCCCCATCGGTTGACCACCGATAAAGGATATGAGCTGGCGGAGTTCCCGCTAAGCACGTTCAAGTTGCCGGGTTACACCCTTCCAATTGCTGGTGGTGGATATTTCCGGCTTTTCCCGTACTGGTTCAGTCGATACGGACTGGGCTCCATCAACCGGCAGGGACGGCCTTTTGTGTTCTACCTTCACCCCCCCTGGGAAGTAGATCCGGACCAGCCGCGTCTGGATGTAAAGTGGTTCTCCCGCTTCCGTCATTACAACAATCTGGATGTGTGTGAGCAGAGATTGGCCAGATTACTGTCTGATTTCCGGTTTACCACCATGAGCCAGGTTCTGGAAAGCGAAGGGGGGGTTCTTGAGCCCTCATCGAACACCCTAGGTTCCAGCTCTGTCGCAGGGATGGCATGATGGTCGCAGTATTCTGGATATCTTTCCTGTTGTTGGCTTACATCTATTTCGGCTATCCCGTCTGTATCAGACTGCTGGCATCCGCACGACCCTTGCCCGTAGACAAAAGCGGCGCTGACCAGCCGAAAGTCTCGATTCTTATCGCCGCATACAACGAGGCCAAAGATATTGAGGCTACGCTCAGAAACAAGCTGGCGTTGGACTATCCCAGGGAGCAATTGGAGATCCTGGTGGTTTCCGATGAGTCGGAGGACGGAACCGACGAGATTGTCCAGGCGGTTGCCGCGGATGCGCCTTTCCCGGTCAAACTGTTTCGTCAGGTACCCCCCCGTCAGGGCAAAACCGCAGGGCTCAACATGCTCAAACAGCATGCGGAGGGGGGGGATATCCTGGCGTTTTCGGATGCCAACTCCGAATGGGATCAACAAGCCCTGAAAGCACTGGTGAGTAACTTCAACGACCCATCGGTGGGTTACGTAACCGGAAAAATGGTCTACGTGAACCCGGAGGGCGCCCTGATTGGCGACGGCTGCAGTGCTTACATGAAGTACGAGAACTGGCTCAGGGCACAGGAGACTCTGGTGGGCTCTGTGGTAGGCGTAGACGGTGGCATTGACGCCATGCGTAAAGAACTGCATTCCGAGCTGAATGCAGATCAGTTGCCGGATTTTGTTCAGCCACTCAAAGTGGTTGAGCAGGGGGGGTACCGCGTTGTTTATGAACCTGGGGGGGCGCTGCTCAAGGAAGAAGCGTTAAGCGATGGGGGGGGCAGTGAATTCAGCATGCGGGTGCGGGTAAGCCTGCGTGCCCTGTGGGCGCTCAAAGACATGAAACAGCTCATGAGCCCGGCCAACGATCCAGTGTTTGCCTGGCAGCTTATCTCCCACAAGCTGCTGCGCTACGCGGCCTTTGCACCCATGATAACCCTTGCGATTGCTGCCCTTTACCTGGCGCCGGTGAAAGGGTTGTATGCGTTAGCCGCGATAGGGTACGGCCTATTTCTCTATTTCGCGTGGGCGGGCTATCAAAAAGAGAGCCGGGGGGGGCAATCGCTTTCTACCATTTATGCCCTGCCTTACTACTTCGTGTTGTTAAACCTTGCGTCCTTTAAGGCATTTGTCGCCTTCGCCAAGGGCGAGAAGAAGGTTGTCTGGAACCCAAGGAAGGGATAATGGCATTGCCCAACCTGGAAG
>JDSH01000311.1_pt1 | contig 10632 bp, 15 predicted proteins | sample 199451 | NCBI WGS metagenome assembly JDSH01 (sample SAMN02584198, study PRJNA231836) | bioreactor metagenome | isolation source: continuous culture bioreactor electron acceptor NO2- transfer2 day 38 after... | place: Germany: Bremen | reverse complement strand
GACCAAGGGATTATGAGTCCCCCCCTGCTCTAACCAACTGAGCTATAGGCCCGGAAAAGAAAACGGGCGCCATTATACCCACGAGGGGGGGTGGCGCCCGCTACTGTCTTGGGGGGGATTAACCGTTGCCCTGGTCGTCAATGAAGCCGCGAAGGTGATCGGAGCGGGAAGGGTGCCGCAGTTTGCGCAGGGCCTTGGCTTCGATCTGACGGATACGCTCCCGCGTAACGTCGAACTGCTTGCCGACTTCTTCCAGAGTGTGGTCGGTGTTCATCTCGATACCAAAGCGCATGCGCAGTACTTTGGATTCCCGAGCGGTCAGGCCGGCCAGCACGGAGCGGGTGGCTTCGCGCAGGCCTTCAGCGGTGGCAGAATCCACTGGCGACAGAGCTGGATATCTTCGATGAAATCGCCCAGATGGCTGTCTTCGTCGTCACCAATGGGTGTTTCCATGGAGATCGGCTCTTTGGCGATCTTCAGCACCTTGCGGATCTTGTCTTCCGGCATATCCATGCGCTCGCCCAGCTCCTCGGGTGTGGGCTCGCGGCCCATCTCCTGCAGCATCTGGCGGGAGATGCGGTTGAGCTTGTTGATCGTCTCGATCATGTGCACCGGAATCCGGATCGTGCGGGCCTGATCCGCGATGGAGCGGGTGATGGCCTGGCGAATCCACCAGGTAGCGTAGGTGGAGAACTTGTAGCCACGACGGTACTCGAACTTGTCCACCGCCTTCATCAGGCCAATGTTGCCTTCCTGGATCAGATCGAGGAACTGCAGGCCGCGGTTGGTGTATTTCTTGGCGATGGAAATAACCAGACGCAGGTTGGCCTCAACCATTTCCTTTTTGGCGCGGCGGGCTTTCGCCTCACCGATAGACACCCGGCGGTTGATTTCCTTGATGTCGGCTACGTCCAGATCCACTTCGGTCTGAACGTTCTGGATGCGCTTCTGCAGGCGAACGATTTCGTCCACACGCTCACCGATAGCGGCCGCATAGGGCTTCTTGGTGGCGGCGATTTCGCCGGCCCATTCCAGATCGGTTTCGTTGCCCGGGAACCATTTGATGAAGTCTTTGCGCGGCATTTTGCAGTCGCGTACACAGATCTGCATGATGGCGCGCTCATTCTCGCGGACCAGGTCGTTGGTTGAACGAACGACGTTCACCAGTTCGTCAAACGCCTTGTTGGCCAGCTTGAACGGGGGGGCGAAAACCTGGCCCAGTTCGTTCAGGGCTTCCTGGGTTTTCTTGTGTCCACGGCCGTGTTTGGCCAGGGCCTTCTCGGCAGCGTCCAGCTTCTCTTTCAGCAGCTCGAAGCGCAGCCGGGTTTCTTCCGGATCTGGCCCGTTGTCATTGTCGTCTTCGCTGGAGGTGTCGTCATCGTCGTCATCGCTGCTGGTATCGCTGTCATCAGCAGAGGTGTCTTCGGTGCTGGTGTCTTCACCCATGAACGGCTCGGCGTCGTCCGGGTCGAGGAAGCCGGTGACGATGTCGCTGATGCGACCTTCATTCTCGATGATGCGGTCGTAGGCCTGAATCACGGTGCCGGCGGTGCCCGGGAAATGTGCTACAGCGGCCATGACATCGCGAATGCCTTCCTCGATGCGCTTGGCGATGACAATTTCGCCTTCGCGGGTCAGCAGCTCAACGGTGCCCATCTCGCGCATGTACATGCGCACCGGATCGGTGGTGCGGCCAGCGTCGGTCTCAACGGCGGCAAGAGCAGCAGCGGCTTCGGCGGCAGCAGCTTCGTCGGCAGTGGAGTCACCTTCGGTCATCAGCAGAGTATCCGCGTCTGGTGTCTCTTCGCACACCTGGATACCCATGTCGTTGATCATCCGGATAATGTCTTCAACCTGATCCGGATCTGCGATATCTTCCGGGAGGTGATCGTTTACCTCGGCGTAAGTCAGGTAACCTTGTTCCTTGCCTCGTGCGATGAGGTCTTTCAAACGTGATTTCTGCGAATTGCCTGACATAGACACCCTGTGAACTCGCTTTTAAAAAGGAAAAAAGTTAAACAGCCATTATAGCTGTCGCTCGGTTGCGCTGCCACCGAATGGTTAGATGGTGATCAGGGCAACAGGTTTCAAGTGCTCAGCTTTCAGCCTTCGGATTTAACGTACCGGCGCTGAGCGTTCGCAGCTCCTCCCGTTCTTCCGGGGGGGAAAGCTGTGCCAGGTTCCGGAGCAGTGTTGCCAGCCTCTGCTGACGCGCGGCCTCTTCATTCGGGCTTAACAGCTCTCTGGCAGCCGCCAGTGTGCTTTCCCGGGCCGGTATGTGCTCCAGTTCGTCAAACAGGTTGTAAAACCTGTCCCTGGCCTGTTTGTTCGTGGCCAGCCCCCCCGCGACCAGTGTCTTGCGGGTCTGAATTTTTTCTTCCAGTAACCAGCGGGCAAAACGCCCCCCCGCGCGTTCAAGCTGCCGGGTGCTGTCTGCCAGAGCTTTCACTTCGGTTGCCAGTTCCGGTGCTTCCAGCAAGGCCAGGCACAAGGTGCTGTCTTTGCTGAGTTTTACGTCAATCCGCTCTTCCGTGGGCCGGCTTTGGCCTTCACCGCGCCAGCCCCCCGTGCCTTGTAATTCTGGCCCTGCTGGCGGTTCTGCCACTGGTTGCGGCCGCCGCAAAGGCGCAGCATTTCGTGCCACATGGCGTCCCGCAACGTGCTGCGGGGGGGCATCTTGTTCAGCAAGGGCTCAACCCGTGCCCGAAGTTCGCCTCGGTGTTCGGGCAACTGCAGATCAAGGCCCTCGCTCTGGCGATCAAACAGATAGCGTGAGAAGGGTGTGGCGCCCTCAATACGCTTCTGAAATGCGTCCGGCCCTTCTTTGCGCACCAGTGTGTCCGGGTCTTCGCCTTCTGGCAGCATGAGGAACTGCAGGTGCAGCCCGTCTGCCATCAGTTCCAGGGCATTCTCCATGGCCCTGTCCGCTGCCCGAAAACCTGCCTGGTCGCCGTCAAAACAGAACACGATATGCCGAACGTGCCGAAGCAGTGCGGTCAGGCTGTCCTGGTTGGTGGCCGTCCCCCCCAGAGTCGCCACCGCGTAATGGATGCCGTGCTGGGCCAGCGCAATCACATCCATATAGCCTTCGACCACCAGCAACTTGTCCAGTTGTCGAATGGCTTGCCGGGCCTCGAACAGGCCGTAGATTTCCCGGCTCTTGTGGAAAACGTCCGATTCCGGCGAGTTAATGTACTTGGCCTTGTCGTCGCCCAGCGTGCGCCCGCCGAAGGCGATGGTTTTGCCTCGGGTGTTCCGGATGGGAAACATAACCCGGTTGCGGAACAGATCCCTGGGGGGGCGGCCGTACTGGTCCGACACCGTGCGGGTCTCAATCAGTGGTGCTTTAAGATCCTTCGGGGGGGCGGCGTCGTAAAGTGCCGTGCCGGTGCCCGGTGCAAAACCAATCTGATACTGCTGGATAATGTTTTCATCCAGTCCCCCCCGCTGCTTCAGGTAGTCCCGGGCATAACCGCCTTGCTGACTGGTCAGTGCTGAGTGATAGAACCGGTTGGCAAACTCCAGGGCATCGGTCAGTGTCCGCGCCTGTTGCATTTCCTGTTTGGCAGCTCGGTCGTACGGCACTTCCAGCCCGGCACGCTTGGCCAGTTCTTCTACCGCTTCGGTAAAACCCAGGCCCTCAAATTCGCGAACAAAGCTGATGGCATCGCCATGGGCTCCACAGCCAAAGCAGTGATAGAAGCCTTTGTCCGGTCGAACGTTAAATGATGGCGTCTTCTCGTCGTGAAACGGGCAGCAGGCCTTGTAGTTGGCTCCGGCTTTTTTTTCAGCGTGATGCGCGAACCGATCAGCTCCGCCAGATCAATGCGATCCAGCAGGTCTTCAACAAAGCGTTGAGGGATCAATCCGCTCATGGTGGCTCCACTTCAGCCGGGGGGGTGCCGGGTGCGAAGGCATTTTCGCCATAGCCAAAAATGCCGCCGAAGCCAGGCCTCGGCGGCATTTTCAGCTTGCCGGGTGGGGGGGCGAAACGCGTTCCGGCAATCAGTTGTGCAGTCGATGCGCGCCTGAACTCAGTACAGACGCTCGAACTTGCGCTGTTCCCGCTGAAGCTTCTTGAGATGACGCTTAACGGCAGCAGCTGCTTTACGCTTACGAACAGCGGTCGGCTTCTCGTAGTGCTCACGACGACGTACTTCAGACAGTACACCGGCCTTCTCGCAGGAACGCTTGAAGCGACGCAGTGCTACGTCAAACGGCTCATTCTCTTTCACTTTAACAGCTGGCATTCGAAAATCACCTACCTGATAGATTCGGTTTCAATTTGTTCCGTCGGCCAGTGCCGTACGGGCTCGATCCCTGGTCAGATTGGCTAAAACTCGACCAGTGCTAATTTAGGGCGGCAATGATAGCCGCTGGGCTGGCCAAGGTCAATCACTGTTCAACGAAACTGCCGGAAGCTTTCGGGTTTCTGCTAAAATGCCGCCCACGTACCCGACACCCCCCCTTGGATATAGTGCCCATTATGCTGATTCTTGGTATTGAAACCTCCTGCGATGAGACCGGTGTAGCCCTGTTTGACGCTCAGCAGGGGGGGCTGCTGGCCCATGCCCTTTACAGTCAAATCGGTATGCACGCCGATTATGGCGGCGTGGTGCCTGAGCTGGCCTCCCGGGATCATGTCCGCAAGCTGCTTCCTTTATGCGATGAGGTACTGGCTCAAGCCGGTAAAGCCCGTTCCGATATCGAAGGTATCGCCTATACCGCCGGGCCGGGGGGGTTAGTGGGTGCCCTGATGGTGGGCGGCTCGGTGGCGCATGCTTGGGGGGGTTTGCACTGGGGGGGATTCCGGTGTTGGGAGTGCATCACATGGAAGGTCACCTGCTGGCGCCCATGCTGGAGGACAATCCGCCGGCGTTCCCGTTTGTCGCGCTGCTGGTGTCCGGTGGCCATACCCAGTTAGTGCGGGTGGATGGCATTGGTGAGTACCAGATGCTGGGTGAATCGGTGGATGATGCCGCCGGCGAGGCGTTCGATAAAACTGCGAAAATGCTGGGGGGGCTGGATTATCCGGGTGGCCCCCCCCGGGTAGCTGCCCTTGCGGAAAAGGGTCGAGAGGGGGGGCAGTACCGTTTTCCCCCCCGCCCGATGACCGATCGTCCCGGCCTGGATTTTTCCTTCAGCGGGCTGAAAACCTACACCCTGAACACCGTGAACGACGCAAAAGATAAAGGTACGCTGGATGAGCAGGTAAAAGCGGACATTGCTCTGGCGTTCGAAGCTGCAGTAGTTGATACCCTGGTCATCAAATGTCGCAGAGCCCTGGAGCAAACCGAATGTAAGCGGCTGGTCATTGCCGGCGGGGGGGTCAGCGCCAACAAGCGATTGCGGGCGGCACTGGAGGCCATGGCAGAAAAGCTGCGTGGTTCGGTGTTCTACGCTCGTCCGGAGTTCTGCACCGACAACGGTGCCATGATTGCCTATGCCGGTGCGCAGCGGCTAAAGGCCGGTCAGCAGGATGGCGAGCGGATTGTGGCGGTACCCCCCCGGTGGCCGATGAATACCCTGCCGCCGGTGGCGGAACCTCGTCACAACGGCCTTGTGGACTAGCCTGGCGGGAACTTAGAGCCCGGTTTCCCGCCCCCCCTGGGCCAGGCGAATCAGGTTGTTGCGGTGACGCACCACAATCAGCAGGGTCAGCAGTCCGAACAGGGGGGGCAGGGTTTCCGGTTCCAGCAGGGCGCTGATGAGCGGGCCGCTGGTGATTGCCACCAGAGAGGCCACGGCTGAAATGCGCCAGCGCCACATTACGCCCAGCCACAAGCCTGCCATGATGCGGTGGTGAGCGGCGCCAGTGCCAACCCTGCCCCCCCGAGGGCCGTGGCAACACCTTTGCCCCCCCCTTTGAACCGATAGAATGCCGGGATCATGTGTCCGGTCACCGCGCACAGGGCAATCATGGCCTGCACCAGAATGGACATGCCAAGCTTTGACCGAGCCAGACGGGCAACCAGCCCTTGAACGCATCCAGCACCAGGGTTGCCAGCGCGGGTTGCCAGCCACCTGCCCGGTACACATTGGTGGCTCCGGGGGGGTTGCCGGAACCCAGGGCGCGAGGATCTGGCAGTTTCCAGAGGCGGCACACTGGTATCGCGAACAGCACGGAACCCGCCAGATAAGCGCTGGTGCAAAGCAAGACAATCGCAACGGGTTGGCTAAAGACGTCCATGGCGTAACCGCTGTACAGAGACTGGGCCCTGTGTTCTGTGAGAAAATGCCGCCCGCATCAAGGCAGGCTGGTTGTCCGTCACAGTATCGTCTGCCTGTGTAATATTCAATCAGCCATCAGTGGAAGGCTCGGGAGACCGGTTTGGCAAATGGCAAATGGGACACAGTCCTGATCGAAGGACTGGCGGTGGAAACCGTGATCGGGGGGGTGTACGATTGGGGAACGCGAAGTCACACAGCGGCTACTGGTGGATCTGGAACTGGCGTGGGATAACTCGGTGCCCGGCGCCAGTGACGATGTTGCCGATGCGCTTGATTACGCCGCCGTTAGCGAGCGGGTCAGTCAGTGCCTGCAAACGCTGCAGCCGGAGTTGCTGGAGCGGGCCGCAGAGGAAGTTGCCCGTTTGCTGCAGGGCGAGTTTGGCGTGCGTTGGCTGAGGCTGACGTTGAGCAAGCCCGGTGCTGTGCCGGCCGCACGCTCGGTGGGCGTGAGAATTGAGCGGGGGGGGCACGGGGGCATGAAACGTGTATACATCAGTATCGGCAGTAATATTGAACGCTATCGCCATGTCAGCGCGGCGCTGGATGCTCTGGCCGGTTGGTTTGGAGAATTGGCCATTTCTCCGGTTTACGAGAGCGAATCGGTCGGCTTCGATGGCTCGGATTTTCTGAACCTGGTGGTGGGTGTGGATACCGATATGTCGGTAGGAGAGCTTTCCCGGCGCTTCAAAAAAAACTTGAGGCAGACAACGGCCGCAAAGCTTCGGCGCCCAAGTTCAGTCCAAGGACTCTGGATCTGGATATTCTCACCTGGGGGGGCGATGCGACCGGCACCCTTGATGGGGGGGTTGAACTGCCCCCCCGGGCTGAAATCCTAAAAAAACGCATTTGTCCTGAGGCCGCTGGCCGATATTGCTCCGGACGAATTGCACCCTGTGTGTGGAGAGAGCTATCGCAGCCTCTGGCAGTCTTACCAGAAGGACCAGAAGCTCTGGCCCGTCGAGTTCACCTGGCAGGGGGGGCGTCAGATCTCAAGTTCCGGAGCGGTCGCGGAATAACCGGATCAGGTTGTCGGTGGCGCTGTCTCCAGCGCTGCCATCTTCACTCTCGCCCAGCAGTTTCGGAAGAATTTCGTTGCCAATCTGTTTGCCCAGCTCCACGCCCCCCCATTGATCAAAGCAATCAATATCCCAGATCACGCTCTGCACGAAGGTGCGGTGTTCATAAAGTGCAATCAGTGCCCCCCCCAGGGTGTGCGGAGTCAGGCGTTCCATCAGCAGGATGTTGCAGGGCCGGTTACCGGGAATGGCCTTGTGTGGGGGGGCCAGCTGGCGGGCGGCATCACCATCAAGACCGCCGGCCAGCAGTTCCTGTTCGGCCTCTGCTTCCGTCTTTCCGGCCATCATGCCCGTGCCTGAGACAGACAATTGGCAAACAGAGCAGCATGGTGGCTGGCCACCGGATTGTGGGACCTCAGGGGGGGAATGATGAAGTCGGCAGGAATCAGCCGGGTACCCTGATGAATCAGTTGGTGATAGGCGTGCTGGCCGTTAGCGCCCACGCGCCCCCCCAGAGCACGGGCCCGGTAGGGTAATCCACGCTGATGCCATTCTGGGTTACGCGCTTGCCGTTACTCTCCATATCCAGCTGCTGAAGGTGCTCCGGCAGGTATTTCAGGTATTCGTCATAGGGCAGTACCGCATGGCTCTCGGCGCCCCCCCAGAAATTGTTGTACCACACGCTGAGCATGGCCATGATTACCGGCAGGTTTTCCCGCTCGGGCGCTTCCCTGAAATGGGTGTCCATGGCATGTGCACCGGCGAGTAGCTCCCGGAATGCCGCCATGCCAAGCGTTAACGCAATCGGCAGGCCGATGGCGGACCAGAGGGAATAACGACCACCTACCCAATCCCACATGGGAAAGGTGTTGGCGGGTTCGATGCCGAACCGGGTCGCTTCTTCGACGTTGGCCGTGACTGCCATGAAATGCTGGGAGACCGAGGCTGCGTTGCCACCATTATCGAGAAACCATTGCCGGGCGAGCAGGCTGTTCTCCAGGGTTTCCTGGGTACGGAAGGATTTTGACTGCACCAGAAACAGCGTGGTGTCCGGATTCAGGCATGCCAGGGTTTCGGTAATGTCGGTGCCATCGATGTTGGCGACAAAGTGACAGTTAATGGAGCCCTGCCAGTACGGGCGTAGCGCCTCGACGGCCAGCTTCGGCCCGAGAAACGAGCCTCCGATGCCAATACTGACAACGTCGGTAAAACGGGCGCCGGAGTGGCCGGTGCGTTCACCACTGTGAATGCTTTCAACCAGCGCTTCCATCTTCCCCCCAGTGTGCGATGGATTTCGGGAATGACGTTGTCGCCGTTCACCCGAACCTCGCCCTGTTCACCCTCACGAAGGGCGGTGTGCAGGGCGGGGGGGCGTTGTTCCGTGAGGTTCACCAGACCGCCCCCCCGGAACAAGGCCGTACGACGTTCCTCCAGACCACAGGCCCGGGCCAGGTTGAGCAGAGCCTCCAGCACTTCGTCCGTCAGCCGGTTGCGGGAGAAATCCAGCGACAGGCCGGCACCCTCTACCAGGTAACGCTGGGCACGGCCCGGATCCTGCTGAAACAGCTCCCGCATGGGTAGATGTTCGAGCCGGGCTTTGGCGTCGTTGAGAGCTTGCCATTCTGCTCGGCTGGTGAGCGCAGGGTGTTTCTCAGGCATCAGGGGGGGGTCCCTTCCGTTGTCTGGGGGGGGTGAGGCTCCATAGTGAGGTTTCAGCGCGTGATCGAGAGGTTATCAATCAAACGGGTGGTACCCAGGAACGCTGCGACCAGTAGTGTGAGCTCGCGGTCATCCTTGCTGGCGGGCTTCAGGGTCAGGCTGTTGACGATGTTGAAGTAGTCCGGCCTGAGCCCTGCCTCAGACAGTGCATCGCGTGCCTCCTGCTCGAGGATGCTGTAGTCGGTGCGTCCCTGTGCCAACTGGTCAGCGGTATGACGGAGTGTCCGGAACACCACCGGAGCGATGCCCCCCCGCTCCTGCTCGGACAGATAGCCGTTACGGGAGCTTTTCGCCAGGCCATCGTCTTCCCGCACCGTCGCGCGCCAATCACTTCCACCGGAATCATCAGATCCCGGGCAAGTTTGCGTATCACCGCCAACTGCTGAAAATCCTTTTCGCCAAACACGGCAATGTCGGGCTGGACCATGTTGAACAACATGGTAACCACGGTGGCCACGCCTTCAAAGTGGCCCGGCCGGCTGGCGCCACAGTGGCCCTCGCTGACTTCGGGAACCACCACCTTGGTCTGATTGGCGAGCCCTTCCGGGTAGATCTCTTCAACGCCCGGGGGGGCAAAGACCAGAGTATTGCCCGCTGCCGCCAGCTTTTCCTGGTCTTCAACCAGGGTTCGCGGGTAGGTGTCCAGGTCTTCATTGGCGCCGAACTGCATCGGGTTCACGAAAATACTGGTGACGACGATATCGGAGGCCTCGGCCGCCTTGCGCACCAGTGAGATATGGCCCTCGTGCAGGTTGCCCATGGTGGGTACCAGACCGATGGTCTTACCCTGCTGGCGATAGCCCCCCCGCAGAATCGTGCGCAGTTCTTTGAGTGAGTGTACGGTTCTCATGCCTTGAACGTATGCTCCTCGGCTGGGAAAGTGCGTGCTTTGACGGCTTGGGCATAAGCCGCAATGGCTTCCGGGATGGAGTCGGTCTCGGCGAGGAAGTTCTTCACGAAACGGGGGGGTTTGCGGCCGGTGGTGACGCCCAGCATGTCGTGCAGTACCAGTACCTGGCCATCGGTATCTGAGCCTGCTCCGATGCCGATGACCGGCGCCTTCACGGCCTGGGTGATACGAGCGGCGAGCGGGGGGGCCGGTACACACTCCAGCAGGATGAGATCGGCACCGGCGGCTTCCAGTTCGCAAGCATGCTCAATCATGGCCTCGGCGGTCTTCTCATCACGTCCCTGTACCTTGTAGCCGCCGAACTTGTTGACGAACTGTGGCGTCAGGCCCAGGTGGGCACAAACAGGCACACCACGTTCACTCAGGGCTTCGATGGTGTCCTTCATCCAGTCGGTGCCTTCCAGCTTGACCATGTGGGCGCCGGCGCGCATCAGCTCCGCAGCATTGTCCAGTGCATCGGCAACGGTACCGTAAGACATGAACGGCATATCGGCCATGATCAGGCGCCTTTGTTACCGCGGGCGACACAGCTGGTGTGATACACCATCTGATCCATGGTGACCGGGAGCGTACTGTCGTGGCCTTGCAGCACCATACCAAGAGAGTCGCCAATCAGGATGACATCAACGCCAGCCTCGCTGACAACCTGAGCAAAGGTTGCATCATAGGAGGTCAGTGCCGAGAAGGCTTCGCCTTTTTGCTTGTATTCCCGCAGTATTGATGGTAACTGCCATAGAATCCTTGCCTTTGGTGGAT
>JDSH01000310.1_pt1 | contig 10636 bp, 17 predicted proteins | sample 199451 | NCBI WGS metagenome assembly JDSH01 (sample SAMN02584198, study PRJNA231836) | bioreactor metagenome | isolation source: continuous culture bioreactor electron acceptor NO2- transfer2 day 38 after... | place: Germany: Bremen | reverse complement strand
AATCGCTGCCGCAGGAACACCGGTTGATGGGGGGGCATGCCCGATTTGTTGACAGTCATCGTCTTGTCGTGGGTGATCATACCGAGGTCACCGCGGGCCGGATTGTTATTGCCACCGGCTCCCGCCCCCCCAACATCCCGGGCATTCTGAAAGAAGCGAAAGACCGACTGGTGGTCAACGATGACGTGTTCGACTGGCGGGATCTGCCGTCTTCGGTGGCGGTGTTCGGCCCGGGAGTGATTGGGGGGGTCGAATTAGGTCAGGCATTGAGCCGGCTGGGCGTAAAGGTCCGCATGTTTGGCGTCAGCGGCGGCATTGGCGGTATTCAGGATGAGAAGGTGAGGGAGTATGCGCTGGACACCTTCCGTGAAGAGTTTGCCATCAGCCCGAAAGCCGATACCCGGCGTGTTGAACGCATCGAGGAGGGGGGGGTTCGCATCAGCTGGAGCGAGGGCGGCAAGGAGCATCAGCAAACCTTTGATTATCTGTTGGCAGCCACCGGGCGGAGACCCAACATTGATCACCTGGATATCCAGAATGCCGGCATCGAACTGGATGAACGGGGGGGCATGCCGGAGTTTGACCCCCCCTTCACCCTGCGCTGCGGTGACAGCCATATCTTCATTGCCGGTGATGTGAACAACGACCGCCCCCCCCTGCTGCACGAGGCGGCAGACGAAGGCCGGATTGCCGGCGACAATGCAGGGGGGGCCTGGCCGGAAGTCCGAACCGGCCGCAGAAAAACTCCCATGGCGGTGGTGTTCACCGAGCCCCCCCAGATTGCCTCGGTGGGCTGAACATTCATCAGGTGGATGAGCGTTGCCAGGGCTGCTTTGCGGTTGGTGAGGTGTCGTTTGAGGATCAGGGTCGCAGCAAGGTTATTGGCAAGAATCGGGGGGGGCTGCTCCGGGTCTACGGCGAGCACGGCAGCGGCCTGTTCATGGGGGGGGCCCAGATGTTCGGGCCTGCTGCAGAGCACCTTGCCCACTTGCTGGCGTGGTGCGTGCAAAAGCGAATGACCGTGAGCGAAATGCTGGAGATGCCGTTCTACCATCCGGTGATTGAGGAGGGGGGGCTGCGAACCGCAATAAAAGACCTGAGCAAGAAACTCCGGATAGGCCCTGAGCCAGGGGGGGAGGGTTGCATGGATTGCGGGCCGGGTGTGTAGCTTTACCCTCCGTCTTTGACAGAGGGCAAGTCATTAAAGCGTGTTTTGCGCTAGATTCATGGCATTGGCGGTTGTATTCCGCTGATGCCGTGCCCATATCTTCTCATGGAAGAAGTAAGCAACGGTGTTAATGGCCGGTTCGACCATCGCGATCAGGCTGCCGATCAGAATGTCCCCCCCGGTCAGCAGGAACGCGACGGTAAAAGCCACCGTAAAGTGGGTAATCGCGAAGGTGATCGTTTTCAGAAACGACGGGTCGCCCTTCGAGCTGTGATTGTGAACAAACAGTTTCAGGGTACTCATGGAATCAACTCCGCGTGATGAATGCCTATAACCCCCCCATTTAAGGACAAACGAGAATTGTTTCCAAATAGAAAGTGACATTTTTCTCGATAGGGTTCAGCTATGATTTTAGGGTTGGTGGTATAAGTTTCTGCTATGAGCGATATTGAATACCCAACTTTCGTTCTGACACTGAGCTGTCATACAGTAGCTGTTAGATGACACCCCCCCAAAACGAATCAGGAGGTTCAACATGGGCAAGAATTTTATTGGTCTCGACACAGACAAAACCCAGAAGCTGGCAGATGCACTGAACGAACTGCTCTCCAACTACCAGATTTTCTACATGAATGTGCGTGGCTATCACTGGAACATCAAGGGTGACAATTTCTTTGAGCTGCATGCCAAATTTGAAGAACTCTACGATGACCTGCTGCTCAAGATTGATGAAATTGCCGAGCGGGTTCTCACCCTGGGCCATCGTCCTGCACACGCCTACAGCACCTACATTGAAAAGTCCGAAGTGCCGGAGCGCAAGGACGTATCTGATGGCAAAGAAGCGGTGGGTAACATCGTCGAGAGTTTCGGTAAGCTCATCGCCAAGCAGCGTGGCCTGCTGAACCTGGCCGGTGAAGCAGAAGATGAAGGTACCGTGGCACTGATGAGTGACTACATCTCTCAGCAGGAAAAAAACGGTATGGATGTACCGGAGCTACTTGGGCCAGTAAGTTCCGGCTGATGCTCCGACTTTTCCCCCCCGGCCCGGCATCGGGCCGGGGGGGAGTTGTCACAGAAACGTCACTGCACTGTCACTTTCCTTTCCCGCGTTCGTCACGTCTGTCGCCTAGCCTTCTTTGCTCTTGCATCATTAAATAAGCAAAGGAGCCCGCTGTGCCCAAGACATCGCACCCATTTCAACTGTCATTGCTCGTTCTCGCTGTGAGCGCCGTGCTGGTATCCGGCTGTAATTCCTCGGACAACGATGATGATCTGGCGCCGGAAGCTCAGGTCACTGGCCTGACGCTCGAATTCGCCGGTCGATACAGCACCGGACAGTTTGATGAGTCTGCTGCGGAAATCACGGCGTTTGACCCTGCCAGTCGCAGGCGTTTGTGGTTAATGCCTTGTCCGGGGGGGCTGTGGATGTGCTGGATATGAGCGACCCGGTCAATCCAGCCAAAATCGACACGCTGACAGTTGCTGACATTGCCGCTGATGCGGTGGTTAACAGTGTGGCGGTGGCAAACGGGCTCGTTGCGGTTGCTGTTGAATCGAATCCGAAAACTGACCCCCCCGGTTATGTTGAGTATTTGGAGCTGCAGACCTGCAGCTGCGTGACAGTATCCAGGTAGGTGCGCAGCCGGATATGGTGACCTTTACGCCGGATGGGCAATATGTCCTGGCAGCAAACGAAGGCGAGCCAAGCGATGACTACCAGATCGATCCGGAAGGGTCGATCAGTGTGGTTGATGTTTCCAATCCGGGGGGGAATCTCACGGTACGGACAGCCGATTTTCTGGCCTTCAACAGCCAGGATGGCGCCCTGAAGGCATCGGGTGTTCGCATATACGGCCCGGGGGGGGCCACCGTAGCCCAGGATCTGGAACCGGAATATATCACCGTCAGTGCCGACAGCCGCACTGCCTGGGTCTCTTTGCAGGAAAACAACGCCCTGGCGAAGCTGGATATCGGCGCGGCAACGGTCACCGGTATTTTACCCCCCTGGGGGGGTTCAAGGATTACGGTGTTGAGGGGGGGCAGGGTATTGATGCCTCGGACGATGACGCGTCATCAATATCCAGAGATGGCCGGGTGTGGCGGGTATCTACCATCCCGATGCCATCGACAGTTACCAGGCAAATGGTGAAACCTTTATCGTGACGGCCAATGAGGGGGGGGATGCCAGGGCCTGGGGGGGTGAAGATGACGCCGACTACTGGAATGGCGATAGTTCCAGGGGGGGTTTTGTCGAAGAGTTGCGGGTGAAACACCTGGTACATCCGGATGGTTTTGCCCGCCGGATTGGTGACGACATGCCACCGCAACTGACTGCGCTGGCCGAAGGTGCGCTGTTGAATCCATCCGTCTTCGATTACTGCGGTGCCACAGCCGGTGCAGCCAATGCCTGTCGCGATGATGACCAGTTGGGAAGACTCAACATCAGTTGGGTGCAGGGTTACCGGGTTGATGAAAATGGTGCTCCTGTCATGTTCAACGCGTCGGGTGCAGAAGACCCGGACGGCACGCTTCTGATGTACGACCAGCTGTACTCCTACGGCACGCGTTCTCTGGCGATCTGGAATGAGGACGGTGAGCTGGTATGGGACTCCGGCGATGCGATCGAGCAGTTCCTGGCCAGTGAGGACTGTCGTCTGGGTACGGCTCGTTCTATTCCCTGCTCAGACCACTTCAACTCCGCCCATGACGAGGGCATGGCGTTCGATTCCCGGTCGGACGCCAAAGGTCCGGAACCTGAAGCCGTGACTGTGGCGACGTTCGGCAATAAAACCTTTGCTTTTCTGGGCCTTGAGCGCATGGGCGGTATTCTGGTCTACGACGTAACGGACCCTGCCAGTCCGGTTCAGGTGGATTACCTGAATACCCGTGACGACTGGACCACTGTCGATACGGCTTCAGTACTCGAAACCGCAGGGGGGATCTGGGCGTGGAGAGCATCACTGTGGTGGCCGCCGATGACTCACCTACTGGTGAGCCGTTACTCATCACCGGCAACGAAGTCAGCGGCACCACGGCGATCTATCGTGTGAAACTCGAACTGACTGATTAATTCAGTTTCCGGAATAAAAAAGCCCCCCCGTCTTCATGGCGGGGGGGCTTTTTTTTGTGTCCGGGCCAAAAAAGTGTCCACAGGATCGTGTCATATAACCGAAACATATTATTAACAGTCCGTTAATAAATTCCCGCCATAGTGTCGTCTCAAGATTGCTGCCAACCACCGATTGGAAATAAAGCGTGACGAGACTTGCCTGGACGACCTGTTTACTTGCCGCCTTGATGCCGTTGCCGGCTCTGGCAGAGGTTCAGCTCACTTTGGGGGGGGCCTGTGTGAACGTGCAGGCTGTTCAGGATAGCGAACAGACCGCCGGCTCTGGCCAGTCACTGACTCTTGCTGATGGTACCCAGCAGTTGGTGGTGGAGTGCACCACCGAAATTGGTCGTGAAGAGGTGCTGGAAACCAGCGATGCCTTCGTTGTCCGTTTCGACGCTGCTGATACCGCACTGGCCCTGAGCGCTCCGGAAATCGAGTCGCGCAATCAAATGGACGCTTTCAATCAACAGGGTAACTGGCAGTTGACTGATCGCCATGGCCGTGAGGTGGCGTTTACCGCCGATGTGCTCGAGAAAGAGGGCTTTCAGCTGGTGCGGGACTATGCCCGTGAGCTGGCGGCTATAACCGTTCCGGCGCCAAAGCGGCAGTAGCTGCTCCGGGGGGCTGATAACCAACCAGGACGGGTTGTTGCTGGATTCGCACGTCGATCCGGATCAGGAAATGGTCAGCAGGATGCTGCGCTACTGGTATCTGAAAGCTGACGAACAAACTCGAAAAGAGTGGGACAGCTGGGTTGATTCCAGCAACCAATAAACACCAAACCAAACTGAACGTGGAGTTCCAAAAATGAAGAAGCTTCTTCTGGCTGTTGCTGTGTCTACTGTTGCCGCAGGTTCTGTGAATGCTGCGACTGTTTACGAGAAAGATGGTTTTACCTACAAACTGAACGGTGACTTCCAGATTCAGTTCCGTCAGGCCACTGGCTTTGATGAGCGTGCCGAGGTTGAGTACGACGATATGGAGCTGAAAAACTACGTAGCCTACGATCTGGGCAATGACCTGACTGCGTTTGGTCGTCTGGATGTGGGTTACAAAAAAAAGCGGCGGAAGGCAGTCAGGACGCCAGCAACCTGGAAGAGGCTTATGTCGGTCTGAAGTACGGCGTTGCTCCTTCTCTTTCGGTAAGCAGGACTTCGCCGGTGACGAATTCGGTATTGAAGAAGCCTACGAAGTCGAGACCATTGATGAAGACCGGTTTGATGGCGTAGAAACAGCAGGTGACGATACGATTCGTGTCGACATCGAGCTGGAAAACGTCTATATCGCCGCTTCTCACGAAATGGATGCTGCGGATCAGGACGGTGAATACTACGATCTCTTCGTTGCTACTGAACTGGCAGGTCTGGAACTGGCAGCGGCTTACCAGCAGTCCCGAGCGGCTGGCGCGGCTGAATCTGCGGACACCTGGGGGGGTGTGAGCGCTTCCTACGATTTCGGCTTCATGAACCTGGCCGCTGATTACAGCTCCACCGACGAAGACGACTTCGAAACCACCCAGTACAACCTGGCGGCTGTGTTTGCTGTTGCTGCCACCACCGACGTCGCACTCGGTATGGGCAACAAGGAAGAAGATGACGCGGACGACATTACCGAATGGTACGCCAACGTAACCTACAAGTTCCCGGCTGCCAAGAACGTCAGCGTGTTCGCCGAAATCGCCCAGAGCGACCTTGAAGATGCGTCTGGCGACGACGCCGACATGGGCTTCCTGGCCGGTATGCGCGTGAAGTTCTAAGCTCGCTCGTTACATGCGCCAGCCTGGTATCGAGCTACAGGTCAGTGCAGACGTGAAATCAAGGCCGGGCCTCAGCGCCCGGCCTTGGTGTATCTAAACCGCGACCTCCAGTGGCGGCACCTCCTGATGCAAGAACCACTTCTCCGTGACCACCTTGCGGGTAAACCAGTGTGAGCGCATCAAGGTGCTGGCGATGGGCTGTTTCAGCCAGTCCGGCACCTCAAAGCCGGGCTCCTGGTCCGTGGCCCGGGTTCCGAAGCGTTCGGCAATGCGTTCACCATAGCTTTGCAGCGAGAGCGCGGAATAATCCGTGGCGGCCTTGATAACATTGGCCGCCATCAGTGCCGATTCGATGGCGGGACGAATGCCCTCGCCACTCTGGGTATAGGCCAGGCCGGCCGCATCGCCAATCAGCAACACGCCGTCATCCACCAGTGGTCGGTTGGCATGGGCATACAGCAGATAGGCGTGACCTTTGAAGCGGCCTGGCAGGTCTGAAGGAATGCGGCCCGACTGTTTCATTTCCTCGACAAAAGCTTCCAGATGATCAGATAACCGGTGGTTGTCCTCACGGCCCAGGCCGATGTTCAGATAGCTGCCTTTCCGGAAAACCCAGGCGTAGCCTTGAGATCCCGGCAGAACCAGAGCTCTGGCGTGTCGCCGCGGGCTTCGCAGGCGCGGGCCTGCTCTGGCGTCATCTCGAACTCAACTTCCTTGGCGGCCACCACGGTTTCATGCTTGCCCGGGCCGTCGCCCAACAGCCGTGCCACCGGGCAGAAATGGCCCCCCCCGGCACCCACCAGCAGCGGCGCCTGCCATTGATCGTTGATCACCCAGTTGCCGTTGTTCCGGTTGATGGACTTTACCGCGGTTGCCAGTTGCTTTTCACACTCGGCACGGTCCAGCAGGTAGTCGTCGAATTCGCAGCGACGAATACCGTAGCTGACAATATCCCCCCCGTGGTCGTTCTCCACCGCACTTTGCCCCCCCATCATGCCGATCCGGAACCGGCGAATGGGTTGCAGTGTCCGGCCGACGGAATACTTCCCCCCCGGATCAATGTCCAGGCTGGCCATCACTGCCGGCGTAACCCAGCCGGCGCAGGTCTTGTCCCGGGGGGGGAAGGCTTGCTTGTCGATGATCAGTACCCGTTTGCCGGAGTCCTCCAGAGCCCGGGCCAGGGTTGAGCCGGCAGGGCCGGCCCCCCCCACGATAATGATGTCGTAGTATTCCATCAGACCCCCCCCTCTGGCGTGGCTGGAAACGTGTAGAGTTCCTGCCGGCTCTGGGGGGGCAGCTGGTTATTGTCGCCGTGGGTGAACACCACCTGGAACAACTGCAAAGAACCGGCCCGGAACGCGGCGATGGAACCGGCCAGATACAGTCGCCAGGCCCGGGTGAAATGTTCGTCGTACATCTCGGTGACCTGGTCCTGGTTGGCGGTGAAATTGTCCATCCAGTGGGTCAGGGTCTGAGCGTAATGCAGCCGCAGGTTTTCCACATCCAGTACCGAGAAATCGCTGTGCTCGCAGATTTCCATGAACTCGCCAATGCTGGGCGGATAGCGCCGGGGGGGAAAATCCGCTTCTCGATCCAGGCGTTCATCAGCATGGGCCGGTTGCGGCCGATGCTGTGGAGCAAGGCAATACCATTCGGCTTCAGGGAGCGTTTGATCAGTTCCGACAGAGCGGGGGGGTAATTGTCCTTGCCCACGTGTTCGAGCATGCCAATAGAAACGAACGCGTCATACTGGCCCTCAATATTGCGGTAGTCGTCTTCGACATAGGTAACCAGGTTGTCCAGGCCTTGTCGCTCTGCTTCAGCCCGGGCGTAGGCCAGCTGTTCCCGTGAGATATTGTAGGAATGCACCTTCACTCCGTAATGACGGGCCATATATCGGGCCAGCCCGCCCCCCCACCCGCAGCCGGCTTCGACCACGGTCATGCCCGGTTTCAGCCGAAGTTTGCGGCAAACGTGTTCCAGTTTGGCCAGTTGCGCCTGTTCCAGGGTGTTGTCGGCCTGCTCGTAATAGGCGCAGGTGTACTGCATTTCGGCCTCATCCAGCCACAGTTGGTAAAACGCGTTGCCCAGGTCGTAGTGGTGGTGAATGTTCTCCTTGGCCTCGGAGATGCCGGTGGCACGCGGGTTGTGGTTGCGCCACAGGGCGTCCAGCCAGCGTGGCCATTTCTGGCGGGCGGCATGGACGGCCCGGTACAGGCTCTCCATCAGATCTGGAAGATCGCCGTCGATTTCCAGTCGACCGGCGGCATACAGGTCACCAAAGGCCAGATTGGGGGGGTTGGCCACCAGGGAGTAGAGAGCCTTGTGGTCGGTCAGGTGCAGGGTGAAGCGGGCGTCCTGAACTTCCGGTTCTATGACATCGCCGTTCCAGAGCCGGAAACGAATGGGGGGGGAGAGCCGGCCATACGCATCAGTTTATGGATCAGCCAGCGTTCATAACTGTGGGGGGGTTCGCGATCGGATTGACCGCGCTCCAGGGGGGGCAGGCTGAGGACGTGTGCCCGGTGTTCCTCCTTGTCCGGTAACTCCGGTTTATGAGCGGTACTCTGTGCCATGGAATGCTCTCTCCTCTGATTCGTTATGGTCCGTGCAATCCCGAAAACTGAACTGAGAGTCGCGGCTTTTTGACTCAGTATAGAAAATGATCAGGTTTTGTCAGGTCGGCGGACTGAAGACTGAGGGGGGCAGAGCGGGTGGATGGGCGGAGCCGGCATTGGCCGCTCCGCCAGAGTTGCAGGGTTATTCGGGGGGGGTCAGTAGGTGGCGCTCATGCCGAACCATTCCGGGAAGATGACGATCAGCGCCAGCACCAGAATCTGGATCAGAATGAACGGAATAATACCCTTGTAGATATCCGTGGTTCGGACTTCCGGTGGTGCCACCCCCCCTTTGAGGTAGAACAGCGAAAACCCGAATGGTGGTGTCAGGAAGCTGGTTTGCAGGTTCATGGCAATCAGGATGGCGAACCAGAGCATGTTGATGCCCATGCCTCGGCCACCGGTGCCAGAATGGGCACGATGATGAAGGAAATCTCCACGAAATCGATGAAGAAGCCCAGCACCAGAATGACCACCATGGCCAGGATAATGAAGCCCCCCCATTGTTCGCCGGGCAGCATCATCAGCCACTCCTCCAGCAGATAATCGCCGCCGGTATAGCTGAACACCATGGAGAAGGCAGTCGCGCCGATCAGGATTGCGAACACCATGGCGGTCACGCTGACGGTGTCTTTGGCGGCATCCCAGACCATTTTGAACGAGAACTGGCGGTAGATGATCGCCAGAACCACGGCGCCAACACCGCCCAGTGCGGAGGATTCCGTGGGAGTGGCGATGCCGGTGAAGATGGAGCCCAGCACGATCACGATCAACGCCAGTGGCGGAATAATCGCGAGCAGGGCATCCCGGATTTCCTTGCCCCCCCGGCTGACCGATTCATCCTGGGCCGGCATGGCCGGTGCGGTTTCCGGCTTGAAACGGGTCAGAATCAGAATGTAGACAATGTACAGGCCAATCAGTACCACGCCGGGCATGACCGCAGCCTTGAACAGATCACCCACGGGCAGGCCAAGGACGTCACCCAGAATGATCAGGATGATCGACGGCGGCACAATCTGGCCCAGGGTGCCCGAGGCGCAGATGGTGCCGGTGGCCAGGCGCTTGTCGTACTTGTGTGCGAGCATGACCGGAAGTGAAATCAGGCCCATGGCAACCACGCTGGCGCCGACAACGCCGGTGGAGGCAGCCAGCAGGGCACCGACCAGAATGGTGGAAATGGCAAGGCCGCCGGGCAACCCGCCAAACAGCCGACCCATGGAGGTCAGCAGTTGTTCAGCCAGCCTGGTGCGTTGCAGTACCACACCCATGAAGATGAACAGAGGCACTGCCATCAATACGGTGTTCTGCATCACGCTCATGATCCGGAAGGGCATGAAGGCAAAGAGATCCATGCCCTCGGCGTAGATACCGAAAAACAGCGCCACGCCGCCGAAGGTGAAGGCCACCGGAAAACCGAACATCAGCATGACCAGCGCCACGCCGAACATAATCATACCGATCATGCCAGACCTCCTGCGCTGTGCTCACCTTCGTATTGCTTGTCACCGGCCATCACCCGGATGGCGTAGGTCACCATGTTCAAGCCGGCCGTTCCCATAAAGAAAGCACTGACCGGAATCACGGATTTGATCACCCAGCGATGGGGGGGTAGGCCACCGGGGGGGTCGCCGCTGCCTTCGCCCATCTGGTACGCATCCATCGCGTAGCTGTAGCCATAGGTGGCAATCAGGTAGGCGAACGGAATAACAAAAAGAACGGCGCCTATCAGGTTAATCCAGGCTTTGCGCTTCTGGCTCCAGTTGGTGTAGAACACGTCCACACGGACATGACCATCGGTGCGGAGGGCATAGGGAATGCCAAGCAGGAAGACGACTGAATAAAGGTGCCATTCCATTTCCTGCATGGCGATGGACACATCGTTGAAAGCATAACGTGCGACGACGTCATAGAAGACGTTGGCGGCCATCAGGATCATGGCCACACAGGCGATCCAGCCGCAAAGTTTGGAGAGCCAGGCCAGG
>JDSH01000309.1_pt1 | contig 10677 bp, 11 predicted proteins | sample 199451 | NCBI WGS metagenome assembly JDSH01 (sample SAMN02584198, study PRJNA231836) | bioreactor metagenome | isolation source: continuous culture bioreactor electron acceptor NO2- transfer2 day 38 after... | place: Germany: Bremen | reverse complement strand
GCTCCGACCACCGGGAGAGCTGGTCACCTGCCAGAAGAGCATAGAACCTTGTGCACCCAGATATCCAGCTCGGCTGAAGGTAATACGCTCTGGGCCGATGAACTCCTGATACGCCTCAATATAGCTCTGAGGGTAGCGGTTACGCATCTCCTTCCCTGTTGAGCCATCATGGAAGAGGACATCATCTGCGAGGATACACTCTCCTCCGTCAGTCTTGAACCCCCCCGAAAGCCCCCCCATATCCATCAGATACTTTCGTTTAGAGAACCACCAGTCACGTGTTTCTGGGTTGGTGAAATCAGGAACCATGGAACCAGCGAACCAGTTCCCTTCAGGAATGGTGTATGGTGTTCCGTCCCTGTTCAGTACTGCGAGTCCATGCTCACGAACATAAGCCAGGTCTTGCTCATGACGTACATCACGCCTACCTTCTTCCAAGGCCTTGAAGACAGGACATTGCCATAGAACGAAGTGAACTCCTTGATCGTTCAGCTTCTGCACAAGTTGTTTGGGATCAGGCCAGAGTCCTGGCTCCTCGCCGAAGGTATAGAATGTCGATTCATCACTCCAAGCTTCCACTACCAAGACTGAAATGGGAAACCCATGTAGGCGTGCAGCATCCAAGGCTTCAAGCACATCCTGCTCGCTTCTCCATCGGTTTGCACTTGCCCACTCTCCGAACACCCATGATGGGGGGGGAAGGGCTATCCCTCCAAGGTAGGAGAGTAGCTTTTTCAGGGTTTCCTTGGGCGTCCCGGTTGCAATAACGAGAGAATCTTCAGGAGAAAATGCTCCTTGCAAGGTGAGCTGAATACCATCCCCCCCGTCCCCCCCTTGAGACTCTAGGGTAAAGACACGGTCACTCTGTACAAGAAAAGCATACTCATCAGAGAGGAACAACGGCTGTGGAAGATAGGTATGTACACCCTGCTGGGTGAACACTTCCTCCACCTCGTTTCTTCTGGGGGGGTGTGAGAGGAACTCAACACGATCAAAATGCTCTCCTGCTCCCCCCCAGAGATGTGTCCCCCCTTGAACTGAAGGCGTACACTACTCGGTTCCTCAGCCATAACAACACTCGATGCCCTTGCATCCAAATAGATAGATTTCATCCTTTTACTCCTCCAATTTGGAGACCACTGGCGAAATACCGCTGAGCGCCTATGTAGATGATCAGAAGCGGGACTATAGAGATCAGAGAACCTGCCATCAGCAGGTCGTACGCTGTCTTGAACTGCCCGGAGAGGGCATTAAGTATGATAGGAAGCGTATAGTTCTTAGGACTGGTCATGAGAACCAACGGCAAGAGATAGTCATTCCAGGCATCCATGGCGATAATAATCGCCAAGGTTGCGAGGGCTGTCTTGCAGAGCGGGAGAAAAATCGTGATAAATGACCTAAATAATGAGGCTCCATCAATAGCAGCTGCATCGAGGTACGCATCCGGTATGTTCATCATCTGCTGACGCAGCATGAACACCGCAAAGGCCTTGAAGGTATAGGGAAGGATCAGGGCAAACAAGGTATCCACCAGATGCAGGTCGTTCATGATCAAGTAGAGCGGTATGAAAAGAACATGGCTGGGAAGCATCATGGAAGCAATAAAGAGCATGAACAGAAACCCGCTCCCCCCCTTGAAGCGAATCTTTGAGAAGGCGAAGGCTGCCATGGAAGAAGAGAAGAGTGCAACCAGCACCGCACCAGAAGTTACCACCAGCGAGTTACCGATGGAGCGAAGCATCCCAGTAAGCGCAAAGAGCTTTTCGTAGGCTTGGATGGTGGGTTCCTTGGGGGGGAACCACTCGATGGGAACGACCAACAGTGCTCCCCCCCCACTCTTTAGCGAGGTGGAGATCATCCAGAGAAAGGGGGGGATAATGGCAAGAATTCCCAGCACAATTGCTAGTAGGTGATAGAGGAAGACTTTCGCATGTATTTTATACATCATAGTTAACCCACCTTCTCTCCCCCCCTCGTTTCTGGATATAGGTAAACGCCATGATGATCACGAAGAGAATCCAGGAGTATGCGGCTGCGTACCCCCCCATCTTTCCGTATCGGAAAGCATACTTGTAGATACGCTCCACCATAACCATCGTTGCCCCCCCATTCGGCCCGGCATTGCCTTCCTTGGTCATGACCATGACCTGGGGGGGAAAAAGCTGGAATGCATTGATCATGGAGAGCATCGAGACATAGAAGAGCACAGAGGAGAGCAACGGCAAGGTGATGCGAGCAAATACCTGAGCTTTTGATGCTCCGTCGATTCTTGCAGCCTCGTAGTACTCTACGTTGATACTCTTCAAGCCACCGAGGAGGATCATGGCATAGAACCCCCCCATGTCCTTCCAAATTGAGGCCAGCACAATGGATGGTATTGCCCAGACCTCGCTCTGCAGCCAGAGTGGTCCTTCAATTCCTATGATTGCAAGTGCGTTATTGATCGGCCCGTATACCGGAGAGAGCAACCATTTCCAGATCAAGGAACCAGCGACCCAGCTGGTGAGCACGGGAAGATAGTACACAACCCGGTAGACATTGGCCCCCCCACGATTCGGTGCATTGATAATCAAAGCCGCGGTCATGGACAGGGCAAGCATTAAGAAGATAGAGGACAATAAAGTAGAGATTATGGGACAAGGCTCTCCAGAACTCAGCGTCACCCAAGATTGCCTTGCTGTTCTCCAATCCTACAAAATGCTCTGCAACAAACTTCAGGAACCCATCAGTCAAACGCACCCTGGACATACCTGACCAGTTGGTTACACTCAACATCAGCGAGATAATGATCGGAAGTATGGCAAAAAGAAGGGCACCAAGCAGGCTCGGAAGTAGATAGGGAAGCGCAACTTTTATTCCCCCCCTTCTGCCCTGGATACTCATAAGACCTCCAGAGGCATGGCCAAGAAGGCCATGCCACTTAGTTTTTGGTTACAAAGAAATCTTGGCTTCAAGTTCCTTCTGACATGCATCAAGGGCAGCTTTTGCACTCTGCTTACCGGAGACAATCTGGCCTAAATAGCTTTGGATGATGGCCTGCATCTCTGCCTGCTGAATACTTACCGGAGGTGTTACCAGATAGTCGAGGGAGGCAAAGACTGCTTCCCTGTTTTCAGGAGGAGTAATGGAGAGATAGCTGTCAATGATCTCAGGATAGGTTACCGGGGGGGGAAGTTCCCACGATGCTTCAACCTGAGTTTTGTGGCTTCCTTGCTTCCTGCAAGGAATACTGCCAGCTTTGCAGCTTCAGAGGGGGGGTACTTGCTGGTCTCACTCACAACATAGGAGTTGGAGAAGAAGTGTGTTGCCTTCTGTACGTTACCGGGTTCGATGGCGATATCCCAGTCGAACGGGCAATTGGCGGCGAAATCCCCCCCAAAGGCCCAGATGCCGGTCACCAGCATGCCCAGTCGGCCGCTCTTGAAGAGGTCCCAGTCACCCATGCCTGCCATATCAGCATCGGTTGGCATGATCTTGGAATCATTCTGCCAGCCTGCCATGAGGGACGCTGCCTCAACGTTCTGGGGGGGAAGATTGACGGTGAAGGCTGTTCTCTCAGCATTCATCAAGGATCCACCATTCTGCGCAGCACCCTTATAGAATTCATGGAATGTCAAAGGTCTGTAGAAGCCCCCCCAGATATTCTTACCGAGGGCCATGATCTTCTTGGAGGCAACCTCAATGTCCTTCCAGGTCCAGTCAGAGCTGGGATAAGCCAGGTTTGCCTGGTCGAAGAGCGCCTTGTTGTAGAACAGGACCACATTACTGAAGGAGTTCGGTACACCATACTGCACACCTTGGTAATTGAAGGCATCGAGGGCGGTCTTATTGAAACCGCTGGTATCCCCCCCAAGTAGCTTCGTTACATCTGCTAGGGCACCTTCGCTTGCGTAGGCAACAAAATTCTCATAGTTGAGTTCGAACACATCTGCTGCGTTGCCCCCCCCAACCACCTTGCTCTGAAGCTGGGTGAAATAATCATCGTAACCAATGGTCTGCAACTCAACCTTGATCGTTGGATTCTGCTTCTCGAACTCTGCAATCATTCCCTTAAGGGCTTCTCCTGAGAGTGTCGCTTCTGAACCGGAAAACTGTTCCAGTTTCAATGTAACAGTGCCCTGAGCAGCCTCTTTTGTTCCTGCTGAAAAAGCAGGGAGCAATACGAGAACCAGAACAAGGGCGAGTGAGAGAACGTTTCTCGTTGTTTTCATTACAACAAACCTCCTGGTACAGGCATCTTCATTTCTTGTCTGTACAAACCGCTTCGAACTCACTACAATTGGATTTGCAGTGATACACCAGTATGACTCAATCCGATGATCCGAAGCCCCCCCGCACGGCTTCGGATTATCAATTTACTACCAACTTCCGTACCGATTCCCGCTCCACCAGAGAGACAGGTAGTACAATATTCGAACTACCTTCCTTCTCTTCTATTGCATCAATAACCAACTGGGCAGCAATACGCGCTTTACTATCCACGTCCTGACGCACTGTGGTGAGAGCAGGTTCCATGTTGCTTGCCATGAACCCATCGTCAAATCCGACCACCGAGATATCCTCAGGAATCTTCAGCCCTCCCTTCTTCAGTCCCTTGACCAAGCCAAAGGCAAGAATATCAGCAGTGGCGAAGATAGCAGTAGGCCTATCAGGGGGGACTTGGCCAAGGATAAACCCAGTTCAATCCCATATTCATAGGAGATGGTGCCTGAGTAGACATACCTGTCATCTTGGGGGGGCAATCCATGGGCTGAAAGCGCATGCTTATACCCTTTCAAACGCTCTGTATTTACGCCTTCCTTGGTCAAATACCCGGTAGCTATCCCTATGGTTCTATGCCCCCCCATCGAGATCAGGTATTCGGTAGCAAGGAAGCCCCCCCCATTCTCATCATCAATGGTGACTGAGCTGAGCTCTTTGTCCATTCCGTAGGAATCAACAAGGACGGCAGGGATTCCATTCTTCTTCAACCCCCCCTTGATATCCGACTCAAGCTCAACTCCGACAATGACTATTCCATCAAGACTTCTCTTCTGTGCCACATCCAGATAGCTTTCATCAGCAGAGGTTCCGCTGATGAGGATGTTGTAGCCCTTCTTCCTTGCCTCATACTCAAAGTTTGAAAGGAAGGTACCATAGAAGGAGTTGGAGAACATCAGCTTCGTCTCCTTCTCTGTCTGGGGGGGGATCAAGAGGCCAAGCAGGTGGGAGTGTCTCGAGGCCAAAGCCCTGGCTCCCAGGTTGGGAACATAGCCCAACCGCTTGATAGCCTCTTCCACTTTCTTGATGGTCTGGGGGGGCGCAATGACCTGGTCTGAACGTTTGTTTATGATGTAGGAGACCGTAGCCGTCGAAACCCCCCCGGCTTCCTGTGCGATGTCCTTCATGTTAATCCGTTTCGTTGCCATTCATTGCCTCACTTATGCGTTTAAGTTAAGTATTGAACTCATTTACTCATTTGTCAATGAAATCTTTTCCAAGCGGCTACCTTTTGTATCACAAACCACCCGATATCGCTCTCCTTTGTAGGTGACCTTGCTCTCTATCTGCTGCCACGAAGCAGGCAAGGAAGGAGAAGATGAGACACCGCCAGTGAAGCTCAGTCCCATTACCCCCCCAAAGAGTACTGCCTGGAGGAAGGCGCCCATCGCTCCGATGTGCAGCCCTTCCCCCCCACTTGTGTTTTCCATGAGCTCCTCAAGGTCGAGGAACATGGCCTGCCTGAGATACTGCTCTCCTGCCTCCCTCAAGCCAAGCTTGTAGGCAATGAGGGAATACATACCCCCCCAGCTTAGGGTGGAGTCATGGCTGGTAATGGCTCATAGAGTGACCAGGCGTTCTGTGCCTCCTCCTCACTGAAGTACTCGGGCAGCAGGAGATAGAGCAGCAAGACATCGGGCTGTTTGACTACCTTGTACCGCTGGAGGCGGTCGAAGCAGATTGTATGGTAGAGAGCCCTACCACTCGTTTTGTGGGCTTTCAGATCGAAAGGTTCCTGCAAGAGGAACAGGTCGTCCTCAAGGTAGGTCCCTTCTTCCTCGCTGTAGGGGGGGATGACAGCCTTGCTGATAATTGCCTCAAACTCAGCTCTTTCCTCTAAAGAGAGAATGAGCTCTCCTCTCTCTGCAGCTGCAAGGGCGAGCTTAATCGTATGTAGGGCCATACAGGTGGTAAAGGTATTGTTCTTGGTCACCCCCCCGCCATACTCGTTGGGTCCTTTCACGAAGAGCATCTCATACCGGTCTGTTCGATCAATGTAAGTAAATCGTGAGGCCCAGAACCGTGCTGTCTCCAGGTAGATTTCAACGAGGCTCTTTTTTTCTAATGCATGATCGCCAGTGGTCTGTACATACTGGTCCATCGCCCACACGATATCGGCAGTGACATGGACTTCACACTTTCCGGTATCCCACGATTCACACTGCTCTGAGCCGTCGAGAGCACTCATCCAAGGATACCGTGCCCCCCCCTTCAGGTTCAAGGAAGCAGCATATGCTTTGGCTGATGAGAACGTCTCCACACGGTAGGAGAGGATATTCTTTGCGATTTCAGGATTGGTGTAGAGGTAATACGGGAGGATGAAGACTTCTGTGTCCCAGAAGTAACAACCTTTATAGCGGCTATGGGTAAGTCCCCCCCTGGCCCCCCCGATGGAACAGCCCTGCTCTGGTTCATTCTGCTTCAGATTGAAGAGAGCCCAGCGAATGGCACACTGGTCTTCCACGGGTCCATTGAGGATAATGTCATGTTCTTCCCAGAACAGGGAGAGTTCTTCTTCTGATTCACTACGTAGCTTGTCATAGTTGTACCCTTCCAGACTCTTTCCTTCCAAACTGACCACTGCCTCCAAGGAGAAGGACGAGCCAGCTTCAAGTACAGTTTCATAGTGCTTCAGGTTACCACCTTCACTCCCAGAAACAGAGGATTTAAAATGCTTTGAGTAGGTGAAAGAGAGGGCGTCATGGACACTAGAGCCCTCCATGAATAAGATACCATTCTCCCAAGAGAAGCGGCACTGTTTCAGCAAGATAAGACTTTCTTCATTCTCTACGGTCTGGTCATCGTTGACCGGGAGGTTCATCACCGAATCGTCGATTGCATCGTCTACAAGTAAAGCAAGCTGATTCTTTGCCTTACAGACAAATCGGTGACCAACCAGGTCCTTCTCTTTAAAAGAGACCACTCTGGAGTATATGCAAGTATACTGATCGGTTTCCCAGGTACGGGTCACTACCCCCCCTCGCTTCATGTCCAGTGTTTGTTTGCTCCCACTATTGGTGAGGGGGGGTACTGAATCAATAAAGACGGACAGGCGTAAGGGGGGGTCGGGCAAGTTGACCATGTCTGTGATGCCGCTCTTGATGTACTCAAATCCTCTAGCCTTGTAGACCCCCCCATGGTTCTCGCTTGTATAGGTATCGCCGGGCAATACTGCCCTGAGGCCGAACCTTCCATTGCCTTGGTAGAAGATACTTTGGCAGAAGCGTTCATTCTGCTGAGTTATGTCTGTTTCAATCTGCCAAGCAGGTAGGTATTATGTTTTCCACTTTCCACGTGCTTTCATCTCCCCCCCGATGAGGACATAAGCGAGGTATCCAGCGCAGGTGGCAAATGCCTCACCTGTACTCGCGTACCCGCTGTGCTCATCAATGCTTTCACAGGCGATGCATGGTCCATTGGTGCATGCAGAAGCTTTTGGATTGCAGCTTCTGTGTGCAGGACCCTGACTTCATTCGCCAGACTCAATATCCAGGGATGAGGTGCATGCGGACACCCAATCGCAGCAAATTTGGTTCCTGCAAATGAGTACTCATAGGCAGGGTCGGTGATGGTAGAGACAGTGTTCAGGTACACTTCATCTGAGAGGGAGGTAATACCGAAGAGTGGAAGGAGTAGTAGACTGCCAGGTGGCTCATCATAAATGTCATAATTACCGTTCCCATCGGTAGACCAAACGTACTGTCTCTTGCCATGGTGGTCTTTAACCAAGTGCATCTCGATCGCACGCTTCACAGCTTCTTTTCTTTCTGTCCAGTGGGTGGCCTTCCCGTTCCAATTCCAGGAGGCAAGGATGGAAAACACTGCATGGACCAAAGCATTGTTATAGGTAAGCAGAGGGTAAACATGCATGTCATCGGTTGGCTGGAGGAAGGTCTTATAGAGTCCTGTTTCAGTTTCTACTGCTTCCAATTTACCGATGATGCGATTAGTGAGGGACTTGATATCACTATCTTCCAGTATTGGCTCAGAAGTCTTCTTGATATATGCGTCGATGGCAAGAATGGGGGGGGCACAGAGCTCGTCCAGCTCGAATCCAGGTTCAAGGATGGTTCCATCAATGTACCTGCTGTGGATCCCGACGTTCCGCTTCTGCCTGGTAGAGACGTAGTAGAGCATCTCCCGTGCAAGTGCTTGGTCAACTTCCAGGATTGCCGGGAAGGACCAGAGAAGGGAGTCCCGGTCCCAGTAGGCTGCGCTTACGTAGTAGCGCGGGCTTCTGCTGGTCACCAGGACGAGTTCCTCGGTGTCGATGGTTCTTCCGGTTGCGTAGTGGATGGCAAAGAGCAGGTTACTGAAGAGGGTCTTGTCCATCTCTCTGTCACCGGTTGGCCTGATGATGGAGTCCAGATAACAAATTTGCTCCAGGTAGAGGGCCTCTACTCCTTGCCGGGAAAATTCCCGTGCACTGGTAACTGCTGAGACTTCCTCAAACCCTACTCCCCCCCAGTAGATGGCAAACTGTGCATTTCCTAAAGCAGGAACTTCCAATGGGGGGGAATCCATGGTGAAAGAGATAGAAGGATCCTCGCAAAAAAAACCCAATCACTTCTGCTAGAGGTAATCGGGGGGGCAAGCGCTAAAACAGGGAATCCTGAGCGGATGTCAAAGCAAGGACAGTCTGACCAGTTTGTCTTATAGGCGTGCATGCTGCCTTCGAAGGGTTTGCTTTCATTAACGGTATGCAGGACTTCAGCGATTGAGCCTGTAAGATTAATCCTTGCCTCAAGAGACTGCTCTGTTTTGTTCTCTATAGTAATTACCTGTACGAAGCCTTTTTGGTCTTTCGGGGGGGAAAGTATCTGATAATTAGCGCTATAGGAAGGGGGGGTTTCTGAAGAGAAGGTCGGGATCCAGTAACGGTCCTGGGTGAATGATGAGAATTCTGAAGGAGTTCCGTTAACAGAGAGTCCGAGGTGAAGGAAGGGCTTCTCACCTCCCCCCCGAAATTCAATCATGCCACGTTGAGCCATGGAGAGGACGTTAATGCTGAGTACGTCACTGTTCTCTTCTATTTCAGGGATTGCTATGTATTCATTACCGGTACAGATCATCGGGAACCTCTACTTATGCGTTTAAGTAATTATTAGAATGGAAGAGAGGGTCTGTCAAGAGAAAAGAGAGAAAGATCTAGAAAAGAAGATGCAGATCTATGCATAGCAATTCAATTGCTTAGCAAATTTCTAAGTATACAACAATCCGTTGATTAATAATATTCTACATAATTGTTTATAAATTATGGATTAATAATTCTTCTAGCTTTCTCTATAGCAGATGCAACCATAGGGTAAATCACCTTCCCAAGCTTAAACATTTCTGTGGATCCATATGAGATTTCTCCATTAGTCATTTTAAAATTTATCTCCGCGTTGGTAATAGCATCATTAATAAAGATCGGGTGCTTCCTGCTATCAAAACCACCGGGGGGGATAAGCGAATTCACTTGATTCTTCCATGCATTACAGTCAGGCAATTTTGTAGCCCCCCCTGCATCCTCACTAAACAAGTGATAGTAAAGCCAGACTTCAAAACAGGGATTGCTTTGCGCTACATGCCAATTCGCTTTTCCTAAACAATTGGCCTTTAATTGTGAAATATGAGAACCCCCCCAATCATCAGTGTCGATAGCAAACCAGACCTGATCTCCTTCTCCTACCTCATACTTTACAATTGCATCCTCTCCGATACCTTCGATATCCGAACAGGCTTGCTGGTACAACCCTGACGGAGAGTTATCACCTTGTGTATCAGCCTCTACGACTTCAAGAATTATCCTAGAGCTGATCCACTTGAAGTATTGGAAATATTGAGGCTCCCTCTTTCTTCCCTCGCAATAAATGATACAGAGAGTTGCATCCCTATCCGGTTCTTTACGCTCATACAGCCTATTTCTTAAAATCATAGGCATCCCAGTTAAGATCTTTCAGATTTGCCAGGAACGGTATAGATCCGTACCGACCGGAGAGGTACCCCCCCTTCCTGATATCCTTCGTGTTATGCTCTTTGAAATCGCATAATGAATAAAGGTCGGAACTTCCAGCGGGATTTTTCTCGATAAACCAAATCTCATCCTGCCGGAAGATTTCTTGGTCAAGTAGATTGGATTCATGGGTCGTGCAGATGAGTTGTCCCTTGGTCAAGTCATCGGTAGAGAATTTACCAATAATCTCCTTTATCAAAAGGGGGGGGTGGATGCTGCGCTCAATTTCATCGATGAAATACGTTACATCCTTGGTTAATAAGTCTTTGAACGCAGGGAGATAGTCCATCAAACGTCTTGACCCATCAGACTCTTCAGAGAGATCAAACATCACGGATCGGCCATCCCGCGTGGAGTGTTCTGTCTTCAGCTGCTTTACGACCACCTCACCGTTTTCCTCGACGATTATTATCTCCTCT
>JDSH01000308.1_pt1 | contig 10728 bp, 12 predicted proteins | sample 199451 | NCBI WGS metagenome assembly JDSH01 (sample SAMN02584198, study PRJNA231836) | bioreactor metagenome | isolation source: continuous culture bioreactor electron acceptor NO2- transfer2 day 38 after... | place: Germany: Bremen | reverse complement strand
CATCACCATGGGGGGGCCGCGGGGGGGGAACTGGGTGCCGATCAGCCAGCCCACCAGGGTGTACTGGCACAGCACCGCGGGCGCACTCCAGATACGGATGGCCGCGTATTCTGCGGCCAGAGCCGCCACCTCAGGGCTGGGATTCATCAGCTCCAGACCGATCCGGATCAACGGTTGGTGGAACAGAATCAGTAACAGCCCGATGCCGATGGCCAGCAGGATTGAGCGCAATAGCAGCGCGACCTGAGCAAAGGCATCCCGTTTGCCCCCCCAGGCCTGCGCCACCAGACCGGTGGTGCCCATGCGCATGAAGCCGAAGGTCCAGTACAGAATGCTGAACAGGTTGGCGCCCACTGCGACCGCGCCCAGGTATTCCGGACTGTGCAGATGGCCGAGCACGGCGGTGTCCACCAGGCCCAACAGGGGGGGCACGGTGAGATTGGTCAGCATCAGTGGCCAGGCCAGTGCCCACAGGCGTCGGTCAATGATGCCGGGCGCACGCTGCTTATTCTTTATGCTTCTCAAAACTCTGCACTTATCTTATTTGGATTTAAGGATTTTTAGTCTTTTTTTGATCTGTGTCTATACTCAATTTTGATGTATCCATAAGCAGGCTTTCACTCGGGGGGGATTTCCGACGGTTGCGAGTGCCATCGGTAAATTTCGGAGGGATGACGCAAAATCCGACAAGAATAACACTCTGTGGAGACACAGTATGCGCGTGCATGCCAAGCGGGCAGTAGCCCTAGCCGCTGGTCTGTTGTCACCGGCTGTGGTCGTGGCCGACTGGACCATGAACATGACGCCCGGTGTAACCGGCACCAGTAATCAGATTTTCAGCCTTCACATGACCATTCTCTGGATCTGCGTCGCCATCGGTGTGGTGGTGTTCGGGGGGGTCATGTTCTGGTCTATTTTCGCCCATCGCAAATCCCAGGGCGCGAAACCGGCCAATTTCCATGAGAACACGGTGGTCGAAATTCTCTGGACCATCATTCCGTTCGCCATTCTCGTGGCCATGGCCATTCCCGCCACGGCAACGCTGGTGGAGATGTACGACACCACCGAATCCGAAGTGGATATCAAGGTTACCGGCTATCAGTGGCGCTGGCAGTATGAGTATATCAATGAAGATTTTGGTTACTTCTCCAGCCTGTCTACACCCCCCCGGGACCAGATCGAGAACCGCCAGGCCAAGGGTGAAAACTACCTCCTGGAAGTGGACAACCCGCTGGTGATTCCAGTCGGCAAGAAAGTGCGTTTTCTGTTGACCGCCAATGACGTAATCCACTCCTGGTGGGTGCCGGAGTTTGGCGTGAAGAAAGATGCCATCCCCCCCGGTTTTATCAATGAAACCTGGACCCGGGTGGATGAGCCGGGAATTTACCGTGGCCAGTGCACCGAGCTGTGTGGCAAGGACCACGGCTTCATGCCGGTGGTGGTCGAGGCGGTGCCGGAAGAGGAATACAACGCCTGGGTGGCGGAGCAGCGCGAGGCAGCCGAGAAAGAACGCCAGCTGACCCAGAAAGACTGGACTCTGGAAGAATTGATGGCGCGTGGTGAGAAGGCTTATGCCACAGCCTGTGCGGCCTGCCACCAGGCGGATGGCAGCGGGCCCCCCCCGGCGTTCCCCCCCGCGCTCAAGGGTAGCCCGATTGCGACCGGAGATATGACGGCTCACATCGACATTGTGGTGAACGGCAAGTCCGGGACGGCGATGCAGGCGTTCGGCAACCAGCTGAGCGAAGTGGACCTGGCTGCGGTGATTACCTATGAGCGTAATGCCTGGGGGGGTAACAACACCGGCGATATGGTCACGCCCAAGGAAATTTTTGATTACAAGAACCAGCAGTAATCAACGCCAGATAACAACAATCACCAGCCACATCAGAAGGCGGTAACGGGGGGGGTTTTCATGAGTGCGGTTGCAGATACCCACAGCCAGGAACATCACCACGGCCCGGCCAAAGGCATCAGCCGCTGGCTGCTGACCACAAACCATAAAGACATCGGGTCCATGTACCTGATGTTCAGTTTTGCCATGTTCCTGCTCGGCGGCAGCATGGCCATGGTCATCCGGGCCGAACTGTTCCAGCCCGGCCTGCAGATTGTGCAGCCGGAGTTCTTCAACCAGATGACCACCATGCACGGTCTGATCATGGTGTTCGGGGGGGCGGTCATGCCGGCCTTTGTCGGGTTAGCCAACTGGATGCTGCCCTTGATGATCGGCGCGCCGGACATGGCACTGCCGCGCATGAATAACTGGAGTTTCTGGCTGCTGCCCTGCGCCTTCCTGATTCTGGTCTCCACCCTGTTCATGCAGGGCGGCGCCCCCCCCAACTTCGGCTGGACCTTCTACGCGCCGCTTTCCACCACCTATGGGCCACCCAGCACCACGTTCTTCATCTTCGCGGTGCACATCATGGGGGGGGTGTCCTCAATCATGGGCGCCATCAATGTCATTGCCACCATTCTGAACATGCGGGCGCCGGGCATGACTCTGATGAAAATGCCCCCCCTGTTCGTCTGGACCTGGCTGATCACCGCGTTCCTGTTGATTGCGGTCATGCCGGTGCTGGCCGGCGTGGTGACCATGATGCTGATGGACATCAACTTCGGTACCAGTTTCTTTGATGCCTCCGGTGGTGGCGATCCGGTGCTGTTCCAGCATGTGTTCTGGTTCTTCGGGCATCCGGAGGTTTACATCATGATCCTGCCGGCGTTCGGGGGGGCCATCTCCCACATTGTTGCGGCCTTCTCCCGCAAGCCGCTGTTTGGCTATGCTCCATGGTGTATGCGGTGGGTGCCATTGCCCTGTTGTCGTTCGTGGTCTGGGCGCACCATATGTTTACCGTGGGTATTCCACTGGCCGGGCAGTTGTTCTTCATGTACGCCACCATGCTGATTGCCGTGCCCACCGGGGGGTGAAGGTGTTCAACTGGGTCACCACCATGTTCCGGGGGGGCTCCCTGAGTTTCGAGGCGCCCATGCTGTTCGCCGTGGCCTTTATCATTCTGTTCACTATCGGTGGTTTCTCCGGGCTGATGCTGGCCATCGCGCCTGCGGACTTCCAGTACCACGATACCTACTTTGTGGTCGCGCATTTCCATTATGTGCTGGTGCCCGGTGCCATCTTCGGCATCTTCGCTTCGGCCTACTTCTGGCTGCCCAAGTGGACCGGCCACATGTACGACGAAACCCTGGCCAAGACCCACTTCTGGCTGTCGTTCATCGGCATGAACCTGGCTTTCTTCCCCCCCATGCACTTCCTGGGGGGGCTGGCGGGCATGCCCCCCCGGCGGATTCCGGACTACGCGCTGCAGTTTGCTGACTTCAACATGGTATCGAGCATCGGGGGGGCCTTTATGTTCGGCGTCAGTCAGTTGCTGTTCCTGTTCATCGTGGTGAAGTGTGTGCGAGGGGGGGGCGAGAAGGCCGCCGCCAAACCCTGGGATGGTGCCGAAGGGCTGGAATGGACGGTGCCCTCACCGGCGCCCTATCACACTTTCTCGACACCGCCGGAAGTGAAATAACCGGGAGGTCGCCATGGCAGAGCCACAACCGCAACACGGCAAACGCAGCAACGGTCGGGTGATTGCCTGGTGCATGGCCGGTGTGGTCGGTATGTTCGCCTTCGGCTTCGCCTGGTGCCCCCCTGTACGACGTGTTCTGCGAAATCACCGGTATCAATGGCAAGACCGGCGGCCGGTACGAAGCGCAGGTCACCAACCAGGTGGATGCCAACCGCACCGTGACGGTCCAGTTCCTGGCCAGTAATGGCCCGGGTATGTCCTGGGAATTCCGGCCGGTGACCCGCAGCATCAAGGTGCATCCCGGTGAGCCGGTGACCGTCAATTTCTACGCCGAAAACGGCAGCGACCAGGCCATGGTCGGACAGGCAGTTCCCAGCCTGTCCCCCCCGGCTGAGGGCACCCTGTACTTCCACAAGACCGAGTGTTTCTGTTTCAACCAGCAGCCCCCCCTGGAAGCCGGCGAAAGCACAGAAATGCCTCTGGTGTTTATCGTGGATCCGGAACTGCCGGAACACATCACCAAGCTGACACTGTCCTACACCCTTTACGACCAGAGCCAGAAGGCCGAGGTATCGGGTGCCGCCGGGGGGGCAGCAAAAACAACCAACAATAACGGCTAAGCCATCGGAGACAGCTATGGCGGATCACCAGACCTACTACGTTCCCGAACAGAGCAAGTGGCCCATTGTCGCCACCGTTGGCCTGGGGGGGGTCACCCTGTATGGCGCGGCAGCCATCATGGTGAACGGCAACCAGGGTGAAAGCACCACCGGTTCCTGGATCATGTTCTGGATTGGCGCGCTGATCATGGCGTACATGCTGTTCGGCTGGTTCGGCAGCGTCATCCGCGAGAGCCGGGCCGGACTATACAGCGACCAGATGGACCGCTCTTTCCGCTGGGGGGGGATGAGCTGGTTCATTTTCTCGGAAGTCATGTTTTTTTGCGGCTTTCTTCGGTGCGCTCTTCTACGTTCGGATGTTCGTGGTGCCCTGGCTGGGGGGGGCGAGGGTGATAAAGGCAGTAGCAACATGCTGTGGGAAGGCTTTCAGGCCAGTTGGCCTCTGGTCAGCAACCCCCCCAACCCGGAGGCCTACCCGGGACCGAAGGAAGTGATCGGTCCCTGGGGGGGCCTGCCGCTGATCAACACTATCCTGCTGGTAACCTCGTCGTTCACGGTAACCATTGCCCACCATGCCCTGAAAGCGGGTAACCGGGCCAAGGTGAAGCTGTGGCTGGGAGCCACCATTGCGCTGGCGGTGGTGTTCATGTTCGTTCAGGGCTACGAGTACATGCACGCCTATCAGGACCTGGACCTGACCCTGAAGTCCGGCATCTACGGCAGCACGTTCTTTATGTTAACGGGTTTCCACGGGGGGGCCCACGTGATGCTGGGTACTTTGATGCTCGCCATCATGCTGGTCCGGATCATCAAGGGCCATTTCACCGCCGACAATCATTTCGGCTTTGAAGCGGCAGCCTGGTACTGGCATTTTGTGGATGTGGTCTGGCTGGGCCTGTTTGTGTTCGTGTATGTGCTCTGAGGCAGATGAAGTCAGGGCGTCGGGTTCAGGGTGAGATCGCCGGTCCAGAGCGCGATCAGCACCACGGCCAGTAATAGCACGCTGAGCGAGACTCGCACCGCCAGTGAGTTCACCACACGGTTGGTTTTACCGCCGTCCCGAATCAGGAAAAACAGCCCGCTGAACAGGCTGATAATGACGGCGAACAGCAGTACGACAATGGCAAGTTTTAACATGAGGAATCCGGTTGTATCAGGTCCGCAGCCTGTTGAGCATTCTGGTGCCGGGAACAACGCCCCCCCGGTTCGTTACTTCACTATAGCAGAGCGGCGCTAAGTGGGTTTCAGCTCCCGCCGCTGGCAGTTCGACTGGCGCCTGCTGGTCTTCAGCGGTGTCTTTCTGCCTCTGCTGATCAGTCTGGGTGTCTGGCAACTGAACCGCGCCGCGGAAAAAACCAGTCTGCTGGAGACCTGGAATTCAGAAAGCCCCCCCGGGCGGGACTGGCAGGATGTGGCGGCTGCAGATGGGTGGCAGGAGGGCCAACCGGTCACCCTGACGGGTTGGTACCGCGACGAGACCTGGTTACTGGACAACCGGACCCGGGCCGGTCGAGCCGGTTACGAAGTGCTGACGCTGTTTGAGCCGGTTTCAGGCCCTTTTGTGGTGATCAACCGGGGGGGCTGGGTACCGGCACCGGCCAGCCGCGAACAACTGCCGGAAGTGAAGACGCCTGAGCCTCTGTTTACCCTTCAGGGCCGGCTGGCGGCTATCCGGAACCTCCTGTGCTGGGGGGGGCGCAGGAGCCCGATACACCCGGCTGGCCGAGACGGGTCCAGGCGTTGCCGGAGAGCCGGGTCCGGGTGTTGGGCAGCACGCCGGCCCCCCCGATGATTGTTCACCTTGCCGACAGCCAGCAACCGGGTGCATACCGGGCGGACCGGGCGCCGGATGTGATGGGCCCGCAGACGCACTACGGATACGCCGCCCAGTGGTTTGCACTGGCGGTAGCACTGACTATATTGACTCTGGTGGCGAGTTATAAAAAAAAGACAGCGAAAGACCCAAGGCAGGAGCCGACAATGACAACGACAACGGCTGACTCTCTCTCTCATTCTGATGGCCCGAGCCCGGCTCAGGTCAGGCGGGGGGGCCGGCGCACCGCCATGTTGCTCTTTGCGGTGGGGGGGTTCGGCCCCCCCATGCTGGTGGCGACGGTCATGTTTTACACCGGCTGGCTTAACCCGGCCGGTCAGAGCAATCAGGGGGGGCAGTTGGTGCAACCGCCGGTGCCGGTGGCAGAGCTGAATCTGCAAACCGCTGCGGGGGGGAACCCCCCCCTGCAGGCACGCTTTGGTGTTGATGTCGCCGACCCGAAATGGCTGATGCTGGTGGCTTCGGAACGTTGCACGGAAGACTGCGAGCAGCTGCTGTATCTGGCTCGCCAGGTTAACGTTGCGCTTGGCAAGAACGCGCCGCGTATTGGTCGTGCCGCCTATCTGGGCACGATACCGGCGGATCTGGAGCGGCGCTGGTCTGATGAGTACCAGTTGATGGAGCGCCTGCAACCGGCCGCTGGCAAGACACCGGCATGGCCCGCCGGGATCAACCCGGAGCAGCAACCGAGAATCCTGCTGGTCGACCCGTTTGGCAATGTGATGATGCACTATGGCAGCGAACACACCGGCAAACAGCTGCTTAAAGATCTGAAGCACCTGCTGAAACTGTCACAGATTGGCTAACGGGAGGCCTGCGGTATGACGGCGATGTCTCCGGAGCAATCCCGGGCAATAGCAAAGAAACTGGCGTTCTGGGCTACCCTGGCCTGCTTGCTGGCAGTGGTGGTGATTATGCTCGGTGCCTGGACACGACTGGTTCACGCCGGCCTGGGATGCCCGGACTGGCCTGGCTGTTATGGCTTTCTGACCGTGCCCCCCCAGGATGAAACCCGCATCGCCATTGCCAATGCCCGTTTCCCGGAGACCCCCCCGGTGGATGTCTCCAAGGGCTGGCCCGAAATGATTCATCGCTACGCCGCCGGTACCCTGGGACTACTGGTATTCGGGCTGGCCTTTGCCTCGGTGCGCAACCGCAGAGCGGGGGGGCTTCCGGTCAAACTGCCGCTGTTCATTGCCGGCTTTATCGTGTTGCAGGCCGCGTTCGGCATGTGGACGGTTACCCTCAAGCTCTGGCCCCCCCAGGTGGTGGCCCTGCATCTGCTGGGCGGATTTACCACCCTGAGCCTGTTGTTGTTGCTGACCCTGCGGCTCCGGCGGCGGGCACGTGAAAGTGAGGCGCCGCGACCGGCGATGGCGGCATCCCTGGCAAGACTCCGACCCTGGCTGTATGGCGGTTTGCTGCTGGTCATTGCCCAGATTGCCCTGGGGGGGGCCTGGACGGCAGCCAACTACGCCGCCGTTGCCTGTACCGATCTGCTACCTGTCAGGGTCAGTGGTGGCCCGAGGGCATGGATTTTCAGCATGGATTTGATATCACCCAACATGTTGTCCCAACTATCTGGGCGGCCAGCTGACCAGCGATGGCCGGGTTGCTATTCACGTCAGCCATCGCCTGGGCGCGGTCCTTGTGTTGGGTTATCTGGCCATATTGCTGGGGGGGCTGCTGTGGCGCCAGCGAGCCCAGAGCGGTCTCGACAAGGCCATCGCTCTGGTGGGCGGTGCCCTGGTGCTCCAGTTCTGTCTGGGGGGGCTGACCAACGTCTGGCTGCACATTCCTCTGATCGTCGCCGTTGCCCATAACGCCATGGGCGCCGGCCTGTTACTGTCGATGGTGCACCTGATCTGGCGGCATCATCAGCTGGCCCTGCCAGCACTATCCCCCCCCGCACCTCATACAACAACCATAAACCGGGAGGTTACGGCATGAGCGAACAAGTGAAGGCGCTGCCGATCCAGAATCCAACGCATGCGAGCACTATTTCCTGGCGCGATTACCTGGAACTGACCAAGCCCCCCCGGGTAGTGGCATTGATGATTCTTACCTCGGTGATCGGCATGCTGCTGGCAGCACCAGGCATTCCCGGATGGAGCGTGCTGCTGTTTGGCAACCTGGGAATCGCCCTGCTGGCCGGTGCGGCTGCGGTGGTGAACCACGTGGTGGATCAGAAGATTGATACCGTGATGGCCCGCACTCGCAAACGGCCGGTGGCGACTGGCCGGATTGCGCCGCTGGACGCCCTGCTGTTTGCTACCGTGCTGGCGGCTCTGGGTATGGTCGTGCTGGTGTGGCAGGTGAACGAGCTAACCGCCTGGCTGACGCTGGCCTCCCTGGTGGGTTACGCCGGTGTTTACACCCTGTTCCTGAAACGGGCGACGCCACAGAACATTGTCATCGGTGGGCTGGCCGGTGCCATGCCGCCACTGCTGGGCTGGACCGCGGTCACTGGCCAGGTGGAAGGCCACGCGCTGTTGCTGGTTCTGATCATCTTCGCCTGGACGCCACCGCATTTCTGGGCTCTGGCCATCCACCGCAAGGAGGAATACGCCAAGGCTGGTATTCCCATGCTGCCGGTGACCCACGGCAATCGTTACACCGAACTGCATATTCTGCTCTATACCCTGATGCTGCTGGCCGTCAGCCTGCTACCGTTTGTCACAGGCATGTCCGGCGGTATTTACCTGGTGGGCGCCCTGGCGCTAGGCTTGAGGTTCCTGCAATATGCTGTTCGCCTGCTGCGCGGCGACGACCGGCGGGTAGCGCTGAACACCTTCAAATATTCCATCACCTATCTGATGGCGTTGTTTGTGGTGTTGCTGGTAGATCATTTTGTCTTTGTCCCGGCCTGACTGGCCGGGGGGGTTAAGCCTGGTTGGGAGACCCTATGGGGGGGCGGTCGATTCGGATCACGTTGTTTGCTCTGTTGTTGCTGGTGGTGCTGGTGTTCGGCCTGACAGTGGGTCGCAGGTCTTTCTGGTGGGGGGGGCGAACCGGCACCGGCGCCGGATCTCAGCCAGTACAACGCCTATGTCTACGACCAGCCACGGCCCCCCCTGGTGGAGTTCTCTCTGACCAACGAGGAAGGAGAGACGGTCACCCGGGAAGATCTCCGGGGGGGCCGGTGGACCTTCGTGTTTGTGGGCTATACCAATTGCCCGGACATCTGCCCCCCGCTGCCATGGCCAATCTGCGCCGTACCGACCAGTTGCTGTCCCCCCCGGAATTACCCCCCCAACCGGACTATCTGCTGGTCTCGGCAGACCCGGAGCACGATACCCCCCCGGTGAAGCTGAAGGCCTATACCGATTTCTTTGGTGAGCATTTCCACGGCCTGACCGGCGATCTGGACACCCTGCGCCAGGTCGCCAAGAGCGTGAGCGCGGTGTTTGTGCACCGGCAGGTGAATGGCGAGTTGCTGGTGGACCACAGCGGGCATTTTGCCTTGCTCAATCCGGACGGCGACGTTCAGGCGCTGATCCAGCCACCCCCCCACAAGCCGGAACAGCTGGCCGAAGCCTTTGAGCGTATCTACCAGTGGGCCAACGCCAATCGCCAGCCAGGCTGAGGCGAAGGTCTCACTGACAAGCATTGGTTAGTCACCTACACTACCCGGTTTCCGTTGATAACCTGACGACCGGGCCTATGCCATGACTTCTGCAAATACCCCCCCCACCCCCCCCAGGCAACTGTTTACGGTTCTGCTCGCCGGTAGCCTGGTGTTGCTGGTTGTCCACGGCCTTGGCCGATTCATCTACACCCCCCCGTTGTTGCCCTACCTGGTGGCCGATAACCAGTTCAACGCGCCGGATGGAGCTGCGGTGGCCACCTGGAACTACCTCGGCTATCTGATGGGGGGGGCAATGCTGGCCATCCGTTGGCACAGAATCGACCAGATCCGGCTGATGTTGCCTCTTTTCCTGGCGGTTCATGTGGTCACCACGCTGATCGTGACCCAGACCGACCAGCTGACGGTGATTTCTGTCACCCGCTGGCTGAACGGTGTGGCGAACGGCGTGGTATTCGTCCAGGCGCCAGCTCTGATTCTGGAGTGGCTGGTAATGCGCAACCGGGCCTCTCTCAGCGGTCTGGTCTATATCGGTGTTGGTGTAGGGCTGCTGGTGTCCAGCGGCCTGGTTACCGGAACCGCCGGCCTGCTGGAGGGCGCGGAGCGCTGGTGGCCGGCTGCCCTGTTGTCGATTCCCCCCCTGGCCTGGTGGGGGGGTGCCATGCAGTTACGGCAACTGGAGGTGCCGGTGCGCCAGCATGATGACGCCGGTAAGGCAGTGGTCAATACCCCCCCGTTGCTGGATCGCGCCAGCATCCCGCTGTTTCTGTCCTATGCCGGGGGGGCGGGCCTGGGCTACATCCTGCCCATGACCTTCCTGCCCCCCTGTTGGCAAAACTGGAACTGCCTGAGGGCCACGCCTTGCTGGACGGGACCTGGGTGATCGTCGCTCTGTTCACCATCCCGGCGCCCTGGCTGTGGAACAAACTGGGGGGGGCCCTGATGGGAGACTTGCCCGCCCTTCGCCTGAATTTTCTGATTCAGCTGGCCGGTGTACTGGCCACCGTGGTCTGGCCTGGCGCCTTGGGCTTGGTGTTGTGTGCCGCCCTGGTCGGCAGCACCTTTCTGGGCACGGTATTGCTGACCCAGCGCATCGGGCGCGCGCTGCATCCGCATCAGGGCCCGCGCCTGTCGGCAGCGATGGTGGCACTGTAT
>JDSH01000307.1_pt1 | contig 10742 bp, 14 predicted proteins | sample 199451 | NCBI WGS metagenome assembly JDSH01 (sample SAMN02584198, study PRJNA231836) | bioreactor metagenome | isolation source: continuous culture bioreactor electron acceptor NO2- transfer2 day 38 after... | place: Germany: Bremen | reverse complement strand
CGAGGACAGCGACTTATTAGCCCTCTCACGATTTATCTTCTAAGCCCAACTCTTTCCAATCAACCACTAAAACTCCAAGTACTAATATTACAATACCAGTTCCTTTAATCTGCGTTTTGAAGCCCTATCGGACATTCAAAAGTCAACATCCACGCCAGCGTTCTTCGATAAAACGATTCCAAAAACCTATTTAGCTTTGGTGCTTCCTTTTCTATTGATTACCACTGTCAGAACAATACTGCCAGTAGTAAGCCTCCTATGCAATTTGATTATCAGAAACGGTAGTTTTCAATGCGTGCTTGACTTTTCGCAAGCTTTAAACTGCCTTCCGTAAGTCGTTTTTGCTTTCCGTAAAAGATTTTCTTGCTTCCGTAAGTCAGAGATTACTTCCCGTTTTAAAGAATTAGTATGTCGTAACTGATTAACAGCCTTCCGTAAGTCGTTTTTGCGTTCCGTAAACGATTTTACTATTTCCGTAAAGCGAAAATTGCTTCCCGTTTTATAACCATCACATCCGGAAACCAATAAATCATAATGCGAACGACGTATCGACATTTTTTTATTCAAAAAAAAGCTCTTTTTCAGGCGAAAATAGCTGTCCTAATTTCGCGTTTTTAGCACTAAAAATTATTGTTAAAAACTTATTTTTATCTACATATTTTATTAGTATAGAGTAATATATAAAATTTGCCTCAAAAAAAAGTGTCCTGTTTTGGAGTATAAGTAGAGGGTCATACCTAAGTTGGCTCCAAATGAAAATAATACAGCATAAATACGCATACTATGAAGACATTGACAGAAAGATCAGTAAAAATTATGGCTATTTCGCAGTTATTAAGCAGTTCGGGAGAAGCTTTTGAAGCCAGGAGGCCGGACAGGAACTGCGCAACCGCTTCCTTTTGAAATCCGAAGCACTCAATCAACGCCTAAAACAATTGGTGGTGCCTTTTCGGGCTACCTATATCGAGCGTGTGGAAAGCCGCACAACCTATTTGGAGCTTTTGCAATCCATAATAAGCATGGGCATGATGGTTGCCAATCGCACAGCAGACAGTGCGCTGATGGTGGCGTTCAAAAGTTATAACCACCGCATCAAAGAAGCTTCGGCAGCACGCATCTTGGCCATTGGACAAGCAGTGGAGCAGTTTGTAGCGCAAAATAGTGACACCCTATCGGCATTAGGTGTAAACATACAAAAACAGCAGCAACTCAGCATATTGAAAAAGCAATTTCAACAAGCTATTAAACAGGCTGATAGCGCAGCTGATGGCCGCCGCAACCTCAACAGGGAGATCAGGCAGTTGATAAAAGAATGCAACCATATACTGCGCTGGGAATTGGATATTTACCTGCGGTTTAATGCAGCATATTTTCCGGCATTATACGCGCATTATCACTATTTGCGCAACCCCCCCAGGCGAAGACAAAAACCTAAGGAAACAGAAACCTCAGAACAGCAAGAACTATCCACAGCTCCATCACAAACTATAGCTTTGCCGGACAAAGATGTTTTTCAGCCTACAAGCCAGCAATCAGTTAAAAACCCGCAAGTCAAACTTGCTGTTTCTACGCAAAAGCAGTTGAGCCAGTCCGATGAATGGTTTATACCACCTAAGGAGCTTAGGCCGGACTTGTTTTCGTGGCAAAACCTGAATTAAAAATTGCTGAATAGTAAGTAGTCGTGCTGCAACTATTCTGCGACAAACAATAGTCACGTCCTGACTATACCTTTTTACCTTTTTTTAAAAACCTCAAAGGTTTCGAAAAACCTTTGAGGTTTAAATAGTTAACAGACAAAATCGCGTCCTAGATTTTCTCTATTGACAAAACAATTTTTGTATTGTACTTTTGTAAGTCTAAAGCTTTTAAGCATCAATGGGTATGATCACGGGGGGGTAAAATACGTGCACTAGTCCCTAATGTTTAAAAGCTTTTTTTTCAATGTAAGTCAGGGTGCGACTGATTAGCGAGGCCTTATTGACTCTTTAAAAAAACCCCCCCAAAGGTTTTCCGAAACCTTTGGGGGGGTTTAAACAGATAATTTTACTTGCCAGTCAGGCTGCGACTATCTTACGACAAACAACTTTCGCACCCTGACTATACCTTTTTAAAAAAACCCCCCCAAAGGTTTTTCGAAACCTTTGGGGGGGTTTAAATAGTTAATAGACAAAGTCGCGCTTGGACTCGCCGGTCGTGCCGCCTTAAAACGAAAACCCAACCATAAAACTAAAATGAAATAGATCTTTATGCACCTCCTTAGGTCCATACCAATAGTGCCATGAATTCCTCGAGCCCTTTTTAAGTTCCACTCCCACCCCCCCAAATAAGCACTGGATTTTCTGCCTAGATTCATATCCACACCAATTTGAGGATTTACGAAATAACCGCCTTCATTCAGCGGAAATTCCGGAATTACGTTATAGCCTCCATAGAGTGAAAAAAAATGGCTCAATTTTTTTTGAGCGGAAAACTGCGCCCTCAATGCTAAAAATACTGGAAATAAAAATTTACCGCTTTGCTTGAGATTGTTACGCAAACCCAACCCAACACCCAGCATAAAACCAGGATAAAATTGGTAGCTATTGATAAAGTTGACCTTTAACCAGTTATAATCTCCATCCTTACCATTTTCAATATCGAAACCTGTTTCTACAAAACCACGATAACCGCGAACAAAAGCAGCTTTCGTGGCGCCTGTGTTTTTAGCTCCTGATGCAGTGTCATCCTTAATAATCTTAGCAGCTCGCATTACCCTTGTGTTGTTTTCGGTTTCATTTTTGGCGTAGCCTTCGCTAAATAAAGAACTGGCATACATGTTGTTAAATGCAATACAGATCAATAGAAGGAGGCTAAAAAATCGAAGTTGATGCATTGAGGTGATGTGTTAAGATTTAATTCTGAAAATGACTTTTCAAAAATAGAAATATTTTTTTCATTGCAGCTTAAGGTTTTCTGTTATTGTTTTGTTATTCAGTCAGATTGAGTGAAACCGGAATTTTTATTACCTTTGCACATATTTTTTAGCAAAGTTCATTAAATCATTCAACAATGGAAAAAGCAAGGGTTCTTTTTGTGGAGCAGGCCATTATGCCATATCTCAAAGAAACCCCCCCCATGAGCAGAATCGGACGCCATCTGCCCCCAGGGAATTCAGGAAAAAGGAAAAGAGATCAGAACATTCATGCCACGTTTTGGTAATATCAACGAAAGACGAAATCAATTGCATGAAGTGATTCGGCTTTCCGGCATGAATTTGATTATCAACGACACCGATCACCCGTTGATTATCAAAGTTGCCTCGATACAGCAGGCACGTATGCAGATTTATTTTATAGATAACGAAGACTTTTTTCACCGCAAATTCACCATTCGCGACAAAGCCAATAAATTTTACAAAGACAATGACGAACGCTCCGTATTCTTTTCGCGCGGTGTGCTCGAAACGGTAAAAAAATTGGGCTGGGCACCTGATATTGTTCATTGCCACGGCTGGATATCAGCATTGGTGCCGCTATATGTGAAACGTGCCTACAAAGACAACCCGCTCTTTTCTGAGTCGAAAGTGGTTTATTCTGTTTATGACGACAGTTTTACTGAAGATTTTATGGAAGGCTTCGATAAAAAAAATCAAGCTGCCGGGCATCACTGCCAAAGATTTAAAATACTATAAGAACCCAAATTACGTTACGCTTACTAAGGCAGCTATTGACTATGCTGATGCCATCATTATGGGAAGTGAAAAAATTCACCCCCCGAAATTGAAGCGCATATCCAAAGTCTGAAAAAAACCTGTAATTGGAATATCAGCCAGAGGAAAGCTACATAGAGGCATACAACGCGTTTTATGATACGCTGCTAGAAAAGTAATTTATTTTGAATTTTGAAAATCATACCTATTGAGACCTCAAATTTTGCTTAAGCAGCTATTACTGTCAACGACAGTTTTGGCCTTGTTAATGACTTTTTCGTGCACCAAGAAACCCGAACGCATTGGGGGGGACAACCTGCAGCCTGATCAAAATAATATCGGCTTGTTTTATACTGACACCGTAAGTATTGTGGCTTACAGTGTTGCTGAGGATTCTATCCGAACCGATAGTCCGTCCAAAATATTATTCGGAAGCATAAACGACCCCCCCGTTTTCGGCACAACCACGGCGGGTTTTTTTCACTCAAGTTCGCCTTTCAACCAATGGCCATAGTTTTGGTACTAATCCACAGCTCGATTCTCTGGTTTTGCAATTGGTTTATTCCGGTTCTTACGGTGATACCACAACTATGCAAACCATGCAAGTGTATGAATTAGAGCAGGCTATCAGCGTTGATTCGGCCTATTACTCCAGCAGGATGCTACAAGTAGGTGAAACGGATTACGCCAGCTTTGAGTTTAATCCGCTGCCCACTTCACCCTATCCTTTTGATGGCGATACCCTGATTCCTATGATCAGAGTGCCGTTAACGCCTAATTCTACCGCTTTAGGTGAAAAAATCCTGAATGCGTCTGAAACAGATCTGGAATCAACAGAAAATTTCAAAGAATATTTTAATGGACTCTATATCACTCCGGGGGGGCCGGTAGCCAGTGGCGGCGCAATTAGCTATTTTGACCTTCCGACAAACCTATCTAAGCTTACCATGTATTACAGCAACGACTCTGACGACTCGCTGCGTTACGAATTTTACATTACCAGTTCAGAAGCCCGCTTCAACCATTACGACCACAACGAATTTCAAAGTGCCAGTCCTGACTTTCTAAACCAGGTGATTCAAGGTGATACCCTGGCCGGACAGCAAACATTGTATGCGCAAGCTATGGGTGGCGTAAAAACTAAAATACGGTTTCCGAACATCACCAAAATGCAACATCCTTCGGGAAATAAAATAATTATCAACGAAGCCAAGCTAATTATGCAAGCCTCTAACCTGGCCGAAGGCTATGGTGCACCCTCACAGATGGCGTTGGTAATAAACGATGCCAACGATGGTTATCAGGTTATTCCTGATCAGCTCGAAGGTGACTCCTATTTTGGAGGTAAATACAAATCTTCAATAAAAGGCTATGAATTTCGCATTACACGATATTTTCAGGATATGGTGCTAGCTGACGAAAGCGCAGATAACTACGGTTTGTATTTCTTGGTTTATGGCGGTTCTTCTAAAGCTGACCGATGGGTTTTTAATGGCTCATCACCAGCCTCCGATACTCTAAACCCGCTAAGATTACAGCTAATTTATTCTATAGTGAATGATTAAAATGCTAATCAGCTTGATATTTTATTGCGCTGTGATTACTTTTGCATTTTAAATAAAAACAACGCTCCTACTTAGTAAAACAACCAATCAACTAAATAAAATCACTCAACTATGTGTGGAATAGTAGCTTATTTAGGCCCTAAAGAAGCCTATCCAATATTAATAAACGGACTTAGACGCCTTGAATACAGAGGATACGACAGCGCAGGAGTTGCACTACTTAATAGCAGCCTCAATGTATACAAAACCAAAGGGAAAGTCGCTGACTTAGAGAATTTTGTGAAAGATTTTGACCTGCGCGGAACGATTGGCATAGCCCACACCCGCTGGGCCACCCACGGCGAACCCAATGATGTAAATGCACACCCGCATTTTTCACAGTCCAAAGAAATTGCCCTTATTCACAACGGTATCATAGAAAACTATGCGCCGCTTCGCCGCGAATTGGAGACAAGAGGCTACCTCTTCGAATCAAGTACTGATACTGAAGTGCTTACCAACCTGATTGAAGATATCAGAAAAAAACGAAGGTGTTGCGCTTTTTGAAGCGGTTCGCATTGCACTAAATCAAGTGATTGGCGCTTACGCCATAGTTGTAATTGATGCCAAAGACCCTGACAGCCTTATCGCAGCGCGTAAAGGCAGCCCACTGGTTATAGGTATAGGCAAGGACGATTATTATGTGGCTTCAGACGCTACACCTATTATTGAACACACCCGCAATGTGGTCTATCTGGACGATGAAGAGATTGCCCTGATATCACGGTCAAGCGATTTAAAAATTAAAACCATCCGTAACAAGGAAAAAAACGCCCTATGTGCAAGAGCTGGAAATGAATCTAAGCGCCCTAGAAAAAGGTGGTTTTGAGCATTTTATGCTTAAAGAAATTTTTGAGCAGCCCCCCCATTCTATCCGCGATAGTATGCGCGGACGGCTTCATGCTGATATTGGTACAGTGTCATTAGGTGGCATAATCGACTATGAACAAAAGCTGGTGAGTGCCCGCCGAATAATTATTGTGGCCTGTGGCACTTCCTGGCATGCCGGTTTGGTTGGCGAATATCTATTTGAAGACATTGCCCGCATCCCTGTGGAGGTAGAATATGCTTCAGAATTTCGATACCGTAATCCGGTGATTTATGAAAGCGATGTGGTAATTGCTATTTCACAATCCGGAGAAACCGCCGATACACTTGCTGCTATAGATTTGGCCAAGCAAAAAGGCGCAACCATTTTAGGTATCTGCAATGTTGTAGGATCATCCATAGCACGTGCCACACATGCTGGCAGCTATACACATGCCGGCCCTGAGATTGGAGTAGCATCAACCAAAGCATTTACGGCTCAGGTAACCCTGCTCACGCTGATGGCGCTTCGTCTGGCTCAGTTAAAAGGCACGCTAACTAAATCGCGTTTTATGCACCTGCTTCACGAGTTGGAGAGAATCCCTGACAAAGTGGAAAGAACACTACAGGTGAGCAAAAAAGTTATTGAAATTGCCGAGAAGTACAAAGACGTGCGCAACTTCCTGTATTTAGGACGTGGCTACAACTTCCCTGTTGCATTGGAAGGAGCACTCAAACTCAAAGAAATATCCTATATCCATGCTGAAGCTATCCGGCTGCCGAAATGAAACATGGACCGATTGCACTTATCGACGAGGAAATGCCTGTAGTAGTAATTGCCACCAACAAAGGTACTTATGACAAGGTGGTAAGTAATATTCAGGAAGTGAAAGCCCGCAAAGGAAAAGTGATTGCCATTGTTACAGAAGGAGACCAAACAGTGAATAGCATGGCCGACTATGTAATTGAAATTCCGGAAACAGAAGAAATGTTTGTGCCGCTGTTGGCAACAATTCCTTTACAGAAACTCTCTTACCATATCGCTGTGATGCGTGGCTGTAACGTAGATCAGCCCCCCCGAAACTTAGCCAAGTCAGTTACCGTAGAATAATACTGTAAAAACTACAAGCTGAATCTTTTTTTTATGAACTATCAGAGCTGTCCTAAACGTTTTCAAATATAAAACATCTGTATCATTTATAGGTGATTGGGATAGTTTTTATTCATTTTCGAAAATCAATCCCCCCCCAATCAAATAATTTGCCTTGCACATAAGGCAAAGGAACTGGTTCAGGTGGTTGTTCGAATGGTTTATCAAGCAAGCGTTGCAGGTCAAATTTCACCAACAGATTTATCCTCAGAAATGCAACCAAGTTAGACAAACACCAACCATACTTGGCACATGCTTTTAGATACTTTAAAATGAGTATGGTAATCATTGCTGTCCAAATCTGTATCAAAACAGCATTTGGTGTTGTTCCCAGAAAAGACTTGATTTTCAGGAGTTGCTTAACGTCTTTGAAAAACTGTTCAATCTCCCAACGAGCCTTGTATAGATCGGAAATAGTGTTTGCTGTCCAAGTAAATTGATTTGTTATAAGTTCAATAACTTGTTGGTTAATCTGATCCCAAACAACAACTCTTCGGAGTTTTATTGGGTATTTGGCTTTTGTTTTTTCTTCTGAGAGCTCAATATATTCATCCACTAAGATATACTCATGACGGTTTTCTGGAAGTTCTCGTTCATTTAGCCTGTTGAATTTGACTGATTTTTTAAGTCTGATCACAAAATAGCTTTTCCCTTTGTGCCATCGGTATAGGTTTTCAAAATCGATATAAGCTCGATCAGCAACTACAACGCTGTCTGGCGGCAAAACTATCTCTTTGGCAGCCATTGCATCATTGAGTTTTCCATCGGAAAGATTTATATAGACCGGCAGACAGCCATCGTAATCCAGTACTGCATGAAGTTTTATTGCCCCCCCTTTGCGTTTACGGTATTTTGCCCAATCAAAAAGGTTCAAACACAACGAAATAGTGGTGGAGTCAAGCAGAAAAATCTTTGACTTGATCCTAAAGCGTGTCTGTCTGAATTGCGTTAATCCAGATAACTTATGAAACATCTTAAAATAATAGTCACGAAAAAGATGCCATTCCCTGTTTTTATTCTGATAAGATAGGGAAGATTTTGAAGGTGCTTGTTGCAGTCCTAAATGATTCAGGTTACCCGATGCAGAATGAAGCCCGTTGGTGACGTCTCTTAGCGAGTTCAATTTAGAAAACTGGCAAAACAGCATAGATATTAGATGTGTCCAGCTATCTATGCCTTTATTATGTTTGTCTGTATCGTGTTGTTTAACAAGGGATTTAAAGCAAGTTCTGCTTAGGGTTTGCATTATTTGTGCAAATAGTGTTAAATTTGTCTTCATAGCCAATTATTATTTTTATGTTAGGAAACCACAAAAATAACAGCTCCAGGAAAACTGGAGCTGAATTGGCTTTATTTAGGACAGATGTGATGAACTATAAAAAACGGACTACCACTGGCAGTCCGTTTTTTTTATTTTTAAGCTATCCCTGTTGAGGTAATAGGCCTCAGCAGCTTTCCAGTTGACAATTTTCCAGAAATCATCAATATAAGCCGGACGGCTGTTACGCTTATCAATATAATAAGCATGTTCCCACACATCGCAGGTAAGCAGTGGCGATAAGCCTTTGCGCATAGGATTTCCGGCATTGCTTTCCTGCACGATAGAGAGCTTTCCTGCCCTGTCGCTTACCAGCCAGGCCCATCCTGATCCAAAAAGTGTGGCAGCAGCCTGGCTAAATTGTTCTTTGAATTGGGAAAAGCTTCCAAAATCACGATCGATCTGCGCCCAATTTCCCAAAAGGTGCTCCACCGCCTTCAGCACTCAGGCAGTTCCAATAAAAGCTGTGGTTCCAAACCTGCGCACCGTTATTGTAAATTCCACCGTCGGCCTCTTTTATAATCGTCTCAAGGCTTGCATTCTCAAAACGTGAACCAGGAACCAAATCGTTCAGCTTGTTCACATAAGTTGCATGGTGTTTTCCGTAATGAAAATTGATAGTTTCTTTGGAGATATAAGGTTCCAAAGCATCTTCTGCAAAAGGCAGTACAGGCAATTCAAATGGCATAATGTATTATTTTGGTTATAAATATGTTGCAAACGCAAATATAAGCAAAGGAAAAGGCTTAAGCAAAAAAACAGATGAAAAACAACGGCTTAGTCATCAGATATTTCACTGAGTTTACGCCGATAGGTGGAAAACACATTGGCGCGCGAAACATAGCCCAAATAGCGTTCTTTATGCACTACAGGCATATTGTATTTGCCGGATTCATGAAACTTACGGGCCACTTCTGACATCGGCTCACCGGATCAATGATGTATTCCGGTTTCACCATCAGGTTTTCAACCGTGGTATCATAAAGCTCCGTATCAAACATAATATTACGCACATCATCAAGTAAAATATGTCCATAAAACTTCTTATCATCATCTACCACAGGAAAAATATTCCGTTTGGAGCTGGCAATAATGCGCACCAGATCACCCAAACTTGTACCAGGCTTTACTTCGTTGAAGTTAGTTTCTACTAAACGCCTCAAACTCATCATATTCAATATACTACGGTCTTTATTGTGTGTGATAAGCTGTCCGCGCTTAGCAAGCTGATACGTATAAACAGAGTTGGTATTGAAGATTTTTACCGTGGCAAAAGCAATGGTAGAAACAATCATTAGCGGCACAAAGAGCGTATAACCATTAGTGATTTCGGCAATAAGAAAAATACCGGTAAGCGGCGCATGCAAAATTCCCGCAATCACGCCTGCCATTCCTACCAGGGCAAACTTACCCGCGTTGAGCGTTCCAAGTCCGAGATAATTGGTAGACAGGGCAAAAAAACAGTCCGGTAAAAGCCCCCCGATAAACAAAGCCGGGGGGGCGAAAATACCTCCTACACCACCCGCACCAAAGGTAAAAGAAGTGGCAAAAGCTTTGATTAAAATCACAGCAATAAAAAGTAGTAATACTACCCAGCCTAAGTCTCTATAGGGGGGGAAAAATATGCTGTTATTGTATAAATCACTGTAATCACCCTGCAAACTCTGGTTAATGGCTTCATAACCTTCACCATATAATATGGGGGGGAAGAAAAAGATGAGCAAACCTAAAACAGAACTGCCAATAAAAAACCTTTTCCATCGACTTTGAAAGCGACTAAAAAAACTGTTCTACAAGAATATAAACATTGGTAAAATAAGCCGAAACCAATCCTGATACCACCCCCCCCAGGGCAATATAATATACCGTGTTCGACGGAATAAATGCTTCGTGCAATTCGATGGGATACATCACTGCCTGGCCAAGCATAAAATACGAAGTAAGTACGGCGGTAAGTGTAGCAATAAGCAGAGGCACCAGTGAAGCAGCAGTTAAATCAATCATCAACACTTCAAGTGCAAACACAATACCGGCAATGGGCGACTGAAAAATAGCTGCCATAGCTGCTGCGCCTGAGAGACTGATCATCAGCGTGATTTGCTTGAAATTGAGCCTGAGTAGCTGACCTATATTGGAACCAATAGCCGCTCCGGTAGAAACGGTAGGCCTTCAAGC
>JDSH01000306.1_pt1 | contig 10747 bp, 15 predicted proteins | sample 199451 | NCBI WGS metagenome assembly JDSH01 (sample SAMN02584198, study PRJNA231836) | bioreactor metagenome | isolation source: continuous culture bioreactor electron acceptor NO2- transfer2 day 38 after... | place: Germany: Bremen | reverse complement strand
GGCATTGCGCACAGAACGGCTGTCCGAAGGCACCAGCTCCACCAGCATGGAGCCAAGCTCGTCATCGTTCCGGGAACTGCCCTCAGCCCCCCCTTGAGTAGCGCCGTAGGTGGTCACGGCATGGAGTACGAGATCGCCACCCAGGGCCTCCTCCGTTTCAGTGAGTGAGCGCTGCATTTCCCGGATGAAGCGCGCCACCGTGTCCTTGTCCGTGCCCGCCACAAAGCTGGCATTGGCGTAGAACACCGATGGTTCCGGCGTCGGGAAGAAATTGAACCCAAGCGTCCACCGGCCAGCAGGCCGACGGTGACAATGGCCAACGCCAGTGCCGAGGCTACGGTCATGCCCCCCCGGTGCTTCAGGCTGTAGCGGGAAAACCGGCGGAAAGGGCCGTCGCGGAAGGTATCGAACCGTTGCTCAAATCCCCCCCGGCGCAAACGGGCCACGGCGTGAGGGCGTCGCTCTGGCTGATTCTCGGAAACCTTGCGGACAAAGGCATGGCGAAGATGGGCTGGCAAGACCACAAAACACTCCAACAGAGAGGCAATCAACACGCAGATCATCACCACCGGAATATCGCCCAGGATATTGCCTATTACACCTCCCACCACCAGCAGTGGCATGAACGCCGCCACCGTGGTCAGGGACGAAGCCAGTACTGGCCAGACCATACGCTTGGCAGCGCCTTCGGCGGCATAGATGGACTGCTCTCCCATACGGGCATGGGCATCCGCGTCCTCCCCCCCCACCACGATGGCATCGTCAACGATCACCCCCCCCAGGGCCATGATCAGGGCAAACAGTGAAATCATGTTGATGGAGCCGCCGATCAGCCATAGCACCCCCCCCAGGGCGGCGAGAAAGGCGGTGGGAATACCCACCGCCACCCAGGCGGCGACCCGCCCGGGAAGAAACAGGTAGAGCAGCCCCCCCACCACCAGCACCAGACCACCCAGGCCGTTATTCACCAGCAGGGAAATCCGGTCTTCAATCAGCTGCCAGGTTTCGTCGTAAACCTTGATATTTACGGTGGCCGGCAAGGTCGGGCGGGTATCCGTCAGCCAGGACTCAAACACCCGCGCGGCGGTCAGGGAGTTGCCGTTTTCCGCCCGCTGAAGCTGCAGCTCTACGGCGGGCATGCCGTTGTTTTCCATTACCGTCTGGTTGTCCCGGGCTTCCTGGCGGATGATGGCTATGTCACCCAGTTGCATGCGGATGCGATCACCGCTGAGCACCGGAATGGTCTCGAAGGCCTGGGGGGGGCTGCGTCGCTGCTCCACCGCCTCAGCTCTCGGGTGGCATCCTGCTGAGCCATCATCCCCCCGCCGGCAGGTCACGGGACAGCGACGCCACCCGATCGGCAATCTGTTCCAGCGAAAGGCCCAGGGATTCCAGGCGCTCCACCGGCACATCAATACTGATCTGCTGCTCCGGCAGGCCCCCCCGGAGCGTGACCCGGTCGATGCCCCCCCGGTCCAGTAATTCGTCCTCAAACCGGTACACCAGCTGGCGCAACTCGGCCCGGTCGACATCACCGTAAACCAGCAGCCGGGCCACCGGTTCGTACCGTTCGACCCTGGCCACCTGCGGTTCTTCGGCATCCGCCGGCAAGTTGTTGAATTCGTCGACCTGCTGGCGCACGTCATCCACTGCCTGTATCGGGTCGGTGCCTTCATGGAATTCCAGGGTAATGGACGACACCCCCCCCTGCGCCGACGTGGAGGTCATCTTCTTGAGGCCGTCGACGCTGCGCAGACGCTGCTCCAGCGGATCGGTAATACCGCGCTCCACATCCTCGGCCGACGCACCACTCCACACCACCCGCACGCTGACCACATCCAGGGCGAAAGTAGGGAAGAACTGGATATTCATGCGAGTCAGGGCCATTACGCCACCGAGCAACATCACCAGCATCACCAGATTGCCGGCCAACCGGTGATGGACAAAAAAAGCCGATCACACCCTTTTTGCGACTCATGAGGCCGGTGCTCCCTTGCTATCCGCCAGCTTTACTTTCAGGCCGGTGATCGCATTGGGCAGGTGGGTGGTGATCAGGCGCATGCCCGGTTTCAGGTGTTCACTGGCTATCAACAACCGGCGCTCGCCATTCTCGCTGAGTGCCTCGCCAACCCGTTGCACCGTCACCCGCTGCATCCTGTTATCATCAGTCATGATGTAAACACTGTCGGCCCCCCCGTACAGTGCACTGAAGGGTATGGTAATCAGGTTGTCCCTTGCTGGCCGCTGCAGCAGCAGTAGCTGCAAGGCCCCCCCGGGCCGCAAGGCTCCCGATTCCCCCCCGTTCAGCTCCAGCACCGCCTCGGTACCGGCCGGATCAGACAGGCCAGCAAACCGGACCAGCTCAAAGCGCTGGCCGGAATCCTCGGTGGTAGCCGTTAGTGTTGCCCCCCCCTTGGCCAGGGCATCCACCAACTCGCCGAGATACATCTGCGGCACCCGCGCCCGGACTTCCAGCCCCCCCTGTATCGGATAGATGCTCAACAACGCCTGATTGCGGGATACCTGATCGCCAGCCGCCACTTGCAGGTTGGTGACCATACCGTCAAAAGGCGCTGTTGATACCGCCCGCTCACCGTCCAGTTCTGCCGTGGTCAGACTGGCCCGGGCCTGCGACAACCGGGCTTCCAGGCTTTGCAGCCGCGCCGGATGCTCGGCTATGGCCCGCTCCCGGATACGAAGGGTCAACTCCGCCCTCGCCAGCGCATCGGTGGCTGCCTCAAGGCTTTCGCGGGAGGCCAGGTTACGCTCAACCAGCGACTGAATACGCTCAAACTGGCGACGGGCGTTGTCCAGAATGGCCTTTTCACTTTCCAGGGATCGCTGATCGTTGCGGTATCGCACCTGTTCGGACCGCACCTGCGCCTCCAGGTCGGCGACCTGGGCCCGGGCCTGGGCAAGTACCGGCTCGATATCGGCGGAATCCAGCGCGATCAGCAAGTCACCTTCGCTCACCTGCTTCCCTTCCCGTACCGGTAACCGGTCAATACGCCCGGCCAGAGTCGCGGTGATGGTCTGCAGATCCGGCGCTACTACCTCACCATACAGAGGCAACACCGGGGGGGTCGCTTGAGTGGGATTGATCTCCTGCACCTGCACCAGCCAGCTGCGCTCAGTGGCGGATACTTCCGCCGGTTCCGGGCGGGTTGCCTTCAAAAGCAGGAAGCCGGCAATACCCAGGGCGATCATCAACAGGGGGGGAAGCAGTTTTCTGGACATGGACAGTCAATACTCTGATTAAATGAAAGTGCGCGAAAGCAACGAATTTACTATACAATTTTCAACAGGTTCCGGATTACTCCGGCAGGTTTCCCGGCTTCAGGACCGACTCCGTTGGACGCCACTCACGATACTCTGATCAACGTCACCCTGCTGAACATCCTTCTGGTGTGTGCCGTTGTAGTGATACATAACGAAGTCCTGATCCGTTTGAGTAGCCTCTTGGGACGAATGCGGCAAAGCCACCACTTCCGCTTGATCGTCGCAGTGCTCGGCTGCCTTACCGCCCATGCTCTTCAGGTCTGGATATTTGCCACGGCCTTTTATTTCATGCACCACGCGGATGGCTGGGGGGGCCAGTTGCTTGGCAATTTCAACGGCTCCATGCTGGACTGTACCTATTTTTCTTTCACAACCTTTACCACCCTCGGCTACGGCGATATTGAAGCCGTTGGCATGCTCCGTCATCTGACCGGCATCGAGGCCCTGACAGGGCTGGTCCTGATTACCTGGAGCGCCTCCTTCCTGTTCCTCGAAATGCAGCGCTACTGGCCAACCCGATAGCAAATGACCTGGCGTCAAATCCACCGGCAACGCGCAAGTGTGTAGTACAGAAGCGGAACCACCAGAACCGTCAGCAAAGTGGACATGGCCAGGCCAAAGACCAACGATATCGCCAGGCCGTTAAAAATCGGATCGTTCAGAATAAAGTAAGCACCCACCATCGCCGAAATGGCCGTCAGGGCAATCGGTTTGATGCGGACTGCACCTGCCAGTACCACCGCTTCGTCCAGCTCTACGCCTTCGTCGATCAGCTGCCGGATAAACACCACCAGCAGGATCGAGTTGCGCACGATGATCCCGGCCAGGGCAATCATGCCAATCATGCTGGTGGCCGTGAACTCGCGCCCCCCCAGCAGCGCATGGCCGGGCATGATGCCGATCAGGGTCAGCGGGATGGGCGCCATGATCACCAGCGGCAGAATATAGGAACGGAACTGCGCCACCAGCAGAACGAAGATCATGAACACACCCACGCTGTAAGCCGCGCCCATGTCCCGGAAGGTTTCGTAGGTGATCTGCCATTCGCCGTCCCATTTAAGCGTGCCCTTTTCCGGCAATGGGGGGGGCTGGTCGATGAAATACTGCTCCGGGCCCCCCCCGCTTGCTGGTTCAGGCGCTCGACCATGGCAAACATGCCGTACAGCGGCGAATCGATCTCCCCCCCCGCCATGTCTGCTGTCACGTAGGTTACCGGTAGCAGATCCTTGTGGTAGATCGCCCCCCCCATCCAGTCGGCTTCGCGTACGTCCGCAATGCTTGCCAGAGGAACCAGTGCGCCGCTGCGGCTCCGCACCTTCAGCGATAACAGCACCGATGGCTGGGCCTTATCGCCTTCACCCAGAATCACCCGTATCGGAACAGGGTATTTGGCATGATCATCATGCAGGAAGCTGACCCCCCCGGTTCCCCCCCCAGGGCGGTCTGCAGGGCACCGACCACCTGGCCTGGGAAACACCGAGCCGTGCCGCACGGTCCCGATCCACCACCACTTCCCACTGCCGTGTGGGTGCCTCCAGGGTGGTGTCGATATCCACCAGGCCATCGACGCTGGTCATGCCTTCGGCCACTTGCCGGGCCAGCTCTGCCCGGCGGGTTTCATCCACCGCATAGATCTCGGCCACCACGGGTGACAGTACCGGCGGCCCGGGCGGCACTTCGACAATCTTCACACTGGCTCCGTACCGGTCACCGATTTCGGTCAGTGGGTCCCGGAGATTGTGCAATCGTATGGGACGACCGGTCCCGACTCTCTTCATCCATGAGATTGATCTGTATATCCCCCCCGTGGTAGGGATCGCCACGCAGGTAATACTGCCGCACCAGGCCATTGAAATTGATGGGTGAGGCGGTGCCGGCGTAGGTTTGCCAGTTGGCCACTTCGTCCACCGTTTCCAGGTAGCCGCCCATATCCAGCAACACCCGCTGGGTCTGTTCCATGGGCGTGCGCTCGGGCATGTCGACCACAACCTGAAGTTCCGACTTGTTGTCGAACGGCAGCATCTTCAGGATCACCGCCTGGAACACCGGCAATGACGAAGCTACAAGGGTAAGACCCACCACCCCCCCCAGTGCCAGCAAACGGCGCCGCAGATGATCCCCCCCCAGGAATGGCCCGAGCACGGTCCGGAAAATTCGCAGGGATAACGGGCTGACGCCATCCGCAGAGCTGGACGCTCCTCGGCTTCGGCAGCCTGCTCCCCCCCCTTCTTGTGTTTAAGAAGCCTGAAGGCCAGCCAGGGGGGGGCCACCACGAAGGCGACAATCTGGGACAGCACCATACCCGCGGAGGCATTGATCGGAATCGGGCTCATGTAGGGGGGGCCCATCAGGCCACTGACAAACGCCATCGGAATCAGCGCCGCCATGATGGTGAGACTGGCCATGATGGTAGGCGTGCCCACTTCATCCACGGCCACCGGGATGATGTCCTTGACCGCACGACGGGAGTTCTGGATCCGGCGATTGATGTTCTCGGTGATGACGATGCCGTCGTCCACCAGGATGCCGATGGAGAATATCAGCGCGAACAGGGACACCCGGTTCAGGGTAAATCCCCCCCAGGCCCAGGAGAACACCAGGGTCAGCAGCAGGGTGATCAGAACCGCGATGCCGACAATCAGGGCCTGGCGCCAGCCCATGGCCGCCAGCACCAGCAGCACAACGCACAAAGTGGCGGAGATCAGATCGGTAATCAGTTTGCGGGCTTTCTGGGAGGCGGTTACGCCATAGTCCCGGGTGACCAGCACTTCCACCGATTCCGGCAGGGCCCGGTTGCGCAGCTGGTCCAGACGCTCTTCAATGGCCGTGGTGATATTGATGGCGTTCTCGCCCGGCTTCTTGGCGATGGCCAGGGTAACTGCCGGATAAACCTCGCCGGGCTGGCCAGCCACGCCGGCTTCCCGGGCCGGCCCGAATCCGGTCATTACACTCTGGTCCGCCACGGTGCCTCCCCCCCGGCGGACCTGCGCCACGTCCTCCAGGTACACCGCGGAGCCATTGTGCATGCCCACAACAAGGCGCCGGACATCCTCCACGGTTTCCAGCAGCGTTCCGGCCTGGACCGGTATCGACAGGTTGTCCCGGGCAATCCGTGCCTCCTGGCTGCTGGTGTTGGCCGCCATCAGGCGTTCCGGATGTCATCGATGGTGAGGTTGAACCCCCCCGCCAGCAACGCCGGATCGAACCGGATATCGACCCGATCCGGGATCCCGCCGGTGGTATAGACATCCCGGGTGCCGGGGGGACCCGTTTCAGGGCGACTTCCAGCATGTGCGCCAGGCGAGTCAGTTCCTCCCCCCCGGTATGCCCGTTGACCGGATCGTAGAGAGTGAGTGTCATCACCGGGACATCATCAATACCCTTGGGCTTGACCACCGGCTGGGCAGCGCCCAGGTTGGGCGGCAACCAGTCCTGGTTGGAATACACCTGATTGTAGAGCCTGACCAGGGCTTCCTGCCGCGGGATGCCCACCTCGAACTGCACCGTGATCACCGCCTCGCTTGGCGGGACACGGAATAGACATGCTCGACGCCCTTGATCTCGCTCATCACCTGTTCGGCCGGCGTGGCGATCGCGCTTTCCACCTCCCGGGTGCTGGCGCCCGGAAACGCCACCATGATATCGGCCATGGTGACGTCAATCTGGGGGGGTTCTTCCTCTTTGGGTGTGACCACCACAGCCAGCACGCCAAGAATGATCGCCAGAATGGCCAGCAACGGTGTCAGGTGGTTGTCCTGGAAGACTCGGGCAATGGCGCCGGAGGGGGGGCCAACAGGCGGCAAATCACGGCTCACGGGTTCGACTCCTCGCCCGTTCTTTCAAGCGGACTCAGGCGCTCGCTGCCCACCAGCACAGACGGGTTTGTGACTACCCGCTCGCCCTCGCTCAGGCCCGCAAGAACCTCCAGCCGGCCATTGTCCCGCACCCCCCCGGTGCGAACCTGCCTCAGCCTGGGCTGATCCTGATCATCGAGCACAAATACCGCCCGGAGCTCGCTGCGCTGGATCAGGCTGCTGAACGGAATCCACAGGGTCTCACGGCTGCAACCGGCACACTGACCTTCACCAGCATGCCGGGAAACAGCGAGCCATTGGGCTCACTAAGCCGCATCCGCAGACGGAAGGTGTGAGTTTGCGGATCGGCATAGGGGGGGTAGAAGGTCATCTCACCGGTTTCCAGCACCCGGCCATCAGCAGGGTGACCTGGGCCTGACGCTCCATGCGGGCCAGTTCGGCATACTTCTGGGGGGGAAGATCCACCACAACCCGGAGCTGCTCCAGGGACAAGCCGCTGAGCAGCGGCTGGCCGGGGGGGTTGACCGCTTCTCCGACTTCGACATGTCGTTCGGTAAGAATGCCACCGTACGGCGCCAGCACACGGGTATAGGAGAGTTGCTCCTGCGCCTCGGAAACCGAAGCCCGGGCGCGTTGGACCCGGGCCCTGGCAGCGGCAAGGTTGTTGCGGGCCTGGTCGAATTCCTGCCGGGACACAAGGCCACGCTCGTGTACCGCTTCAATACGCTCAAAGCGCTGCCCAGCATCCGCCAATGCCGCCTCGGCCTCCTCAAGCCCGGCCTCGGCCTGGCGCAGACGGGACCGCTGTTCACTGTCCTCCAGCTGGACAATCAGGTCGCCGGCAGCCACGGAATCATCAACGTCGAAAGGCAGGCGCTGCACGGTGCCACTGGTCTGCGCGGAAACAGTACTTTGCTGTACGGCCTCAATAACGCCATCGAGGTGCACAGTCTCTTGCAGTTCGCCTCGCTCGGTGACCGCTGTTGTCACCGGCTGGGCAGGCGACGCCTGCTGTGCCTCCGCCGTTGGGGGGGCCAGCAAGCCCAGAGTGATCATCAATCCTGCAGCAGCCATTCGCCCCCCCATGAAGCCCTCCGGGAAATCGTTTTAGTTATTACCTAATAACCGGAGATTATCAAAATTCGCAGCCGGAAAACACGAGAGCGGGTCTACCCGGCCGACACTCGAGTGCCCGCCGATCCTTCCAGAATGGCCAAGGCGTCCTGCAGCCGTCCAATGCCGCTGATTCCGCCAGCCTCGGCAAAATCGCAGGCGGCCTGCAGTTTCGGCCCATGGATCCGGCAGGCATGTCCAGCGCCCGCGCCTCGCCCACGATCAGTTCGGAAAGTGGTGTCGACTGGTCAGTGCCGAAGTCCCTGTAGACAGCATCCACATCGGTCAGCAAGAGCAGGGCGTCCGCCCCCCCCAATTGCCCGGCCAGCAAGGCACTGGCGGCATCCTTGTCGATGACCGCCTCTATGCCGACCATGCTGCCATCCTCCCGACGCAGCACCGGTATTCCACCACCACCGGCACACACTACGACCACACCCTGATCGAGCAACAGTTTCAGCACGCGCATGTCCGGTATTTCCAGAGGTTTCGGCGACGCCACCACACGGCGCCACTTGTCACCGTCCGGCGCAATACTCCAGCCCGCACCCTCTGCCCGGCGCTCAGCTCCTCGCGGTCATAGACCGGTCCCACGAATTTGGTCGGTTTTTCGAAAGCAGGGTCCTTGGGATCCACCACCACCTGAGTCAGCAAAGTCGCGACCGGTCGGTCGTGTCCGAGGGCGTTTTCCAGTTCCTGCTCGATCATATAGCCGATCATGCCCTCGGTTTCCGCACCCAGGACATCCAGCGGGTAGGCCTCATCCGGTTTGTAAGCGGCGCCCTGCAAGGCCAGCAACCCGACCTGCGGACCGTTGCCATGGGTGACAACCAGATCGTGACCGGCACGGACAATAGCTGCTAGCGAAACCGCCGCCGCTTGCACATTCTTTCGCTGAACCTCTGCGGTCAGCCGCTCACCGCGTTTCAAAAGGGCATTTCCACCCAAGGCTGCCACCACCAGCATGTCAGCCTCCCAGGGTCGCCACGAGGACGGCCTTGATGGTGTGCATCCGGTTCTCGGCCTGATCGAAAACAATCGAAGCCGGGCTTTCGAACACCTCTTCCGTCACCTCCATGGCGTCTATTCCATAGGTTTCCTGAATCTCCTTGCCCACCACGGTTTCGGTGTTGTGAAAGGCCGGCAAGCAGTGCATGAACCGAACCCGTGGATTGCCGGTTTTGGCCATCAGGGCCGCATTGACCTGGTAGGGCATCAGCAGCTTGATGCGCTCGGCCCACTTTTCCTTTGGCTCGCCCATGGAGACCCAGACATCGGTATACACGAAATCGACTCCGGCAACCGCGGCGTCGATATCTTCGGTAATGGTGATGCGTGCTCCGGTTTCAGCCGCCAGCGCTCGCGCTTCCTCCTGCACAGCCTGATTGGGCCAGCAGGCCTTCGGTGCGCACAAGCGCACGTCCATGCCCATCTTGGCGCCGCCGATCAGCAGGCTGTCACCCATGTTGTTGGCAGCATCGCCGATAAACACGTAGGCCACATCCCGCAATGGCTTCTCCACATGCTCCTGCATGGTCAGGAAATCCGCCAGTATCTGGGTGGGATGGAATTCGTTGGTGAGCCCGTTGTAGACCGGCACGCCTGCGTACTGCGCCAGCTCTTCGACAACGGATTGTCCGAACCCCCCCCGGTACTCGATGGCGTCGTAGACCCTGCCAAGCACCCGCGCCGTATCCTTCACGGATTCCTTGTGCCCGATGTGGGTTCCGGTCGGCCCCCCCAGGTAGGTAACCCGCGCCCCCCCCTGGTCGAAGGCGGCCACTTCAAACCCGACCCGGGTTCGAGTGGAGTTTTTCTCGAAGATCAGCGCGATGTCCTTGCCGTCGAGTTTGGGCACTTCAGTGCCAGCATACTTGGCGGTCTTGAGATCCGCCGACAGCTTCAGCAAAAAGGTGATTTCCCTGGGGGGGCTAAAATCCCGCAGTGTCAGAAAATGCCGGTTCTTGAGATTGAAAGCCATTGAGCCTCTCCTTTACTGTCAGACAGCATCGCGAATGGTTGGACAACTCATGCAGCGACCGCCGCCCCCCCGGCCACGCCCAAGTTCCGCTCCCGGTATTGCCAACACTTCGATGCCTGCAGCTTCCAGAGCAGCGTTGGTATCGTCATTGCGATCATAGCCAACGACGACCCCCCCTGGGCTTAACGCCAGGACGTTATTGCCGTCGTTCCACTGCTCACGCTCTCGCTCCGCCGGGTCATAACCGCCGGTGGGAACGATCTCCAGTTGCTTATAACCCAGTACGTCGGCTACTACTTCGAACAACGGACGCGGGTCCTGACGAAATGCGAGATGCTTTTTGCCCTCTCCGGGGGGGCGCAGGTCATAGCAGACCATTTCATCGGCCACTTCCTTGAACGTCGTGACCACATTGCCGCCACAGAAGGTAAAGACGGTATCCAGATGCATCGCTGATCGGGACTTGGGTATCTGGCAGGCAACGACGCGCTCGGCTGTGCCACTTTCAAAAAGCGACCTGGCCAACTGACCAATAGCCTGAGGGGGGGACGAGCGCTCC